>Ga0123334_1006158_pt1 | contig 11197 bp, 14 predicted proteins | sample BiotimSIPDNA_FD_89706 | JGI IMG/M metagenome (GOLD analysis project Ga0123334, IMG submission 89706) | Anaerobic biogas reactor microbial communites from Washington, USA - Biogas_R1 time_0 SIP DNA | ecosystem: Engineered > Bioreactor > Anaerobic > Unclassified | place: Washington, USA... | reverse complement strand
CGGTTCACCCCCACGTGCGTGGGGACAATTTCATTGGCCCGCCCACACCGACCCCGATTGACGGTTCACCCCCACGTGCGTGGGGACAATGGCAGCGACCGGGAAAGTCACCCGCCGCCGGCCTGTTCACCCCCACGTGCGTGGGGACAATTCCTCCTGCGTGCGCTCAGTCCCGACATCGTGCGGTTCACCCCCACGTGCGTGGGGACAATGACGACGATGTTCTCCTGGCAATCGAGCATTTTCGGTTCACCCCCACGTGCGTGGGGACAATGGTCTCGATCGGCTGCCGCCCATCGCAACTCCCGGTTCACCCCCACGTGCGTGGGGACAATTAGATAGGGACAGTGACATGGTGACAGGGAGGCGGTTCACCCCCACGTGCGTGGGGACAATGCATCCCGCACCAGTGTCCCCGCTCCCTCGTTCGGTTCACCCCCACGTGCGTGGGGACAATGGGATGCGATGCGAAAAACTCCGCGTCGGTCTCCGGTTCACCCCCACGTGCGTGGGGACAATGGGTTCAGAGAGGGGTTTGAATCAATCGACATCGGTTCACCCCCACGTGCGTGCGGACAATCCGTGAGGTCCGATGGTGCGGCCGATGCCGGTACGGTTCACCCCCACGTGCGTGGGGACAATGGCAGACACGTCGAACTCCTGTGAACTTTTCCCGGTTCACCCCCACGTGCGTGGGGACAATGTGTAGCTTTGCGTTGCTGTCATGGGTCTGGTCCGGTTCACCCCCACGTGCGTGGGGACAATGCCGCCTGGAACTCATTCAGCGCCCGCGCTGCCGGTTCACCCCCACGTGCGTGGGGACAATTTCGGCGCGACCGTTGAGGACCTGGCGAAAGCCGGTTCACCCCCACGTGCGTGGGGACAATTTCCACGGGTCCAATCATCGCGCACCGCCTCTCGGTTCACCCCCACGTGCGTGGGGACAATTCGGCGGCGCTGGACGCGGTAGCAATCACGGTCCGGTTCACCCCCACGTGCGTGGGGACAATGACGAAGGGATTTTATGACTACGCAACGTTTGCGGTTCACCCCCACGTGCGTGGGGACAATCACGGCCAGGACCGCCGCCGCTTCGTCTTCGCCGGTTCACCCCCACGTGCGTGGGGACAATCTCGATCTCGTCCAGCCGGCCGCGCGATCGGAACGGTTCACCCCCACGTGCGTGGGGACAATGAACGCGGTGACGGTCGCCAACGGGATTCAGCGGTTCACCCCCACGTGCGTGGGGACAATCTCGCCGATCAGACCGAGAAACTCCACCAGGCCGGTTCACCCCCACGTGCGTGGGGACAATGAAGGCTCTCTTGGACGCCGACGCCGATTCCTACGGTTCACCCCCACGTGCGTGGGGACAATCGTAGAAGCGATTCCAGTAGGATGTGTCGTTCCGGTTCACCCCCACGTGCGTGGGGACAATCTTTCGGCGGGCTTGCAGTGCAGGGACACGGCCGGTTCACCCCCACGTGCGTGGGGACAATGATGCCGGCCAAAGCCTCCTTCTCTACCCAGACGGTTCACCCCCACGTGCGTGGGGACAATAATCGAGAACAGATGTACAGCGATTGGGCGGCCGGTTCACCCCCACGTGCGTGGGGACAATGATGCAGACCCCGACGATCTTGGCCTGTAGGATCGGTTCACCCCCACGTGCGTGGGGACAATTGGACGACGCGCATGCTGGCGGGCCGCTCTCTCCGGTTCACCCCCACGTGCGTGGGGACAATTAAGGAGTACATCAACCACTGGGGGCCGCAATACGGTTCACCCCCACGTGCGTGGGGACAATCTGCAAAGGTCAGCAGGGACTTGGCCGTCTCTCGGTTCACCCCCACGTGCGTGGGGACAATGGAATGCGTGTACGTCGCCCGCGCTTCGGCGTCCGGTTCACCCCCACGTGCGTGGGGACAATTTCAAACGCATCCGCCGCTTGTCCGCCTCCAGCGGTTCACCCCCACGTGCGTGGGGACAATGCCAATAAACTCAACCCGCTTTTTCGGTCGTACGGTTCACCCCCACGTGCGTGGGGACAATGCATGACTCCTGCCTGTGTGTGGCAGTTTGCTCGGTTCACCCCCACGTGCGTGGGGACAATGTGGGAAACAGCACGATCACGCCCGCCGGCGTCGGTTCACCCCCACGTGCGTGGGGACAATTCCTGGCACCGCTCGTTGTTCCAGCGGGCGATCGGTTCACCCCCACGTGCGTGGGGACAATATCCGCTTGAGGAATTCCTCCCGCTCGGCCCCCGGTTCACCCCCACGTGCGTGGGGACAATCCGACCTCGCCGAGATTGCGGACTGGGACCGCCGGTTCACCCCCACGTGCGTGGGGACAATTGTCCGTCGCGACAGATCGCCGCGATCCCTGAGCGGTTCACCCCCACGTGCGTGGGGACAATCAATGCCTCAAACATCTGGCCCGCCTTCTCCGCGGTTCACCCCCACGTGCGTGGGGACAATAGAGACCATCCAATTTCCTCGCGCGATGGTCACGGTTCACCCCCACGTGCGTGGGGACAATTCAATAACGAGGATGCTCTGCTCCCTGCACCCGGTTCACCCCCACGTGCGTGGGGACAATGCCGACCGAGCCGGTCGATACGCTGGTCCTTCACGGTTCACCCCCACGTGCGTGGGGACAATACCACGGCATTGTATGCCGTGAATGGTCGGACCTCAAGATGTAGAGGTTCGACTTGGCTTACGCTTGTCTCTGTAGGCCACCAGGGCAATGCCCTCGAAGTCTTCCATCTGCCGCGAGGATTCACCTTCGGAGCGGAAGTTGTACCCTTGTGGGCTGGAATCGGACCATATCTGAAGGACATAACCGCCCTTGCGTTTCTTGACAGCTTTGTCCCAGAGCTTATCCCGTATTCTGGCCGTCGGACTTCCAAGGAAAACCCCAGCCTTGGGCTCGATCAGCCAACGAGATAGCTCGCCCTTCAAGCTCGTCGGCACGTTCTCCAACATCATCACGAGCATCCAGCACCTCCGAAATATCCGGCAAGATACGCCGTATCAGTTTGGTCTGCTTGAACACGTCTCGACAGGCCAGTCGGGTCCGTCTCTCCACGTGCTCTGTCGATTCGGATACCGTTCGGAACGCCACGGGAATCGTAACCTCGGTCTTGTACAGGTCCGCCACGTCATACACGAAGCTGAGCACCTTGCCGGTGTGGATGAAGCCAATGGCTGGGCTGTAACCGGCCGAGAGAATGGCGGCGTGGCACAAGCTGTAAAGACAGGAATTGGCCGCAGAAAGCGCCCGATTCAGCGGGTCGGCGGAATACCAGCTACTCTGGTCGTAGTCCCGGCCCTCCCATATGACCCCGTGTTCCAGCGCCATCTGCTCGTACGTCTTGCGGACCCTTGCGCCTTCCATACCCCTGAGCTGCTGTATGGTCACATCGGCTGCTATGGGCGCGGGAAATCGCTTGAGGTACATCCGCCGGGCGACACGTTCGCGCTGCTCGGGAGAGGCAAACATCTCAGCCTGTCGCAACAACCGGTGGGCGCTATGGGTCCCTCCGGTGCCGAAGGCGTACATCTTCACCCCTTCCTCGCCGACGAAGCACATCAGGCAGTTGTTGCCCGCCAGTGCCTTGGCCGCTTGCTGGGTGATCGACGTGCCCGGCCCCAGCATGACCAGCGACAACTGGTCTATTGGAATCAGCGTTCGTCCCTCCCCCTGGCGAAAGACCAAGCCTTCTTTGTCCTTGTCCAGGCCGCCGCGCTCCAGGTAGAGGTGCGTCCAGCGGTCCTCGAACTTCGGCAGTTCGTGTAGATCAGCCATAGGTTCTCCTAAGCGCCTGCAATGCTTAGCAGACCCATCCCCAGTCCCTTGGCCGGGCCAATGCCAGAGCAGAGCGTCTGAAAGAGCTTCTGCGTATCCGTCACTTCCAGAATCCCTTCGTACTGGACGCCCGAGAGCGTTGTCCAATGGGCAGATACGCCATCCGCATTACACCCATCGGCCATCCGACCGCGAGACTTTACCTGACCGGCGCGATGGACAACAAACCGAAGCCGAACGCCTTGCCATGGCCAACACCATTGATGAGTGCATCCCGCAGCAGGTCCGAGTCAGTGCAGACGAGTACACCTTCAAACAGCCCTGCGTTGTAACGTTTCTGGGTTGGCTCATCTTGATTTGCGTCAGCTCGACCTTTGCCGGGATTGCGCACGATTGTGTGTACGGCCTCCATCAGTAATGGGGAAGCCTCTTCGTCAATAACGCGGAACCCACGGCCACTGGCTATCCGTCCCAGCCACATCCGCCATGGGTTCCAGCGGGCGAGGAGGACCTGCCGACGCTCAAGTGGATCTGTTGGCAGTGGATCTGGGATAGGTTCAGGGAAGACGGGAATCTCCGTCCGTTTTCTGCAACGGATGGTCAGACCGGACCCTGTAGTTCGCATCCTGCCATTCGGGTGGGCGACGCTCTTAGAACTGACCACATTCGCAAGCAGACGAAAACGATAGCTCTTGTCACGGCTTGGAGCCGGGTCGAATTGACGTATTCGGGGTTCGTCCGCAAGCAAGTATGGAGCGTTCTGAAATGCGTACCCCCAATCCGGTTTCTGTGCCGATTGCACAAGAATCCTGGGGTGACCGTCTCGTTCAATTCGGAACAGAAAACCGGCGCGGCAGCGCTTGGGCTTTTGGTCGGCAGCGGCTGGTCCCTCCCATGTGCCCAAGAAGAATGGGTCCTCTTGACGACGCTGGGCATCGGGGAACGCCATCCACAACCGCTGATGAACACGGTAGAGCTTGCCGAGCCATTGACGGCTCGGGTAATTGTCAACCCTTACGGGCAACAGCGAGAGATACATTTGAGAATCCTTCCGTCTCAGGAGACCAGTGTATCATCGAAGAAGGCAATGTCTTGGACGCGGCCAGCTTCAAGCAACTCCGCCCGCCGGCTGAAACGCCGGTTTCGCAGCAGCCGCTGGATTTGTCGCAGAATATGCGGACGCTGCTGAGGGTCTGCGGGATCTACTCGGCGGTGATGCATGTCCTTGCCGTATTCCAATGAGGTACACGCTTCGTGACAAAGCCTGCAAAGAGACCGCACTGTCTCCAGTCGTACGTCAGTGTAGTCCAGATGGTGTACCTCGACGGCCTGGGACTTGCAGAATACACAACAATAGTGATCGAACTTCAGCCGCTTCCGTCTCAGTTCATCCCATCCAGGTCCATACGGATCAACCCACGTCCGAGTCGCTGCTGGCGGGTGTAGCGGCCTGCCGATAGGGACGGTGATCGTAGAGCGCACGACAAAGCGTGCAGCGTGATTGTAGTAACCGAATCCTCGCGGAACGTCATGGACGAGCCTGGCACCATCTGGTGGTGGCGATCCCGACCGATGTTCGATATAGCAGTCGAGCCGGCAAACTGCGGAGTGACCGTCGCCATCAATCATGGCAGTTCGCGGGCGCCATGGAACAGATACAAGGGCGCTCAGTGGCGAGTCGAACGCGCCCGTCCCCGCGAACACGGGTTCGGCAGGAACACAACACTTGCGGCCAAGGAACACCGGCCAGATAGGATCATCCAGCCATTGGGCGTACTCACCGATCAAGGCAGGATCGCCATGAAGGGCGACCAGAAACGACGCATCCCAAAGATATTGCCGTCGTGAAAGCAGCGTTTCATATTCGCCGGTCGAGGCCGTCTTCTTGATCTTCCCGTCAGCGCTGCGGATGCCGATTGCACGCTGTGGTCCATTGCCGTGACCTCCCCCGGCAGTGTGGTAGTCCCAGTCGAGTATACCGGGTCGGTCCACACGCACGCCCATGGTGAGCGACGACAAGGTTCCCAATTCGACAGCGGAGTCTTCCCGGCGCACTCCCTTGGCGCAAAGCAATAGCCCAAGCACTCCCGACTTGCTCGGATAGGCGTCGGTGCGCCGGAGTTGAAATCGCGAGGATGTTCCCCACGATTGCATCGGACCGGCAAGGCAAAGGAAAAGCGTATTGTCGTTCATGGGGTTGCCCCTACTCTTGGGGTAATGGAAGCCCTGCCAACTGTCTCCGCGAGCTTGTCGAGGGTCTCCACACGTACGGCGCCTCCGATTTCGGTCTTGGCGTGCCCTACCGCGAGCAAGTAGCGATCTATGTCGGCAGGAGCAAAGGCTGGCGTGACCGCTTCCACGTAGGTCTTGAGTGCATCAGCCGAACGCGCCAGGTAATTCGGCCCCTCCACGGGTTCGAGAAACGCGTTGGCGTAGCTGATCGGGCGTTTGACATTCGAGAGTTCGACAAGAATCAGTTCGGGAATGCCGTGACTCGCAAAGCTGTTCTGTTTGCCGGTTGGATTCGCCAATGCAGCAGCCATCAGCAAGATGCCAACCGTTTTGGACGCTTCACTGTCGGGCCACCCTTTTTTGTTCTGACTCAGGTGCTTTCTGAGGGCGTCGAGGTCGAGGTTCAGATACTTGTAGTACACAGAAGCACTGTAGAAGGTCTCCGTCTCCCCCGATCCCAGGAACGCAGCGCCAGCCTTGTCCATTTGGCTGGCTGCATACTCGGCCTTGCAGTCGTCCATGGCTGTAAAGTAGTCGCTCTCAATCACCGTCTCGTGGGTGCTGATGGCATGTGCAACTTGGCACGTTGCCTCGACATTGACGACCAGGTCGCTGGTAGTCATCCGTCCGAACAGGCCGATGTCCACCGTAAGTGATTTGCTCGCCTTGGCGATATTCGCGAACAATGAATCGATTTCTTTCTTGAGGGCTTTGACGGCGTTCTGCGAATCTTCTTTGTACTGCTGCTCATCCTTCATGAGCGCGTCCTCTTTCTCCTTAATGGCTGCCTTTTCATCGTCGGTCGTGGCGCCCTTCTTCTCAACACTGATTGCTTTCTTTCGCTCCTTCAGCTCCTTGCCCTTTGCCTTTCGTGTGGCCCGTTGTTCAGCGGTCTCGTTGATCTCGCCGGTCACGAACAGGTGATACGCTGCTGGCTTCTCTTTGCGAAACTGCGCCAACAGTTCAGCAACGCGTCTGGCAAATGGCGGTGGAAAGAACACCAATTGGCCGGTCTGGCCAACCTCATCACCTGCGGACTCACTTGTATCGACGGCCGGTGTATTCTCTTCTTCCGTCTCTTCAGATTCCTTCCGACTCTTTTCCTTCTTGAATCGACCAGCAATGGCGGCCATGAGTTGATCCAGTTCCTCTTTGGAAACATCGAGCATTCCATCCTTCGCCAACTCGTCAGCCACCATTTGCGGAAGGTATGTAGTGCGCTCCCCGAGCGCATCGCCGAATGCCTCCTTGAACTGCTGCGATCGCCGGATGTTTCGTTTGAGGCACTGGCTGCTGATGCGCCCGCGCGTCACGCCACCGAAGATGCACTTTTTCGGCTGACCAGTCTCGTCGCGGTTGAGATTGCCGGGTGGCATGCTCTGAAGCATGTGAATTTGGATGAACATGAGACTCTCCTTTATTGGTTTCGTTCTTGATTGAGCAATTTGTCGAGAGCGTGACAGAGATCCGCCCAGTCAATTGGCTCGGGCGTTCGCTTTCCCATATTCTCGGCAATGGCACTGCAAAGGGCGGCCTCCAATCGCTGGCCACGCGGCAGGGAAACCGGGTAGGGCGAACGCGCACCACGTCCGCCGCGTCGCTGAAGCTGACGTTTGGGTAGTAGGTCGAGGGGACAGAACGTCGCATTGGGGCGTACGGTACGGGCGCGTGAAGGTACCGCGCTCATCAGCTTCAGTACGAGCCAAGCAACGTTTCGTGAAGGAAGCCCTGAGACTCTTCTACCTCGCAGAGCCCAAAGCAACCCGCTGAGTAGATCAAATGCCGCCGGGGACTCGTGCATTGGGCGATATGCGGCGCATGCCAGAACAGCCCAATCGGCGTGAGTGAGAAGGCGTACAGCAGACTGGACAAAGACAGTCATACCATGCGGTGCGCGACCTGTACGACGGCCTTTCCAACCATCAACCTCCTGCTGTCGCCAGGGCAATGACGCAGGAGGCACGAGAGCACGGAGTGTATCTGACGATAGACTTGCCACTTCAAGCTCTCGATGATCGTAGGTCTTGTTGTTGGCCGGATTGGTACACGGAACGACAAGTCGCCAACCGTGATGTCTGGGGTTGCTTTGCGACACTACCGCAGTGGGCCTTGAGTCTTTCGACTCAATCAGGCGGGCCAAGTCGCGTCCGTCAACACTGAGTTCTTCGTCGTAGCTCTTGATCGTGACGTACGGCGCATCAGGATCGTAGAACGCTGATGGGTCTTGCCAGACAAAGGGGATGGTCTTCCCACCCTTCTTGTTGGATTTGGTGTTCTCGTTCTTACTATAAGCGATCGGGCCGACCACAGGTACATCGTGGCGTCCACAGCGCCAACAGATGCCGTTCGCCTCGACGGACCGAAGATGCACGCGTCTTGGGTTCCATGTAAACGCCTCCATGTATGGAATCGGATCGTGTCTGTCGCTTGGCTTGAAGTGCCCAGACCACGTCGCCTCGCCTGCTTTGGCACCCAGCTCAACAAGATTGAGGCCCAATGTAACGGCCAGATTATCGCCAATCGCCATCGCGACGATTGGCGGAGCATTATGCACGGAAGGGCTCAGACCAGAGCCACCCGATTGGCTCCATGGAACGATTCGCAGCATACCAATGGTTGCGCAGGGAAGGCAAAGGCGCATCGCCATGTCATCGCCATGGTGAAAATGGGCGATGTTTGTGCCACAAGCAAATTCGGCAAACAAGGAACCAGTGGACTTCCAGTCTTGTTTCTTCGTATTCTTCAGCAGAGGGTCTTGGAGGAACGGTGATTGGCCGTCAAAAAGACGAAATGTGGGCGTCTCTGCTTCAATGGCGTCGAGCACGATGCACGGCATCTCCCCCCTCAGCAACGACTCCCGCACTCGATGCACCCCTCCGCCCACACCTGCCTTCCAGTAGAGCAGGGTCAGGAGGTAACGGTGCGAGGCGAAGAGGTCGAGCGGATTGCCGGCAGCAATACAGCGTATCGTGCTCGATTGCTTCAGGGCCTCCAGTGGAGAACAGATTTCAATCTCAGCATTGAAACCTATGACCTCCAGCCACCGGTCGGTGAGCACATTCCAGCCAAGCGCATCTTGAGAATTCGTTGTCATCTCGCCCTCATGTCAATGGTCCGCTTCAATGTCGCACGGTCAGGCTGTACTCCGTCCCTCTGGGGTGCCCGATAGTCCGCTCTCGATCTGCCATCCACTCGGCAGCGATGGGTGGGCATCAAGAACGGAAACACCCGCACGCGTCTTCAGCTATGAGATTTCTCACCATTGCCGAGGCAACTCGCAGTGAACGCCTCGACAGCACATTCCCTCAACCCGCCTCCATTCATGTTATCGGCCAAGACGCCCCGGCGAATCCACTACTTTTCGGGCTTCGGACAGTTTGCTGGCACTGGTTCCTTCTCGGGCCATGCGCGGACCATGATTGCTGCGAACGCGACCATCATGGGGCGGATCGTGATGAGGCAGAGGACGTCAGACTCATCACCGTGGCTTGCTCGGAGGGTGTTTGGTGGTATAATGGGTAGAGCCGGCGACGGATTCGGCTGGCGCGAAGGAGAATGCGATGGACCGCAGCAGGGAACGCACGATTGCGGAGATCTACGCCGAGGTGGCGGCCAAACACCAGGCCGAGCAGAAAAGCGTCCCTGCCGACAGTGGCCCGCGCGGCCTGACCGTGACGGATCTGGAGGACTCGGAAGAGTTCAAGGCCGGCTCGCTGGACGAGGTCGCCGCGGACGTCGCACACCGGCGGCAGGCCGGAACGTGGCGATCCGGCGCCTTTGACGCGGAACCGTGAGGGACAGCATGGAGCTTCTGACGACGTTCAACTACGAGAAGGCGTACGAGCGGCTGCCCAACCGCCGCCGGGACGCGCTGGTTGCGCGATGGCGCTACCGCCGTGATATGGAAGAGCTGGTCCGACGCCATACGACCGACACGAACGCGGCCATGGCGCCGGTCGACCACATCATGTCGCTGTTGGACGCGAACGCGAATTAGGAGAATCGGGCGAGGAGGCCCGGTTATGACCAGAGCCAAGAAAATGTCCAGAGCCAAGAAACCTTCCAGCGCGAATACGCCCAAGCTGTCGGAGTGGGCGCTCATAGGGGCATTGCAGGCGGCCAGGGGATTACGGAATCCCGCCGAGGCGAAGGCGGCCCAGAAGGTGTGGATGGACCTGGCCCGCAAGCAGGGCTACGACGCGGAGAAGATGCTTCGGACGGTCGAGCAACTGGAAGCGAAGCAACGCAAGGAGCACCCCGAGCGCATGCTGCCACACCTTCGGGAGGAACCCTAATGGCAAAACCCGGACACCCCCGTCGGCCGGACGTGTATACGCCGGAGAAAGTCGCGGCCCTCACGCAATCGCTCGAAGAATACTTCGACGCAACCAGCTCGTTGTACTTCGAAACTTGGGCCTCAGGCCAGCACTTGCACATGCGTCAAGTCCGCCGAATCGCCGAGGAGAACCCGAACTTCTGCGAGGTCTTCGAGCGATGCGGTTGCCTCCAGGCCAGCAGGTTGCTGGAAGGCTCCACCCGGCCCGCCGATATGGCCACAAACCAGCTCCGCTATGCCGTGAATCCGAAAATGGCCACCCTCGTCTTGCAGGCCAAGCACGGGTACAAAACGCAGCAGGAAATCGCCGTGGAGGTCTCCGCCGAAAGGAGCATGCCTTCCACCATTGAGGAAGCCGACCGCATGATCGAGGCCCTCTCCGCACACCGGAACGCCCTGGCCGAGATGGTCGAACAGGCCGAACTCGTCGAGTCCTGCATTGTGGAAGGTTGATGTCCCGCGATTATCGTGCAGCGTTGCAGGCGGAGAGGGACGGGGGGAGAATGAGAGGGTGTGACACATGCTGCAAGGATTCGCCAAGATAAGAGCCGAGGTCCTGAGGGAGAACGCCCCGAAGCTGTACCGCCAACTGAAGGCGTCGGGGGAGCTGGAGAAGCACTGCAACGCGGCGGCGCAGCAGGTGGTGAACAGCGTGCTGTCCGCGAAGGCCAAAGGCCTGAACCTGGCCGTGGCGCAGAGCGACGCGGAGAGACAGTTCCTCTACGAAATCCCCGAATAACGGACTCGTTATTCACCAGGCCGTCCGAGTTGCTGGCCTCGTCGAACGCGGGTAGAATACGGGTGCTATGGAATGGT
>Ga0123334_1006157_pt1 | contig 11197 bp, 7 predicted proteins | sample BiotimSIPDNA_FD_89706 | JGI IMG/M metagenome (GOLD analysis project Ga0123334, IMG submission 89706) | Anaerobic biogas reactor microbial communites from Washington, USA - Biogas_R1 time_0 SIP DNA | ecosystem: Engineered > Bioreactor > Anaerobic > Unclassified | place: Washington, USA | collected... | reverse complement strand
GATGGCATCCGACTCCAATGGCGATCGCTTGCTGTTCGACCTCGACATCCGCAAGATTGGTGATCCGTCATGGATCCGGGTGGTATCGGAAATCCCTGAGCCGGTATTTGCGATGGATATCCGCGGTCTGGATGAGGGATACTATCAGGTGAAAATCAGGGCGGATGACCGTTTGGATAATCTTCCGGAGCGTGCGGCATCCTTTGACAAGGAGAGTGATCCTTTCCTGATCGATTTTACCTCCCCACAGGTGGAGTTGCAGAGCCTGACGACGGAAGGTGGAATTGCCATAGCGAAGGTTGTGGTGACCGATCAGTTCGGCGTGATCAGCAATGCCTACTACAGTGTGAACGGAGAGCAGGTCTTGCGTTCGCTGCCGGATGACGGCTTGTTTGATCAAACAAGCGAGACTTTCACGGTGGTGTTTGATCTGATTCCCGGGCGGGACAATAGCCTGGTGTTCCAGGCATATGACGAGAACGATAACGTTGGCTTGGTCACGCGAAGCATTCCCGGAGGGGAATGAGCACGGCGGAGTTCCGGAGGATCACAATCGTCGTGGGAATAAATGGGCGCGGGTGACGGGCGAAGGCCAATTCTTTGCGGCTGTTCCGCCTGAGTCTATCCGTCTTGGTTGCGTTTGGCCGTCATCCTGCATGTGTTCGGCGCGTGCCGATTGCCGGTGATGACTGGTCTGCTTCACTTTTTCAACCAGCGCAGGATCGATGTCTTTAGGCCGCTTGCCCAGACGAGCGCTGCATAGATCGCCACGCCGCTGAGGATGATGCCGGATGTGGCGACCGCGAGGGTGACTTTGGATGCGTTTTCCGGGTTGGGTAGCCACCAGAGCCTGAGTATCCAGCAGGTGCCTCCCATCACGGCGCTGATAGCCAGAATACGGGCTGTATGAGCGAGAATCGATCCGATGGGTATGCTGAAGTGGTGTCTGCGGAAGCTCCCGAAAAGAAATAGCGTCTGGAGGATGGAGGTGATGGTGTTGGCGCACGCGAGACCGATGACTCCAAACGGATACATCAGGGCTACGCTCAGCGCCGTATTGAAGAAGAGGGAGTAGACTGCGATCCGCACCGGGCTCTTCATGTCCTTCGAGGCGTGGAATCCGCGGATGGTGAGGGCAATCAGCGAATAGAACGGGATCCCGATTGCGTGGATGGCGAGGAGCGGGCCGATTTGGGCGACCTGATCCGCCTCAAAGCGACCCCATACGAACAGAAGGGAGATGATCGGTTCGGCAAGCACCGCAAGTCCGAACATCGCGGGCAAGGTTATGATGAGGGTGAGGATGGTGCCGTTTTCGAAGGTTTCCGAAAACGCCTGACGGTCGTTGGCGGCGGAATGGCGGGCAAGAAGGGGAAAAAGTACCGTGTAGATGGCGACAGAAAACATCCCGAGCGGAAGCTCCGTCATGCGGGATGCCAGATAGAGTTGGGCGACCGCGTCCTCCGATACCTTATAGGCGAGGATACGTGAGATCAGGGTGTTGAGTTGGATCACGGCGGCCCCGACTGTAGCGGTCAGGAAGAGGGTTTTTACTTCGAGAAGGTGAGGGGTGTGGCTGGTGTCGACCGCGGGTTTCCATCCGCTTGCCAGAGCCTGCAATGCCGGGAGTAGAAGCTGCAGGCAACCGCCCGCCAGCACACCCCCGCACAAGGTGAAGGCGAGTGCACGGGGTTCCTGCTTCCACACAAACCCGCCGAGCACAATCGCACCGATCATCGCGATGTTGAGCAGGATCGGCGAGAAGGATGCGATCAGGAACTTGCCAAGGCTGTTCAATGCGGCTGTTAGGATCGCCGCCATGCAGATCAGAAGCGTGTAGGGCAGCAACCATTGGAAAAACGGCACCGCAACTTCCCAGTCGCTCCCGAGCCAGCCCGCACGAAGCGCACCTTCCATGGAAAGCACACCGATCAGAATGATCGCTCCGGTGACGATGGCGAGGTAGGTCAATGTCTGGTTTGCGGTTTGCCATGCGTCGCGTATGCGCTTGTTTTGCACCAGCCCGGTGAACACCGGGGTGAAAGCGGAGGAGAGCGCCCCTTCGCCGAGCAGCCTGCGGAAGAGGTTCGGGACCGTAAATGCCAGAAGGAAAGCTGAACTGAAGATTCCGGTGCCAAGCGCGGACATCATCACCACGTCCCGAAGCAGCCCGAGAAGTCGGGATGCCAGGGTCGATAGGCTCAGGTTGAGGATGTGGCGCAGACTCTTGCGGAACATGAGTTGCAACGCTCATGTTTGTGGACAGTGGATGCAATCCATAAATTGCCTCCCGGCATCGGAGCGCTGGGGTGAGAACAAGCCCGGTTTGCGATCAGTGTTGCACAATAATATTTATCACACTAGCAACGTCTGCCATTTTGAGGACGCTTCAATCTGGTTCATTTGTAAGAGCGAGAATTCGGTCCGGCTCGAATTTCCGCATTGAGTGCGGGGGTGTGCCTTCTCTATATCGTTAGGAATGACCCCTCTATCTTCTCTGTTTACCATGACTGGCCGGGATTTTCCTGTGTCAGGGTTGATGAGCTTTCCGCCGATGCTGATGCAGTTGCAGTGGGTGGATGTATCCATCATCTTCGTCTATCTGGCTGCGATCGTTGTGATCGGTCTGATACTTGCGAAAAGGGCTGCTGCAAGTCAGGGCAATTATTATCTGGGAGGTAACAAGCTCCCTTGGTACATGCTTGGGCTGTCCAACGCATCGGGCATGTTTGACATATCCGGAACCATGTGGCTGGTGACGCTGGCCTTTGTGTATGGATTGAAGAGTATCTGGATCCCGTGGTTGTGGCCGGTGTTCAATCAGATATTTCTGATGGTTTTTCTCTCTGCATGGCTGAGACGTTCAAATGTCACCACGGGGGCCGAGTGGATCGAAACCCGTTTCGGAAAAGGGCAGGGGAGTCGATTGTCCCACGGAATCGTCGTCGTATTCGCATTGATCAGTGGACTCGGATTTCTCGCCTACGGGTTTGTTGGACTTGGAAAGTTCATGGAGATCTTTATTCCCTGGTCATGGGTGAATCAATATCTGCAGTGGGACATTCCTGCTGAGAATGTTCCCCACCTTTACGGTATCGCATTCACGCTGTTTGCTGTGTTCTACACCGTTCTGGGTGGCATGACCAGTATCGTTTGGGCTGATGTCCTACAATACGTCATCATGACCATCGCTTCCATTGTGGTGGCGTTTATCGCTTTCAGCGCAGTTGCGACCCACGGTTTGCATGTTCCTGATGGATGGATGAACCCGTTTTTCGGGTTGGAAATGGGCATTGATTGGTCGGGCCACATTCCCGAGGTGATGAACAAAGTTGCGGAAGATGGTTATTCGCTCTTTTCCGCGATCTTCATGATGATGCTCTTCAAAGGTGTCCTGCTCAGCATCGCAGGACCAGCTCCCAACTACGACATGCAGAAGATCCTTTCGACCAAGAGTCCTTCAGAGGCTGCGAAGATGAGCGGATTCGTTTCGGTGGTGCTGATGCCGGTGCGCTACCTGATGATCGCGGGTTTCGCTGTTCTTGGAATTATCTTTTACGATCAACTCAACCTGGAAGTCGCCGGCAAGGTGGACTTTGAACAGGTTCTGCCGTCTACCATTCACCAGTTTGTTCCGGTTGGTTTATTGGGACTGTTGCTTGCCGGGTTGCTGGCTGCCTTCATATCCACGTTCTCCGGGACGCTGAATGCGGCCCAGGCCTACATCAGCAACGACATCTACCTGAAGTATCTTAATCCCAAGGCGAATGCCCGGCAGATCAAGATCACCAACTATTCTGTAGGTGTCATCATTGTAGTCGTGAGTATCTATCTGGGAACCAAGGTTCAGAGTGTGAATCAGGTGCTTCAGATCATCGTGTCCGCTCTCTGGGGCGGTTACACCGCATCGAATGTGCTGAAGTGGTATTGGTGGCGATTCAACAGTCATGGCTACTTCTGGGGTATGTTGTCCGGTATGGTTGTTGCCGGTCTTCCTTTGGTCTGGACGGGTCTTTTGCCCATGATGTTTCCGGAGGTTGCCGCAGACCTGCGTGTTCTTTGGTATTTTCCGGTCATTCTGGTTTTTTCGATGATGGGTTGTATCGTGGCTTCTCTCGTGACCGAGCCTACGGACGAGGCAACGCTCAAGAAGTTCTACCGGCAGGTCAAGCCATGGGGGTTCTGGAAGCCAATCCATGCAATGGTCCTTCGGGATGATCCTTCTTTCGTGAAGAATTCGGGGTTCCGCAGGGACATGTTGAACGTCATCGTTGGGATCATCTGGCAGACCGCTCTAGTGGCGATGCCTATCTTCTTCGTGGTGCATCAGTTTGTCGCAGGATTCGCTGCCATGGGAGTTGCGGCGATTTGCACCTTTATCCTCAAAAAGACATGGTGGGATCGCTTGTCCGATATGGATCGCGACTGATTGCGCTTTTTTCTGCGTTGGGAGCAGTCCGGATAGCTATGCCGTTCTGCTTTGTATCCGGCGAGATGGATCACGTGCGGTGTGAACTTCACCAGTGGAATAATTGTAAAAATTAGGTGATTCAACGGAATACGACGCCTTGAGCTGCAAAATTCACGTGAAAACCTGGACATATCCTCTAAATTTGTGTAAAGAAGTGATTATTCTCTTGAAACTGTGAGGAATTATCCGATATCTTTCTGGATGAGAGGAAAAGACGTTGACCGTTGGTTCCTTGAATATCATACCATATAAAAGCCTAATCTAAACCCAAATATACGTATATTATGAGAAAGAATAAAGGATTCACACTTGTGGAAATCATGATCGTAGTTGTGATCATCGCCCTGTTGGTGGCAATGGCCATTCCTGCGTTTGAACGTGCACGTCGTAATTCGCAGGTTGCATCTCTGTTGAACGACATGCGCAATCTCGAGCACGGGGCTGACCAATACTTCATCGAACGGAGCAAGACCACCGTTCCTCTCTCAGATTTGGTGGGACGTGGAAACTTCGTGAAGAAGCTCAAGTATACCGTTAAGGAAGGTAATTATGGACCAGCAAATCTTACGGTAACTTCGGGAACCATGTCCGGTAAGAGCCCAGCTGGTTACACGGCTGAGTACAACATGACCCGTGGTGACACTGGTTCAAAAATTCCTGAAACTGTATTCTGATAGTTTTAGTCATTCTCAATGAGATTTCGAGCCGTCCCGACAGGGACGGCTTTTTTTGTAAAAAGCATTTTTGTGTTTTGGATTGCGGCAAAAGAATGGAGTTGCCACTATCAAGGCGAATGGATCATGAATGGGTAGATCGCCGTATTGTGTTTCTGGTTGTTGGCTTCAGCCTAACCCTGGCGTTAGCTGTTTTTTTTGGGAATTGGAGCGGATCATCTGATTTGCTTTTGCATGGCACCCATTGGTTCTTGTTGGTTGTAGGTATCGGGTGGGTTGGACTGTTACTCCGCTTTGTCAAAAGGAGGAGTGGAAAGTGGATGAACTACCTGCGATCCCATTCAATAGGCATTGTTTTTGTGCTTCTTGCGACTGCTTTTTTTCATGTGCATGAACCCCACTCTCTAAAGAATGGGTATTCCGAATGCGAAATGAGTTCGATAGCGAGGTCTCAGTTGTATTATAATGAGCACGCGACCGTATCTGCCGGGTATTCGAAGGATAAGATGACTTCTCGTGTGTATTCCGAAGTCAGTTATCAGGCACCTTTGTTCCCATGGTTGTTGTCAATGATTCATGGCGTATCTGGATACCGTTTCGAGAATGTTTTTGTTCTCAATTTCATCCTTAGCGCAACGATGTGCGGGCTGGTCTATTTTACCATATCGGATTGGATGGGCTTCCGTTATGGAGTTTTGTCTTTGTTGATGCTGGTTGGTTTCCCTTTGCTTCACGAGGCAGCGACGGGCGGAGGGAGCGAGATATTGCAGGTTTGTCTGTTTCTCTTGGTGTTGAATCTGTCTCGATCCGTAATGGAAAGCGGAAGTGATGAGGAAGGAGGCCTATTGCTTTTGACCGGCTTCTTAATGGCTTGTAATGGAGGACAGGGTCTTCTGTTGAGCGTTTTTCCGTTTGCACTGATGGCCATGCGCAAGCGTTATTGCTTCGGCTGGGGCTCAAAATGGCTGTTCATTCCGGTCATTTGGCTTTTTCCAGCACTATTTGTTTTGTTGGACTCCGATTCCTGGACGCTTTCTTCTCTTGAACGTGTCTCATCAAACTTCAGTGGATCATTTGTTTTTTTGGCGGATACGACCCGTTCCTTTGGCAATTCCCCTTTTCTTTCAGGCGTGGGTATAGTCAGCATCTGCTTTTGGTTTGTACATCTTTTTAGGGATAGGCGGGAAGAACAAGAAGAGATTGCTCACGAGTGGTTAATGGTCGGTTTTGTCGCTTTCGTGATCATTGGAAGTTTTGGTTCATTGTTTTTTTCTGAGGACAGTTGGGCAGATCCGGTATTGGCGAGAGACTCCATTCTTCTCCACGTGGCCCTGGTATTTCTGGCTCCTTATGTGATGCGCTTCGGGTTCCGCATCAAGGAGTTCCCAAAGACGCTATGGATTATCCCGTCTTTTGTCGCGATTGCATTGAATGGGACTTGGGGTCCGTGGGGGGCTCCAACTCGCGTGAAGGATCCGGAAAGCATTGGGGTCGCTCATTTGGACATGGCATTGAGGGATCACGTTGACTCAGAGGAGTCCCTATACATTGGGGAGTGTTCGCTCCTTCCTATCTTGCGTGGTTGGTCTTCATTGCCAATGCAATACGCGAACCGCATTCCCGAACGGATTGAAATTCTGATGCATATCGGCTATTTCAAAAATATATACGTTGGGGGATTCTATCTTCAGGGGGACTTTGGAGCAAGAGATGAACCGCCAAACGAGCGTTTTATTCTCGAACCGATCTGGGATGGGCCGATTCGGGATGGGCTTTCTTTCAGAATGTGTCGGTTGGTTGGTGTTGCTGCTCCTGTTGCGGGTGGAGACACATTGGCTCCGAATTTACCTTTACCTATGCCCTCTCCGGGAGCTTCAAGAGATAAAATAATCGAATTCATGAGCCATTTGCTCTATACTCATCCGGTCGATTTTGAGAAGGATATCTGATGATAAATAATTATTTATCTGGCGATAAGTCGCTTTCCTATAGGCGTTTTTTGACTGCCTTGCTCGCATGTCTGTTCGTTTTTATTTTGCCCTTTGCTATTTTGACTTCAGACCAATCGGCATGGATGATACAGAAAACAAGTTATTGGGCGATGGCTTTGATTTTGTTTCTCTTTGTGTGGGTGATTAGAAAAGAGTTGAAGCTTTTGGATATTCGCTATTTTGAAATTGTACGAAACAATATTGTTCCTATTGCGATTGCGTTTTTTTGTACTGTTGTGGTCTGTGTTCATTTTTCATACGAATATAGAATTCTTTTTGATGAATATGTTTTAGGAGGCACCTCTCTTATGTACCACACGAAAGGAGAAGCATTTCATGGGAGCCTTCTTCCATTCAGAGATGGTATTTCTTCCGTTTCATGGTCAGTTGTTGACAAGAGACCCTGTTTTTTCCCTTTTATATTATCTCTCATTCATGGATTGTTTGGGTATTCGCCTAATAACGTTTTTGCGTTGAACACTGTTTTGTCTTTCTGTCTGTTTCTTTTGGTCTATGGTTTTGTGGCGTCTGTTTTTGGGCGTCGTTGGGGAGTGTTTTGTCAGCTAGTAATAGCTGGACTTCCTCTCTTGGGGCTGAGTGCGACATCCGGAGGATATGAGGTAATGAACCTTTGTTTCATAACGGTATTGAGTATCGCAGGCTTGCGATATCTTAGATCGGAGGGTGTTCGAGGACTTGATTTTTTGGTTATGTCGGCTGTTGTACTGGCGAATTGTCGGTATGAATCAATCATTTATTCATTGATCCCAATTTTATTATTTGTTTACAAGTCTCTTAGAGACAGAAGATTATGGATGGATCGCATAGCGTCAATAGGTCCCGTTTTCATGCTTTATCCGCTGATGAACAATAGAGTGTTTTATTCTAAGGATGCTTTTTTTCAGACGAGTAAAGAAGATTTCTTCGGGTTGAACTATTTGATTGATAACACCAGGGCTGCATTTGAATTTGTTTTTGATTTTAATGGATATCTTCCAAACTCTCTTTTTATCTCTCTTTTTGGTGGATTTGGTTTGCTTGTGTTTGTTTTAAATTCTATGTCTTTTTGGAGTTTAAAAGAATGTGTTTTAGATAGGGACGTTCGTCTATTATTGATTAGTCTTGTTTTCTCAGTCTTGTTGATAACTGTGTTGGCTTTGAGCATGTTTTGGGGGGCATGGACAGATATCATGACGAGTCGGTTTTCGTTGCCGTTACACTTGCTTTTTGTGTTTTTGATTCCATTTTCCTGGCACGCTATTTTTGGGGATTTTCAATCGCCAAAATATTTGTTTTTGTTGCCGCTGATTTATCTTTTCGGCATTGGGTTTTCCCTGAATGCGCGACAGTTGGCTATTCCAAGGCTTTCAGCTGCATATGGATATAACTGGATTTTAAAGGAACCTCCATCTAATTGGAGCAAGGACGAAACTCTTGTAGTGTCTGAAGGAAGCCTGGGAGCAGAGATGTATGGGTATTACAGCATTCCTTTGTCTTTTGTTTCTAAGTCTGGCAAGATCTTAAAAGAATTCTCCGAAAGACCTTTTTTTTCAAATATTGTATTCGCTGAATACCACGAGGAATCCCCGTTTAACGGGGAGGCATATAATAGTGATGGGGTTGAGATTCCTGAATTTCTTATTCTAGAGACGGAAGATGAACGGAGATTTTTGTTTGATTATGTGTTTAAATTGAGTCGTTTGACCGGGATGAAAATGCCGGTTCCTGAAAAGTCATTACCTGTCACCCGCTTAACTGAGACTCGTGATTCTAATCGTATTGATCGGATGAGTGCAGATTAGGATTCTTGCGTCCCTGTGTCAGGTTATGAACTGTGAGCCTTGGTCAGAATTCATCACCAGTGTAGCCGGGTTGCTCGCAAAGGCCCGTTTCATCGCCTTGATGCAGAAATTCACATCCATGCTGTTTGACAGTCAGTATAACTGCGGAATTTATTGATGCGACAGACAAAGAGTATCTTTTTTGGATCGGTCCGTTCCATGGATTCCCAGGTACTGACGGGCTAACAGCCGGAATTGTCAAGCCGGGTTCGGATGTGGCGCTTGATCATTCGGCTTTGCGGACAAGGTATTCGAATCCATTCTTGCCCGTGATGATAACGGCGGATCCGGCATCGATGGATCCATATTCCGCACGCGCCATGATCTCGAGGTTGTCCGTTTTGACTTTTCCGACCGGAGATAGCTGAGTGATGGCGTGCCCGGTCTTGCCATTCAGATTTGGGGTTGAAGGGGGCGGTGCGCTGGTTTGGCTGTGGATGACTGTTTTGCGTGATGGAAACCACAATGCCCATTCATAGATGAGCCATCCAAGGACTATAGTCCCCACGCCAACAGGACCGGAACTGGGAACCAAGCACATCAGCGTCAACACTATCAGGGTCAGGTATCCAAATGCGACGGAGACTCCAAACACACCGAAAATCCAATGGAGGATGAGGATGACCAATGATAACCGCAGAATGATGCCGTAAGGTCGCTTCCATTGGCTGCGGATGTGTTCGTCAGGATAGTCACGGGATGCCCTCCAAATGATCAGTATGAGGACAATGCCTGCCAAAAATGATGTCAGAAAATCCATCATGTCTATGGTCCTTTCACGGAGCAGCGGTAATCCAAGTGAAGCACTTGCCTAAGCTAAACGCAAATCATCTTTTAACTGATAAAGAAACAGGCTGTTTGTTTGACATTTTGTGAGCATTGGAGTTTTGTGCAGAAACGAGAGGAGGTTTACGATGAAACGGAAAAGGATTATTGTTTCCAAACGGGATGGCATTTATCATCTGATGAGCCGGTGTTGCCTTGGCGAGCACTTGCTGGAGGACGATGAGAAGGAGATGTTCATCCGGATGATGCACAAGCAGGCGGCGTTCTGTGGGGTGGACCTTCTGGCCTATTCAATCATGTCGAATCATTTCCACATTCTGGCCCGGGTCCGCCATGAGAAGCCCCAGACGGATGAGGAATTATTGCATCGTTTCCGTCTGTTGCACGAGGGTGGGCGTCTGTCTCAGTATTCGATGACTCCGGATGCGCTGGAGAAGGCTTTGGAGCGGAATGATGAGGAGTCGCAGCGGGTGCGCGAGGCCTTGCTTGCACGGATGGGGGATGTGTCGGTGTTCATGCGTGAACTCAAGCAGCGTTTCAGTATCTGGTACAACCACCAGAATGGGAATCGGGGCACCTTGTGGATGGAGCGCTTTAAGAGCTTGGTGGTGGAGCCTTCGCTACAGGCGATGGCGACTGTAGCGGCTTATATTGACCTCAACGCTGTGCGTTCGAAGCAAGTCGATGATCCGGCGGATTACCGCTTCTGCAGCTATGCGGCAGCGATGGGAGGCAAGTCATCCGCTATGGAAGGCTACCGGCTCATTTACGGAGGCCGCAGTTTTGCGGACGCGATCACCGCCTATCGTCTATGTCTATTCGGAAAGGGAGCAAAGCCCAAAGGCGTTCTGAATAAAGATCGTGGCGTGATTTCGGAAGAGAAGCTCAGTGAGGTGGTCCGCAGTGGCGGCAAGGTCGAGATGACCGAGCTGTTGCGCCGCAGGGTCCGTTACTTCAGTGATGGGATGGCAATTGGTTCTAAGCTTTTCCTGAAGGAGATCTACGAGGATCACAGGGAGTGTTTTCCTGAAAGCCGAAAAGCGCGGTTCGCCAGAATGAAAGGCTCGGATTGGGGTGAGCTTCAGGTGGTCCGCGACCTTAAGGTCAATGTCTTCGGGTGAACGGTCGTCTAGACGGGATTTCGCGATTGAAAAGCTTCTCTATTCGCCGGAGTTCAATGAACGATTGGACCTGCGCCACATATTTCATCTCACATGAGGCTTCCAAGGAACGCTCATGAGTGGCATTGTCTCGCACTGATTGCGCACCCAATCGTGAACAGTGAACTGGCCCGGTCGTCAGCGGGGAAAGATGACGGGTTCCACAACGGATCCGTGAACCCGGGCATAGACACTTTGGCGTGCGTCCAGACAGTAGCTGCGACCGTTGATGCGGTAGGTCGAGTCAACGGTGTGGCCGACGATCTGAGGGATG
>Ga0123334_1006156_pt1 | contig 11198 bp, 9 predicted proteins | sample BiotimSIPDNA_FD_89706 | JGI IMG/M metagenome (GOLD analysis project Ga0123334, IMG submission 89706) | Anaerobic biogas reactor microbial communites from Washington, USA - Biogas_R1 time_0 SIP DNA | ecosystem: Engineered > Bioreactor > Anaerobic > Unclassified | place: Washington, USA | collected... | reverse complement strand
CTTGTTAAGAAAATGGCATAAATCCAGGACTTTGTCATACTTATTATTAGGGGGGATTTTGTGGCAGTAGTAGCATATAATGAGGCCGAAGTTAAACTACTGGCAAGACTGATCAGAGCCGAGGCCGAAAGCGAAGGGCAATTAGGAATGCTGATGGTAGGTAATGTCGGAATTAATCGCGTTCGCGCCAACTGTTTGGATTTCGTCGACATCAGGACAATCTCCCAAATGGTATTTCAACGCCCGGGTGGATTTGAGGCCACCTTATATGGATATTTTTATCAAGCTGCAAGAGAAATAGAAATTTCACTTGCCAGAAGGGTAATTGAAGGAGAAAGGTTCCATCCGGCTGACAGGGCGCTTTATTTCTATAATGCCTTTGAAGAAAACTGCCGCGCCCAATGGTTTGGCCAATGGAATAGCGGTCGTTTTAAAAATCATTGTTTCTATGCTCCGGTTGAGAGTTTAAATTGTTATTCAGGAGGTTAAGATGAATATCTATCAGCAACCGTTTGGTTTTGGTCAACAAATGCCGGCAGGCTTTGTTGGAAGTCCGCTCTTTGCTCAAGGCCAACCGACTTTCCCCGCCGGTCAGCCTTTCATTGCTCAACCTGTGTTTCCTCAAGCACCACCGCCGGGGATTCAAGAGGAATCATATATAGAAAACATTTTAAGGTTAAATCTCGGAAAAGTAGCAACAGTATATATGAATTTCGAGAACAGTCAATTTGGATCAAAAATTTTTAAAGGTTATGTGACTGCAGCAGGCAGGGATCATATCATCCTCAAGGATGTCCAGAGCGAAACGAGATATATTTTATTAATGGTTTATCTCCTTTATATAACTTTTGATGAGGATATCGAGTATGAATATCCCTTCCGAAGCAATCAAAAAAACTCTTAAAGTCATCCTTTAAGAGTTTTCTATTTGTTTGATAAAAGCATCTAATTTAATCCCGATAAACCCGACAATAATGCTGGTAACAAGAGAAAGGGCAATTAGGATTGAACCATAATAGATCACGGGTTCGCCGATCCGGTAAATAAGAGACACTACGGCAAGTTGGCTGACTATATGAAGAAAGCCGCCGATAACACTTACGGATATCGCAGAAACTCTCTCCTTAAGAAGCGAGCGTGCTAGAATCATCCCCAGATAACTGACCAACGAGGCCACTATGCTGATCAAAAAACTGATTGGTCCGCCGATTATCAAATTGGCCAGTAATGATTTCAAAACCACCATTACTAGGGTTTCTTTATAATCGAAATGATATACCCCCACAAGAATGACAATGTTGGCTAACCCGATCTTCGCAAGCGGAACAAAGGGAAATGCTATGCGGGAGATATAACCGTCAAAAATCGAGAGGATCACACTCAGTGATACCAGAATGGAAATTAGCACGATTTTTTTGATTTTTGTTTGATTACGTAAATTGTCCATAATGATCCCTTATACCAGTGGCAATATTATATCATCTTTTCTTTGCTTTTAAAATGATTTTTTCGTATAATTAAATACGGAGGTATGAAAAATGTGCATTTTCTGTAAAATCGTAAACGGCGAAATCCCCTGTTACCGCCTTTATGAAGATGAGACGGTGCTGGCTTTTCTGGACATCTCTCAGGCTACCATCGGTCATACTCTGGTAATTCCCAAAAAACATTTTCCTGACGCTTATGCTTTGGATGAAGATACCGCTAGCAAGGTTTTCGTGGCGGGGATAAAAATCGCCAAGCGCCTTAAAGAAGTGTTGCCGCTCGAAGGCCTCAACATCTTAAATAACAATGGCCCTGTAGCCGGGCAATCCGTCAATCATTTTCATCTTCACCTGCTCCCCCGCTATCAAAACGATGGGTTGAACATTCAATTCTCAAGCAATAAAATTGATCCGGAAGAATTTTCCCGATTAGTTCAAAAAATCAGTTTTTAACGCCTAAGGGCGTTTTTTTATATCTGTTTAGTACTTCAACGAAAAACTTGATTCCATAACATAGAGATTTTAGTGGCACGAATTCTGTTTGCTCGTGAAATTTGATCACTTCCATAGGATAATAGAGCGGAGAAAAGCGCAAGACGCAATCGCTAACCTTATCAAAATTACGTTTTTCACTCAGTTTTGTAAGAATAACGGGAGTGATATAGATATCCTGAAAAACAGCCTCCGCCACATCTTTGATGATGCTGTACCCTTCGGTTTCGGTTTCGGTAAAACTCGAGGCCTCTTTAATCTCAATTATCTCATATTCTATCTTATACTTTTCCATATAATCAGCAAGCGCCAACACGGCATCAGCTGCTGTGTCTTGAGTAGATAGGTGGAATTTTATATCGAAGAAATATTGTCCGTTATTTTGAATCTCTCCGGTTTGGATCGTTGTTTGAAGAAGTTGGGCTATTTCCGGATATTCTTTCCTTATAATCTTTTTGACTATCTGCTTAAATAATAATAGATTAGCAAAGCAGAGACGATGGATGAACTTAACATCTCGACAAATATTGTGGATCATTGTCCTTGCATACTTATCAATTCTCGCTTTATACAAATCCTTGGTCTGGATCGCCTTCAAGAAACTCATCAACTCGGCTTCTTTTTCGCTTTTAAATCTGATGACGGCCTCGCCCGTCACGCCCAAACCGATGAAGGCATAATTACTTTGCAATCCTACACGGTCAGGGTCAACAATTCCCGATCCTTCTTCCAATACGAGGTCAAAGAATTTGCCTCTTCGTAAGAACTGCTGAACGATCAGGCTTCCGCCCTCTTTGGTTGTCTCATCATCGGTGGTCATAACGATTGTGAGGTTGCAGCCTAATCCACCTTCCGTTCTCAAAATGTTTTCGACCGCCTCAAAGATTACGAAAAGTAGGCTCTTCGCATCAAATACCCCGGTCCCGTAAAGACGATTATTCTCGATTGTAGGTTCAATATAAGTTGCTTTATAATCGATATGTGTAGCAAAAAGAAGATTGGGAGCGTGCTCAATATGATCCTTATAGGTAAAAACAGCATTGTCTCCGATTTTTTCTTTATTGAAAAACTGATGTATCAAAGGATAATCGTTTTTCAGCCTTTCTCTAAACTCGTGATATCCGGCTTCATCTTGAAAACTCGTCGTTTTTATCTTGATCAATTCCAGTAGTTTTTCACCCAAAAGATTATCAACATCATCATTGAGATTGATAATCTTTTTTTTAAGCTTTTTAAAAAACAGAGTCCTGATCAAGGCAATGATAATGAAAAAAAATAGTAAGAGAAAAATACCGATGCTTCCCCATTTTAAAAATGTTAAAATACCATTTAGTATCATACTGCTCCCCCTTTTTGTCAGTATTTTTATGCTTTCTCAGAGCCAAAATCCAACAAAGATAATGACCGGATAATTCTAAAATATCGAACACAAATGAAGTTTTGATTAAAACAGCTGTTCTATATTATATGGGCAAAACAGTTCAACTATTGTTGAACTGTGCTGATGCTATTTTTATTGCTGTGACTTTTTTAAATATTGATAAACACTAAACACCGGAGTTCCGGTTGCACCATAATATTCCTTAAAGTGCGGCGATGTATGAAAAGCTGTTCCAGCAATATCCAAATGCAGCCATTTTGTTCCTTCTTCAATAAATTCTTCAATGAAAGCGGCGGCTCCGCTTGCTCCCATTAACCTTCCGGTCGAATTCTTTAAATCAGCCACTTTACTACTGCGGACCTCATCACGGATCCATCTATTGATCGGCAGTTGCCATAGTTCTTCGTTCGCTTCTTTAGCTGCAGCTATGATTTTTTCGATTTCCCCGCAAGAGTTACCGAATAATCCGGTCGTATAATCGCCAAGCGCAACAACACAGGCTCCGGTAAGCGTAGCAATATCAACAACTGTCTTACAGCCTTCCTTTTGAGCAAAATAAACTCCATCAGCCAAAGTCAAACGGCCTTCCGCATCGGTTGAAATAATTTCGATGGTCTTTTTATTCATCGCTGTCAGCACATCATCGGGAAGAAGCGCTCCACCGTCAATGCGATTGTCTGTAGCACAAATCACGATTTGAAGATTAACTTTAAGATCATTCTTAACCGCTGCTTCCAAAACGCCTAGGACAGTTGCTGCCCCAGCCATATCGCATTTCATGTTATTCATGCTGGTTTTAATGCTGTATCCGCCGGTGTCATACATCAAACCTTTTCCTACTAATCCGATTGCTTCGCTTTCAGCGTTTTCGAATTTGATATGAATCAATTTTGGTTCGGCTTCCGAGCCCTTGTTGACAGCTAAAAAAGCATTCATCCCCAAACTCTCAATTTCCTTTTTATCATAAACCTTAATAGACAAACACTCACTATTGAGGCTTTGAACAAGGCTCTTTGCATAATCGGCTAGATCGGTTGCTGAAAGATGATTGTAGGGTTTATTGACAAGATCCCTGGTATTATTGATGGCTGTGACCAAATTAAAAGCTTCTTTTATTTCTGCATCGAAGTCAACCTCACTAATTAAACGCAAGGTGAGTTCGTTGTCAATTTTCTTACTCAGAAACTCATCATAAACATAATTATAATAACCGATGGTTTTGACGATTCTTTTGGCTGCTTCCCTAATATCAAGCCCCCCTGCAAATGAGTCAACGTCTAGAATCAGCTCGTTACCAAGCAAATAGTTTACACCGCGCAGACTTTCCTCAAGATTTTCATAGTCGTATTCATCCTTTTTCCCTAATCCAATCAAATAGATAATACGGTTCTTTATTTTGCCAAAAGTCGGAATTTTATTGACTTTCCCTAAGCAAAGAGAAACATCTTTCTCATTGATCATTGCTTCGATTTCAGTATCGACAGCTTCTGCTATTCTAACTTTTTCATCAAGAAAAGCTCCAACCACCAGCGGCTTTTCACTTTCATAATGATTGCTCTTAAAAATTTCCATAATGATCCTTCCTATTTTATTGATGTTACTCCCATATAGGGATACAAGACTTCAGGTATAAGTATACTACCGTCAGCTTGTTGATAATTTTCAACAATAGCGACCCATGTTCTGCCTACAGCCAACCCGGATCCATTCAATGTGTGGACATACTCCAGTTTCGCATCTTTTGATCTCCGGGTACGAATATTCCCACGTCGGGCTTGATAATCTTCAGCATTACTAATACTGCCGATTTCACGATATGTGTTCTGACTGGGCAACCACACTTCGATATCATAAGTTTTTGCCATGCTTGCTCCCATATCACCGCTGCACAAAGCAACAACATGGTAGGGGATCTTCAAAAGTTGAAGAATCAACTCCGATTCTTTAAGCATCTTTTCCAATTCCTCATAGGAGTTATCAGGAGATGTTATTTTTATCAGTTCAACTTTATTGAACTGGTGAGTTCTGATCAACCCTCGTGTATCCCGTCCCGCACTTCCCGCTTCCGAACGGAAAGCCATGGTATAACTACAATAGTTTAACGGCAATTTGTCGAAATCGATTACCTCATTGCGATGCATATTGATGGTTGGTACTTCGGCCGTGGGATTTAAGAACCACTCCCCATTCCCGTTCGCAAGTTTAAATGCATCTTCCTCGAATTTCGGAAGTTGCCCGGTTGCGGTCATACTCTCCCGGTTAACAATATAGGGTGGTATGATTTCTTGGTAACCATTTTTGCTATGCACATCCATCATAAAACTAATCAAAGCTCTTTCCAATCTTGCGCCCAAACCTTTATAAACCACAAATCTACTTCCTGTGATCTTGGCAGCTCGTTCAAAATCCAAAATCTCTAGTTTCTCGCCCAGTTCATAATGTGCTTTCGGAGTAAAATCGAACTTGGTCGGTTCAAGATATTTCTTGATTTCAACATTTTCCGTTTCGTCCTTACCGATGGGGACCGATTCATGCAAGAGATTTGGTGTTATGAGCAAAGTGTATTCAATCTCTTTTTCAAGGTCTTGAATTTGAGTATCATAAGCTGCAATCTCCCCACCGATATCGCTCATTCTTTGCATAATATGGGACGCATCCTCGTTTTTCCTCTTCAACTCCCCAATCAAACGGCTACTTTCGTTCCTTTCCCGTTTCAGACTTTCAACCTTGGCAATCAAGCCTCTTCTTTGTTCATCCTTTTGAACTAATTCGCGAAGATAACTATAATCCTTCCCTCTTGTGTTGAGTCTATTGATCACGCTTTCCAAATTTTCTCTGATCATTTTTAAATCAAGCATTTTTATTCCTCCTTTTATTGTATAAAAAAAGTCCCTTTATGCAAGGGACGAAAATTCCGCGGTACCACCCTGCTTAGATATAATAATCTCAGCTTTATTAATGGTAACGGATTAACCCGAAGTTGTTTGCAACTTATCTCCGAGATAGATTCAAAAGTTCAATATCCTGCCTCGCACCTACCGTCAGGTCTCTGAAATATTGAGTTCTTTTTACTATTTCTCTTCTACGATTATAAAATTTACTTTATTATAAATATGTTCAATATAATTGTCAACACATATCTGTGTTTTATACTTTTATTTTTCATCTATGAAGCGATAATCAAGATCGAGTTCGAACTCTTCCTTATATTCATCATCTTCATCACCGTTATTATCTTCGCTTCTAGGAACGATAGCGATTGTTGACACGAGATGGCCTTCGTTTAGTTTGATCAAGCAAACACCTTGAGTGTCGCGCCCGATCGTAAGAATCTGATCCAAATGAGTGCGGATGATCATTCCTTTGTCGGTGACAATCATTAAATCTTCATCACCGCGAACGGTCGACAGCGAAACCATTTTTCCGTTCTTCTCGGTAATATTTAAAGCTTTTACACCTTTGCCACCACGGACTTGAACTCTAAAGGCATCAACATTGGTCCGTTTCCCATAACCGTTTTCCGTTACGATAACAATCTCGTCACCATCGGTGTTGACAATAGCCATACCGACAACTTCTTCCTTGTCTTCCACTTTCAAGCCACGGACACCGGCAGAAATTCTTCCCATTGGCCGAATGTCGCTTTCACTGAAGCGGATGGCTTTACCGTTAGATGCTCCAAGAATGATGTCTTTTTCACCATCGGTTAAACCAACTTCAAACAGTTCGTCGTCATCTTTCATCAGAATCGCTTTAATACCGTTAGTGCGAATATTATTGAAAGCAGATACTTCCGTCTTCTTGATTATACCTTTCTTGGTGGCAAAAATAAGGTATCCGTCTTTGGCTTCTTCGTCATTGAACGTGAGTACAGCTGCTAATTTTTCGTTTTCCTCAAAATTCAATAGATTGACGATCGGTAACCCCTTGGCCATACGGCTGAAGTACGGAACCTGGAAGGCCTTTAAGCGGTAAACTTTTCCGAAATTTGTAAAGAAGAGCAAGGAATCATGACTTGATGTATAGAGGATGTTCTTTACAAAATCATCTTCCAACATCTTGGTGCCGGTGACTCCCTTGCCACCGCGGTTTTGGGGACGGTAGGTGTCAACGCTCATTCTCTTAACATAGCCTCGATTGGTGATGGTAATGATGACGTCTTCAATCGGAATCAGGTCCTCATCTTCGATTTGTAAATCGTCGCTAAGGCTGATTTCGCTCTTGCGGTCATCGCCGAAACGATCCCTAATGACTTCCAGTTCGGAAATGATAATCTGCAATTTTCGGCCGTGATTTTGAAGTATCTCGTGGCATTCAGCAATAAATTTTCTGGTTTCGATCAACTCATTCTTCAATTTATCAATTTCCAACCCGGTCAAGCGTTGCAGTTTCATATCCAAAATGGCTTTGGCTTGCAGTTCCGAAAGGTTAAAGGTATTGATTAAACTGTCGGTGGCCTCTTCGTTGGTTTTGGCTTTCTTAATAAGTTGGATCACCAAGTCAATATTGCTTAGGGCAATTTGCAAGCCTTCAAGAATATGAGCCCTGGCTTCGGCTTTGTCTAGATCAAATTGAGTTCTTCTGGTGATAACCTCGATTTGATGTTTTACATAGTGCTCGAGTATTTCTTTTAGATTCATGACTTTCGGCTGGCCGTTAACAAGCGCCAGCAAATTGATTCCGAAAGTTGATTGCAACTGGGTGTGTTTATATAGATTGTTGAGAATGACATTGGGATTAGCATCCCTTCTCAAATCAATAACAATCCTCATTCCTTCACGGTTTGATTCATCCTGCAGTCCGGTAATTCCGTCAATGATTTTCGACTTTACCGTTTCTGCGATTCTTTCAATCAGTCGCGTTTTATTAACTTGATATGGTATTTCGGTAATAATAATAGCACTCTTACCGTTTCCTATGTCTTTGATTTCGCTTTTAGCACGAACGGTGAGGGCTCCGTTCCCGGTCATATAAGCTTTCCGGACCTGACTGATACCCATAATACAACCGCCGGTAGGAAAATCCGGTCCCTTTATGTAGGTCATCAAACCTTCAATAGAAATCTCCGGATTCTTAATTAAGGCTAGAAGGCCATCGATTACTTCCGTAAGATTGTGGGGCGGAATATTGGTTGCCATACCAACAGCAATTCCGGTTGCTCCATTCACCAGGAGATTTGGAAACTTGCAAGGGAGTACGACCGGTTCGTGTTCGGATCCATCGTAATTATCCATGTAATCAACAGTGTTTTTATTCAAATCCCGCAGCATTTCCATGGCTATCTTGCTCATCCTGGCTTCGGTATAACGCATCGCTGCAGCACCGTCGCCATCAATGGAACCAAAATTTCCGTGTCCTTCAACAAGCGTATAGCGGTAACTGAAGTCTTGAGCCATTCTGACCATCGAATCGTAGATAGCTGCATCACCATGCGGGTGATATTTACCCATAACCTCGCCGACGATACGCGCTGACTTTTTAAAGGGTTTATCCGGAGTCATTCCCAGTTCATTCATAGCATAAAGGATACGCCGGTGGACCGGCTTCATACCATCGCGGACATCAGGAAGCGCACGACTGACGATAACGCTCATCGCATAACTCAGGAAAGAGTTCTTCATTTCCCGGGAAAGGTCCACTTCCTTAATGTCATTGCGATGATGCCCATTCTCGTCGATTTCAAACTCCAATTTGGCTTTAAAATCCTCGTTCTTTTCCTTTTCGGAGGCTTCTTGCGCCTGATCCTGCTTTTCTATATTATCTTTATTTTCAAAATCTTTTTCCAAGTTAAGCCTCCTTAAATATCAAGGTTCTCAGCATAAACGGCATTTTCTTCGATGAATTCCCGCCGTGGCTCCACATCATCACCCATAAGCATGCTGAAGACAGTGTCAGCCTCAATCGCATCGTCAAGACTAACTTGCAACAAAGTCCGGGATTTCGGATTCATTGTTGTCTCCCACAATTGTTCTGGGTTCATTTCTCCTAATCCTTTATAACGCTGAAGCGTTGGTTTGGATGATTTTGGGAACGTTTCGAGGATTTTCTGTAATTCTTCGTCACTATAAGCATATTCAATCCGTTTATTTAAGGTCACTTTATACAGTGGGGGTTGAGCGATATATATATACCCTTTTTCCACAAGCGGCTTCATGAAACGGTAGAAAAACGTTAATAATAGGGTCCGGATATGGGCGCCATCGACATCGGCATCGGTCATAATGACGATTTTGTGATATCTTGCTGCCTGAAGGTTAAATTCGTCCCCAATCCCGGTTCCGAATGCTTGAATCATAGAGATGATTTCCTTATTACCCAAAACTTTGTCCAGTCGGGCCTTTTCAACATTCAATACCTTTCCACGCAGCGGGAGAATGGCTTGAAACTCACTGTCCCGTCCTTGCTTGGCGCTACCTCCGGCTGAATCACCCTCAACGATATAGATTTCGCTGACGCTCGGATCCTTGCTCCGGCAATCAGCTAGTTTCGAGGCAAAACCTAAGGTTTCAAGCGGGTTCTTTCTTCTCGTTGCCTCTCGGGCTTTCTTGGCGGCGAGTCTAGCTCTTGAGGCCAAGACGGCTTTTTCAATAATGTTTTTAGCCTGACTGGGATTTTCCTTTAGGAAAACATCCATTCCGTCAAGAAGAATTTGTGATGTGATTCGTCTGACTTCGGTATTACCCAGTTTGGTTTTGGTTTGGCCTTCAAATTGCGGGTTGGGGTGCCGACAACTGATGATTGCCGTTAATCCTTCCCGTACATCATCGCCACTAAAGGATTCGTCTTTTCGGAATAGATTGTTGGAACGCCCGTAATTGTTGAGAACTCTTGTTAAGCTGATCCTAAATCCTTCCTCGTGGGTCCCACCTTCGGGAGTGTAGATATTGTTAATAAAGGAATATATATTGCTATTATAATCTTCTGTGTATTGTAGGGCGATCTCAACCTCAATTTTCTCAGCTTCACCGCTTACATATACGACCGAGGGGTGGATCGGTGCTTTGCTTTTGTTTAGATAGTTAACATATTCTTTGATTCCGCCCTCATAACAATAGGTTACGGATTTAACATTATCCGGATTGCGCGAATCAGTGAGACTGATTTTCAAGCCCCGGTTTAAAAAGGCGCATTGTTGGAGGTGGACTCGCAATGTTTCGTAATCAAAGGTTGTTGTTTCCTTAAAGATTTCCGCATCAGGTTTGAAAGTGATACAGGTACCTGTTTCCTCAGTGGTACCTACTTCTACTATCTTATGCAGTTTCTTTCCGCGTTCGTATTCCTGTTGATAGATTTTCCCGTCTTTCTTTATTTCAACACGCAAAAACTCACTCAAGGCATTCACGACACTGGCACCAACGCCGTGGAGCCCTCCGGATACCTTATAGGAATTGCCGTCAAATTTTCCACCAGCATGGAGGATTGTAAAAACGGCTTCAACTGCAGATTCACCTGTTTTCGGAAGTATATCGACCGGAATTCCCCGGCCGTTATCAGTAACCTGAATAATATTACCGGGTAAGATCTGAACATCAATGTTCGTACAGTATCCGGCTAAAGCCTCATCAATAGAATTATCGACGATTTCCCAGACCAAATGATGCAGTCCTCGTGGCCCGGTTGAACCGATATACATACCCGGCCGTTTCCTAACGGCCTCCAACCCTTCAAGAATTTGTATATTCGACGCATCATAATGCGAATTTTTTTCGTTCATGATCTTATACCTCTCTTCCGATGTTAATTATTTTGCTTTTTTCCAATATTTCGGCTGACAGATTATCGATTGCTGTAGTAGTGATAAATATTTGATAATCGGAATTAATCAGTTTCAACAACTCGTT
>Ga0123334_1006155_pt1 | contig 11200 bp, 9 predicted proteins | sample BiotimSIPDNA_FD_89706 | JGI IMG/M metagenome (GOLD analysis project Ga0123334, IMG submission 89706) | Anaerobic biogas reactor microbial communites from Washington, USA - Biogas_R1 time_0 SIP DNA | ecosystem: Engineered > Bioreactor > Anaerobic > Unclassified | place: Washington, USA | collected... | reverse complement strand
CAAGTGCGGCCATGTTGCCGCAAATGGATCACGAACTGGATATTGGAGTGCTCTACGGACCCCACGCGGCACCCGAGTTCTTTCAATACGAGGATATCGGGCGCTTGCTCAGTCATGCGTGGGAGGTGCATCATAATTCCGATCGCACCGGTGTTCGCTTGATTGGCCCCAAGCCCGCATGGGCGCGTATGGATGGAGGAGAAGCAGGGCTTCACCCGTCCAATATTCATGACACGATGTACGCGGTCGGGGCGATCGATTTTACGGGCGACATGCCCATCATTCTCGGGGTGGACGGTCCCAGTCAGGGTGGATTCTGCTGTCCGGTTGTGGTGGCATCCGCAGAACTGTGGAAGGTGGGGCAATTGCGGGCCGGAATGAAGGTGCGGTTTCACCTGATTTCGAATGAGGAGGCGATCGCGCTTCAGACCGCGCAAGACGCGATGCTTTCTAAAGGAAAGCCCTTTGCAATGCCTCAACTGAAGCAGGTGGAAGATCTCCGTGAGTGGTCGGATGTGCTGGGGCGCTTGCCCGCTGGAGACGATCGCCCGGAAGTTACCTATAGGATGGCCGGTGACCGTAGTCTGCTGGTGGAATATGGACCGATGCGGCTGGATTTGGTGTACCGTTTTCGGGTCCAGGTGCTGCTCGAACGTCTGGAGGCGGATGCGATTGCGGGTGTGGTGGAGTTGTGCCCGGCTGTTCGTTCCCTGCAGGTTATTTTCGATAATCGGAAGATCGGCCAATCGGAGCTGCTGGGGCGGCTGATGGCGATTGAGACCGGACTCCCCCGAATTGAGGATATGGTCATCAAGAGCCGTATCGTGAATCTTCCGCTTTCGTGGAACGATCCACAGGCGGTGTTGGCGATGTCAAAGTATTCACAGGTCCGCAAAGATGCTCCCTGGTGTCCGGACAACATTGAGTTTATCCGCCGCATCAACGGATTGGCATCCGCGGAAGCGGTGAAGGAGATCGTGTATGGTGCCACTTACCTGGTTTTGGGCTTGGGCAATGTGTACTTTGGAGCGCCCTGCACGACTCCCCTCGATCCGCGGCATCGTCTGGTGACCACCAAATACAACCCGGCCAGAACATGGACCCCCGAGAACGCGGTGGGTATAGGTGGAGCCTATCTCGGGATCTATGGCATGGAAGGTCCGGGTGGCTATCAATTGGTGGGGAGAACCTGCCAGATTTTCAATCGACACCATGTGACCCGTGACTTCCCCGCGGGACATCCCTGGCTGTTGAACTCGTTTGATCAGATTCGTTTCTACCCTGTCAGTCATGAGGAGTTGGAGGGCATCCGGGCTGATTTGCTCCATGGGCGGCACAAATTGGAAATCGAGACCTGTGAATTCTGTCCGGCTCACTACCTCGCGTATCTGGATTCGATTCGCGACGAAACGGTGGCGTTCGAGCAAATGCGATCCGCCGCCTTTAAGCGCGAGCGTGACCACTGGGAGGCGATAGGGGAATTCTCGGCGCAGGAAGAGATCAAGGAGGCGCCCGCTCCAACCGGCGATGCGAGCAGCATTCTGGCCCCGGGGCATCGGGAGGTGATCGCGGATGTGTCAGCCAGCGTGTGGAAGGTCATGGTGCGTTTGGGAGACGCCGTCAAAGAGGGCGATGTTTTAATGATCCTCGAGGCGATGAAGATGGAAATGCCGGTTTTGGCGCCTTCCTCCGGAATAATCCGCCGCTTGCTGTGTGAAGCCGGCAAGCTGGTCGTAACTGGCCAGCGACTTGCTATCATCGACGCCGACTCCCAAACCGCATAAAACATGAAAAAGAAACACCCATGGTTTTCGATCCGAAAGCCCTTGAGTCCCGGAGGGGCACGCCTGATGACCGTGCTTTCCTTCCTGGGCCCGCTGGGCATATGGTGTCTGGTCAGTTACACCCCGTTTTTCTGGCATCCGGATGTGAAGTTGGAGATCTCGGCTGATCGTGATGACACCCCTACGGTGTTCACGTTTGACGACCATTTGTCGAAGGACTTCTTTCCGACCTTTCAGGATGCGGTCCGGAGTGCCAATTCCGCGATCTTTGAAAGCCGTGAAACAGCCGGATCTTCCAGGGGAAGCGCCCGGGTCATACGTCGTGCCAACCTCAAGAAATTGCGCCATCTCGGTCCTTTGGCTGTCAAGGAGGCGTGGATCCCAAGGGACAAAGAGAACGACGACAGTGCCATCTATCAGCTGTGGATGGATATGGCGAAGGGGGCTGTTCCGAACGTTTCCAAGGTGTTGTCAGCCGAGAACATGGAGATCGTCCGGAGCAACGCGGAGCTGATGGCGCGGTATGGGGATCGTAACGCGGTATCGTCCTTGCCCGATGTTCCCCTGTTGAGTCTCATTCCACAAGGGGTGTCCGCGAATCCATCCTATCTGCCCGCTCCCCACAGCGTATTCAGTGCCGGATATGACCTGTTCTTGAGAGGGGAGGATGGCGATGCGGGAAAAATGCACGGGCGTTTGATGCATTCGCTGAGTATTGTGTTCGGGGGCTTTTTTCTGTCGTGTCTGATTGGGGTGCCACTCGGAGTTTTCTGTGGAACCTATGCCTTGTTTTCGCGACTCTTTGAACCCTTCGTCGATTTTTTTCGATACCTTCCGGCACCGGCATTCAGCACGCTTCTGGTGGCGATGTTTGCAGCGCATGACGCTCCCAAGATCGCCCTGGTCTTCATTGGAACCTTTTTCCAAATGGTCCTGGTGGTGGCCAATACCACCCGTCAGTTGGATGTATCCCTTTTGGAGGCAGCACAGACTTTGGGCGCCAAGGGGCGTCACCTGCTCGGCCGGGTGATCATTCCGGGGATTCTTCCCAATCTCTACAATGACCTGCGCATCCTATTGGGCTGGTCATGGACCTGGCTGGTGATTGCGGAACTCGTCGGGGTCAAGAGCGGGCTGACCGAGTTCATCGAAACCCAAGGACGTTGGCGCAATTTTGACCAGGTCTATCCTGTGATTATCCTGATCGGGTTGATCGGTTTCGGGAGCGACCAGTTTCTCTCAAGGCTATCCAAGCGATTCTTCCCGTATTTGAACCCGGGTAAGCGTGAACCCGGAGTTGTGGAACGCCTGCAGAATTGGGCGAACGAGGGTCGGATTGATCCCATCGCGGAAAAGAGGATGAAAAAACCATGAGCCAGACCATTCAACTACCTGACTATCGCGAGCAAAGTGCTAAGGTGCGGGAACGTTTCCGGGCCCTGAAGCAGCGCCCCGTCAAATTGGAGGTGCGCGGCTTGTGCCGGGAGTTCGAGTCCGCTTCCGGAACCGTCAAGGCACTGCACGACATTCACTTCAATGTTTACCGGCGTGAGTTCCTGTCGATCATCGGTCCATCGGGATGTGGAAAATCCACGCTGATCCGGATTTTGTCCGGATTGGATGAACCCACTTCGGGAAGTGTGCTGCTCGATGGGAAAGAAGTCCGGGGTCCGGGGGCAGACCGGGGAATGGTGTTTCAGGGATACACGCTTTTCCCATGGCTCACCGTCAAAAAGAACGTGATGTTTGGCCTTGAGGTCAACGGAGGATCGGGTTGTTCGGTTGAGCAGGACGCGTTGCAGTGGATCGAGCTTGTCGGTCTGTCACACGCCAAGGATGCCTATCCCAATCAGCTTTCCGGTGGCATGAAACAGCGGGTGGCGATTGCGCGCGCCTTGGCCAACCAGCCGAAAATTCTCCTGATGGATGAACCTTTCGGAGCGTTGGACGCCCAGACCCGCGCACAGATGCAATCCTATCTGCTCCAGATCTGGCAGAATGTGGATGTGACGATTGTCTTCATCACCCACGACTTGGATGAGGCGGTGCTTCTGTCCGATCGGGTGGTTGTTCTGAAGGCCCACCCCGGAGAAGTGCAGGAGGTGATCGAAGTCCCGGTTCCCCATCCGCGGCATTTGGGGCAGTTGATCACACCGGAGTTTTTGTCGACGCGGAACCGCCTGGAGGAACTGATCCACCCGAAATCAAGTGGGGAGGAAAAACGGCTTCCGATTCCGCGCATGACCCAAGTGGGCGACGATGTTTTCTGAGAACCCCGCTCCGATTGAAACGGACACAGCAAAGAGAGGTAAAGGATGAAAGTAGATGCAGATATGAACGGTCGGTTGGCGAATCCGATCCATGAGACCACGCTCCCTGGTGGAACGATGTGGTCGAAGGTCATTGGGCGTGGCAAGGTGCTTCGGCTAACCGACATCGAGGGCGGGGCCAATGTCTCCACCCTTTTCTACAACGCTTGCGAGAAGCAGGAACGATACAACATGCCCGATACGCTGAAGGGACAGCATGTCTTCTTTCTTACGGCTCCGCTTTGCATCCACTCGGACATGGGACGGCTTTTCTGTTCGATTGTCGGGGACACCGCCGGTTGGCATGATGCGGTATGTGGCGTCAGTAATCGGGCAATGGTGGCATCCAAATACGGAACAAGGACTTATCAGGAGGCCCACAATGGGTTCTATCGGAATGGACGGGACTGTTTTTTGATCGAGCTGGCCAAGTGGGGTTTGGGTGAGCGTGACCTTGTTCCCAACCTGAATTTTTTCAGTAAAGTGGTGGCCGATGATCAGGGCGGGTTGCATTTTGATTCGGGTGCTGCCAAGGCCGGTTCTTACATCGATTTGCGCATGGAGATGGATACCCTTGTGATCCTCAATACGTGTCAGCATCCGCTGGATCCGAACCCGGAGTATGCTCCCAAACCCGTGAAACTTGAGGTTTTTCCCGCCGAGCCGCTTCGTCCGGATGATGCCTGCCTCCGGTCGCGCCCTGAAAACCTGAGGGCCTACGAAAACACCGTGACCTACAATACCCTGCGTTTCTGAACTTCCTAGTGACCCGAGATATGAACGAAAGCATGTTAGATGAAAAGGATGCGGTTTTTTCCGAAGTGGTGAAGGCCGGTGATTACTGGGTGCATACGATCCGGAAAGGGCAGGTGCTGCGAATCGTGGACATGGAAGGAAATCAGGCTGCGGATACGCTGTTTTATGATGCTCATGATCCGCTCAATCGCTATTCCGCGAGCGATACCATTGTCGCGCAGAAAAGGCTCTACCTGACTAAAGGAACCAAGCTGATGTCGGTGCGTGGAGATGAGTTGCTGGAGATTGTGGCCGATACATGCGGCCGACACGATACGCTCGGTGGTGCCTGTTCGAGGGAGAGCAACACCATGCGTTACTGTCATTCCAAGGAGCACATGCATGCCTGCCGCGACAGTTTTATTCAGGCCGTTCAGGCATGGAATCCGGCCATGGATAAGCGGGATATCACCTGCAATATCAATTTCTTCATGAACGTTCCGGTCACTCCCGATGGGAGATTGACTTTCGAGGACGGGATTTCCGCACCTGGGAGGTATGTGGAGATGCAGGCCCTACGGGATGTTGTCTGCGTGGTATCGAACTGTCCGCAGCTGAACAACCCATGCAATGCCTACAATCCAACTCCGGTTAAGATGGTGATATGGGGTCAATGAGAATGGCTCCCGGGAGAATTGAAGGTGTGCGATGCGAAGGACGGTAGACAGCATTCTCGAGTCATACAGGGCAGGCACGGAGACGCCCCGTGGATTGATATCCCGTATTCAGGCTGAGATCGATGCGGATCCCGGGCGGGATGCGCTCTTTATCCGGCGTTTGAACGCGCAGGATTTGGAGCCCTATCTCTTGCGGCTTGAACGCGAGAATCCATCTATGCTCCCGCTTTTCGGTGTGCCTTTTGTGATCAAGGACAACATCGATCTTGCGGGTGTTCCAACCACGGCGGCATGTCCGGATTATGCCTATACTCCCGAACACTCGTCTTTTGTGGTCGAGCTGTTGATTCAGGCGGGAGCGATCCCGTTGGGGAAGGTCAACCTGGATCAGTTTGCGACGGGTTTGGTCGGGGTCCGTTCCCCATACGGTGTTCCCTCAAACCCCATCAATCCGGGTTACATCCCCGGGGGCAGCAGTAGCGGGTCGGCTGTGGCGGTTGCGCAGGGATATGCCGCTTTTTCGTTGGGGACGGATACGGCGGGTTCTGGCAGAGTGCCAGCTGCGTTCAATGAACTGATCGGTCTCAAGCCGTCCAGAGGAATACTGAGCAATCGGGGCGTGGTTCCGGCCTGCAGAAGCTTGGATTGTGTTTCGGTTTTTGCGCATACCGTGGGCGATGCACGGGCGGTGTTTGAGGCGATTTGCCGTTTTGATCCAAACGACGATTTTGCCCGCCCCTACGAGGGGCATGCGATCGTTTTTCCGGATCGGGTGAGGGTGGGCATTCCGGATGTGAAGGATCTGTGTTTCTTTGGAAACGCATCCTATGAGAATAAATTCTATGAGTATCTAGACGCGCTGTCCGGGATCCCACAGGTCGAGCTGAAAACCATTGATTTCGCTCCGTTTCTGGACGCGGCCCGCCTGCTGTACGAGGGATCATGGGTAGCTGAACGGCACGCCGCTGTCGGTGGCTTTCTCGATCGGTATCCCGATGCGGCGCATCCGGTGACCGCCTCAATTATCGCGAAGGGAAAAGCACTGGATGCCACTTTCGTATTTGAAAACATGTATGCCTTGCAGCGTTGCAGGCGTCGGGCCGAATCCGTAATGCGCGAAGTGGACCTGGTTGTGACCCCGACCACCGGAACCCACTACCGAGTTTCGGAAGTCTTGGCCGATCCATTGCAGACCAACAGCAACCTCGGCTACTACACCAATTTCATGAACCTGCTTGATTTTGCGGCCCTTGCGATCCCCGCAGACAGGACGGCGTCTGGCCTCCCATTTGGTGTGACCTTGTTCGCGCCATCTCAATCGGACCATGCCCTGATGGGCTTTGCCGCTATGCTCCGGAATGAGCCGTTTTCGGCCTACACGCGAGCGGAGGACCGTATGGAGCTGGCCGTTTGTGGGGCTCACATGCGGGGCCTGCCCCTGAGCCAGCAGTGGTTGAGCATCGGAGGAAAGTATGTTCGTGAGATTTCGACCGCACCCGCATACCGGATGATTTGTTTGCATCACAAGGATCCGATCCGGCCGGGGCTTGTCCGTTGCCCCAACGGAGCAGACGGTGCTTCTTTGGAAATGGAGTTGTGGAGCTTGCCCGTTGATCAGGTGGGGCGTTTCCTGTCCATGATTGAGGAGCCCTTGGGCCTTGGATCCATCGAGACCGCTGACGGCAAATGGGTTCACGGGTTCCTCTGTGAGGCGGCTGTCGCCTCGCTCCCATCCTCTGAGGATATCACGCACCATGGATCCTGGCGTCGTTTCCTCGCTTCAAGATACTGAGGAAGCGTGTCTGGATTTTCTTCTATATTCCACATCCCCGTAGCGGAACACGTGAGTGCCCCGTCGGGATAGTCGGATTGAAGAAGAAGTTGCCCTCGCGCAGCGTGTCCGGCGAAGGGAACAGGAAGAGGAACCACGAAATTCCCGAAATCCACGAAAGGGCAATAAGAGCGGCTCGGTGAGGACACCTCGCCCTGCCTTGGATTCGGGTGAGGCTCCGGAGGCTGAGGCTTCAGCCGTAGCCGTCTTAAAAGTAGGGGAGTTTATGAACGAGCCCATTCGGCCACGCTCATGACCAAGCCAGTTTCCTTCTTATCTCAGGAAAAGGCTCACACGGTCCCAAGGAAGAGGGATTGGAGACGAATTCCCACAACAATGATCACGGGTCTCACGAAGTGTGAGGATGAAAATGTGTTCAACCACTGATGAAGATGATGGACTCTGATAATGGGGAGGATATCTCCCTTTGGGTGATTGTTCCAAACATGGCTGATGGGTGACAGGTTCTGGTTTGATTTGCGGGTAATGAAAGTCGTAAGCGTTCCTTCTTCGGAGAATCTGAATTGGGCTCAGAATAGAGCCGTTATATGCGAGACTCGGAATAAGACGCCCTGAGTAATGGAAAGACGCATCAAGGGGCTCCTTTTGCTTGCAAATAAGAGGTTGACCATAGACGCATTGCTCCAGCCAGCTCCAAATTCTTTGACCATCCATCTGTCCATCTGCTCCAGCGCGATTACCGTTTGACTTCCTTCGCTTAAGGTAAATCATCATTTGTTGTCGTCAGATTAAGGCCACAATGGTACAACGGAATGAAATCGCCAGCGCCAGATGTTGCATGCAGGGAAGCAATACTAGGATGGTCGAGTGTTCGAGAGCTTTCTGTCTTTGCGAATAGTGGGCATGGTTACTGCAATAGTGATCATGGATCTGGCATCTACTATCCTGAAGATCTGGATGAGTATCAGAGAGCCGTGGATGGGCTCATTATTCCAAAGGGTTATGTCCTCGTATTTGGCTACACAACCGTCTTTCCGCCGGGTTACAGGCTTGTTGTTAAAGAGGAAACCTATCTTAGAGTTCTTGAAAGTGTTCTTGCAGAGTCTGGATATGCAAGTGAGTCAAACGATGTTAGCGAATTGCTCCGATCTTTGACCTGACAATTGAGTTTCTTGCGAGATGGGGGAGCGAATCTCGAACTTGAACGATGCTTGGATAAGCTGGACATTTTACAGGCGAGGGCGGCAATGCGTTTTATGTTCGGCGACGATCTGCCGTGGAAGGGCCGGGGATCATGCGGATTGGTTGGGAAAAGCATTGCGCGGGTTAGGTTTGAGGGGTGATGCTGTCGGGCATGAAAGATACCCTTGAGAAGCAAATCGGCTTTTTGCGGGAATTGGATCGGTTGAAGTCGGTTGTGAGGCGTTCGATCCTTTCCCATGAGTCAAGAAGGGAGAACTCGGCGGAACATAGCTGGCATGTGGCAATGGTGGCGATGACTTTGGTGGAGCATTCGGACGAACCGGTGGATCTCAACCGGGTGATCCGGATGCTGCTGGTTCATGACATTGTCGAGATTGATGCCGGCGATACCTACATTTACGACATGGCGGGTAACGAGGGGAAGAAGGCGAGGGAGCTGGAGGCAGCGGATCGTTTGTTTGGAATGCTGCCGGATCTGCAGCGTGTGGAGTTCAGGGCTCTCTGGGATGAGTTCGAATCGAAGGCCACTCCGGAGTCGCGTTTCGCGAATGCCTGTGACCGCTTTATTCCGCTCCTCCATAACTACTGGGCAAAAGGGCATAGCTGGGAGGAGAATGGTGTGCAAAGCGCTGATGTGATCCGTATCAACCGTGCGATCGGCGATGCATCCGGCACTCTGTGGGAGTATGCCCACGCCTTGATCGAGGAGTCGCTCGAGAAGGGATACCTTCGGCCCTGAGTCCGGAATGCGAGGGTCGGCTCGGGTTGGCATTTTGCGATGGGGACGCTGGTGTCAGTCGGATCGTGAGAGGCCGGATGCCGGATGATCAGCGGATCGGGTTGGATCAGGCATGCTCGTCCCTTTGGGGGTTGGGCGGGATGCATGCCGGTTTAATCAGAAGAACCGAGATGCCGATGATGGCGCCAACGAAGTGAGGTGCGGGGAGTCCCACCACATTTGCTCCCAGATCCTGAACGAAGATCGGGTGCCCGAGGGCCATTTCAATCGCCGGTTTGGCAAATAGCCCGACGAGCGCGAGGGTCCAGAGTATGGCTTCGGGGCGATCCGGTTTTCTGCGGGATTGGAGGAGGTTATCGAGGATAACAAAGCCCGCAAGGGCCATGTCGATTCCCGAAAGCCCCCGGTAATGGTCGATGCCGGGAAGCAGGATATAGACGGAGATACCGATCAGCAGTGCGGAGCCGATTAGGATCACGGCAAGGCTTTTGCGGGATCTGGCTTCGGTCATGGTTCCAAGGAGTCCGAAAACGGCAAGGTCCGCGAGGAGGTGGTTGAAGTTCCAATGGGTCAGATGTCCGGTAATCAACTGCCACAAGGCTCCATTCGCGAGCTCGCTCCGGGTATACTGAAGGGACTCCGCAGTCGCCTCAGGCATCAGATGGAGGAAAAGGGCCAACGCCCCGGTTGTGATGGTCAACCAGGGCATGGATCGGGGGGCCTCATTTGTAGGAGTTGACATGATCCGATGATGTGGTTTCGGCCTTTCCGTAGACGATGTCCACGATGGGGATAAGGTTGAAGAGGTTGATGCCGAGGAACCCGCGGCGTTGGTTGTTGCTTTGCTGTTGGGCGAGGTGGTCCCGGTGCGGGGGCACAGCGGGTGCGGTGATCGGCTCGCTGCATGCGTACCGGCGGCAGCGGTGCTGCATATAGGGCGATCCTGCCGGTTGGGTGGGCTGCGTTGCCGGTGTCTCGGGCAGGGGCCGCTCCGGTAGGTTCCAGAAACGTTCGATGGATTGGTTTATCGTGGACTCGGGCACGGATAGAGCGGGATTGGTGAGGTTCCGGTCGGTCCACATCCGGGTCTGGAGCAGGGTGCCGTTATCCTGCGAAGCATGGGTGTGGCAGGCAGCGACGATCGAGAGTGTGGATGCGAGAAATATGGATCGTGTGTTCATGGTGTGAAAGGTGGTGGGGTTGAGGGGGTCATTTGTTTTTCCTGAATCGCTTGATCAAGGGAAGTCCGAGGAGCGCCAGCAGTGAGAGTGGGTCGATTGCACCGCCGCCGCCGGAAGGCAGTCGGGGGGCTGAGTGAGGGAATGCCGGCTGATTTGAGTCGACCACATGGCTCTGCGGAGCCGCCGTGTTGCGGATGCTTTGGGCCTGGCGTTCCGTTGCCGTGCGGGTGGCGTTTTTGCGCTCGATGCCATAGCGGTTGAATGCCTCGTCATCGAGCAGGATCATGGATGTCTGATCGGTTACGATCTGGGAATGCAGCGCAATGTCGAGGATCGCACTGGCACTCTCCTTGGAATCCACGAACCCGAGTTTCTCTGCGGATTGGAGTTCCTCGATCTGTTTCAGCGCCCAGATCCGCTCGAGTTCGGGATGCGTGGTGTCGGTTTCCGGGAAGCTGAAGCGGGTGCGGTAGACCTGTGGTTGTCCGGATATCTTGCAGCTGATTTCGAGTTCAGCCTCGGAAGGCGCAGCGTACCGTCCGAGAAGAACCAGCTGTTGTCCACGGAATACCTTGGCGTATTGGCTACGGGATACATCGTAGGTCTGCGCTCCTTTGATTTGGATCGTGACGTCGTGCATGCACGTGTGGAGCACCTTGTTTCATGTGGCGGCCAAAGCAGGCATGTGGGGGAGAGCCGCCGACTACGAACGGATTAATGTGGAAGGCACGCGGAATGTGCTGCAGGCGTGTCTGAAGCATGGAGTGAAGCGTCTGGTTT
>Ga0123334_1006154_pt1 | contig 11201 bp, 9 predicted proteins | sample BiotimSIPDNA_FD_89706 | JGI IMG/M metagenome (GOLD analysis project Ga0123334, IMG submission 89706) | Anaerobic biogas reactor microbial communites from Washington, USA - Biogas_R1 time_0 SIP DNA | ecosystem: Engineered > Bioreactor > Anaerobic > Unclassified | place: Washington, USA | collected... | reverse complement strand
ATTCCGGCGATGATCTTCGTCGGTATCTTCATGATGCCTTTTTATTATGGCTCCAAGGCGCGCTCGGTGCCCGAGTATTTGAAGCTGCGTTTTGATGAAAAGACGCGCGGGTTTAACGCGCTCTCCTTCGCGGCGATGACGATTTTCTCCTCGGGTATCTCCATGTACGCGATGGGCAAGCTGCTGAACCTGCTCCTGGGGTGGGATTTCCATACCTGCGTGCTGGTTTCGGGCTTCATCGTGCTGCTTTATACCTTCCTGGGAGGGCTGACCTCGGCGATCTATAACGAGGTGATTCAGTTTTTCCTGATCGTCTTCGGTTTTATCCCTCTGGTTTTCCTGGGGTTGAAGAACGTTGGCGGCTGGGCCGGAGTGAAGGCGCGGCTGGCGCAGGAGGGATGGTTCCGCTCCGAGGTTCTGGCCGAGAAGATGAACCCCGATGCGCTGACTCACTCCTGGAAATATATGGGAGAGGCGACGGCCAACCCGATGGGCGTGGAGTGGTTCGGGCTGGTGATGGGCCTCGGTTTCGTATTGAGTTTTGGTTACTGGTGCACCGATTTCCTGGTGGTGCAGCGTGCCATGGCGGCCAAAGATATGAGCGCCGCGCGCAGGACCCCGCTGATCGCGGCGATTCCCAAGATGCTCTTTCCGCTTCTGGTAATTCTGCCCGGTATGTTGGCGATCGGCATTGCGCCGCTGGCGGATAAGGTGCTGGAGCCCTCCGCGACATCGGCCAAATCAGCCATCACGCTCCAAATCGAGCAGAGCAACCCGGAGCTGGCCCAGCGGCTGGTCCAACACGGGGCGCCGAGCATGGAGGAGCTGACGGCTCTGGGCGGTCGTGGATTGGTACCGCCGAAGATTGAAAACGTGGTATCGACCCGCGAAGGTGGCAAGAAAGGCGAAATCGTTTTCAAGAAACAGAGGGATGGGCAGCCGATTCTGGATAAGAGAGGCCAGCCGATCGTGGAGCTTGACTATGACCTGGTCATCCCGATGATGCTTCACAAGTATTTCCCGGCCGGTCTGTTGGGTCTGGGGCTTTGCGCCCTGATGGCCTCCTTCATGTCCGGCATGGCGGGCAATACGACCGCTTTCAACACGGTCTGGACCTATGATATTTATCAATCCTACATTCGCAAGAACGCGCCCGACAAGCATTACCTCTGGATGGGGCGTTATGCGACGGTGGGGGGTATTCTGCTTTCGATGCTGGCGGCTTACGCGGCGACGCGCTTCAACAACATTATGGATATTCTCCAGTTGGTGTTCGCTTTTGTCAATGCGCCGCTTTTCGCCACTTTCATGCTCGGCATGTTCTGGCGCAGAGCCACGGGGCACGGCGCCTTCTGCGGGCTGGTATCGGGGACGTTGGCGGCCCTTATCCACCACGGTCTGACCTTGCCTTATGGCTCCATGGCCGGAATGAAGGGCGGGTTCTTCGCTCTGGTCCATACCTATCCAAGCGAGATGGCCCAGAACTTCTGGACCGCTATTTTCGCCTGGACGACCTGTTTCGTAGTGACGATCGTCGTTTCGCTGGCCACGCGGCAGACCAAGAAGCCTGCGGAGCTCAAGGGACTGGTCTATTCGCTCACGCCCAAGCCGAGCGAAGATGGCATCCCGTGGTACAAACAGCCGGCCTATCTGGGCGGAGCGGTGCTGGCAGTAACCTTAGTTTTGAACATCATATTCTGGTAGAAGAAAGGAGAAGAGGAAGATGAGCGCTGATATTCGAATTCCGATTGGTTCCATGTTTTTGCTGATGGGGGTGGTCCTGGCTTTTTACGGGCTGGGGACCTCCGGGGCGGAGATGTATGCAAAGTCTCTGGGGATGAACATGAACATCTACTGGGGAGGAGCGATGCTGCTCTTTGGGGCCATCATGCTCGCTTTTGGGCTGAAGGCTCAATTTTGCGGCAAAGACAAATAAATGTCCGTTTGCCTGAAGAACTGACCGTAGCAGAAATTGAGAATGGTGTTTACGGCCATTCTCAATTTTTATATTTATAGAAGCCGATGCGCCTGCTCGATCGATATTTACTGCGTGAGCTGCTCGTGCCGCTTTTCTTTTGTCTGGCGGGGGGCCTGGCTTTCTACATGACCTTCGACCTCTTTTCCTCGATGAACGACCTGCGTCGCCACGAGGCCGGAGTGGGGGGCATCCTGCTATACAGTCTGGCCAAGGCGCCGGAGCTTCTGGTGATGATCCTGCCGCCGGCTCTGCTTTTGGCGCTGCTCTATGCGATATCGAGCCACTCGCGCCATAATGAGCTGGTGGCGATGCGCGCGGCCGGCATCAATATCTGGAGGATTTGCGCTCCGTACCTGCTGGTGGCGGTGACTCTGGGGGGGATTCTTTTTTACCTGAACGAGGAGTGGGCGCCGGCGGGCGAACGACTGGCCCGGAGTATCCGTAAGGGGAGAAAGATCGAGACGGAGCAGGTTTTCGAGAACATCAATTTCATTAACGCGGTCGATGGGCGCGTCTGGAATATCGGCAAGTACCATGTCAAAGAGAAGAGGATGGAGAGCCCGAGCGTGGAGTTCACCCGCCGTTCTGAGTTCGATACGCCGGAGCCGCTGGCGATTGTGGAGCGCGGCCAGCCCAGGGGCGACACGGTAAAGGTGATGGCCGAGAGCGCGGAGTGGGTTTCGGACGGGTGGCTTTTTAAAAATGCGCAGGTTTTTACCTATTATTATACGGAGGAGGGGCTGGAATCGAGCCTGCCGGTGCCGGAGAAGTATCCGGAGCTTACCTTGGCGCAAATCGATGATACGCCGGAGGAGATTGAATCCGAAGTGTTTATCAGCACTTTTGATTCTTTTAAATCCGCGCGCAGGGCGCACTTGAGCCTCTCGCAGATACGGCTTTACCTCGGTTCCCATGCCGGTGCCGATAACCCGCTCATCCGGCGCGTTAAAACGCTTTACTATTCGAGGATGGCTTCTCCCTTCACCTGTCTGGTGGTGGTATTGGTAGCCTTACCGTTCAGTTTGCGGGGCGGACGGCGGAATGTCTTTGTGGGAGTGGCCAGTAGCATTGTGATTTGTTTTTGCTTTTTTTTGCTGAACGAGGTAAGTTTAGCTCTGGGAGCGGGGGGCTACATCAGTCCCTGGCTCAGTGCGTGGTTACCAAATCTCCTTTTTGGCGTGGGAGGTTTTACCGCAGTCAGGAAACTGGTCTAAGTCGACCGACCTTCAGACAAGAGATTCTATTTACATCAGAAGCGTTAGGGAGATTGTATGAATAAGCGCAGGCTGGCACGAGAGCGTGCCGTTCAATTTTTATACCAATGGGATTTAAACAGCTCCGGAGAAGCAACGGAGGGGCTGGAGCGCTTCTGGGAAGTGCATCGTGCCGAGCCGCTTTTTGATGACAAGGCCAAGGCTACCTGGAGCCCCGAGGAAAAGCGGAAGCTGCCGCCACCCTCTTTGCAGGACCTGGCGGTCAAGGACTTCATGGAAAGTCTGGTGCTTGGCGTTTTGAAGCATTTGCCCGAGCTGGACCAGACCATTGTCAAGTATGCGAAGAACTGGAATCTCCGGCGGATGGCAACGGTGGACCGCAATATTTTGCGTCTGGCAGTCTATGAAATCAAACACCGCAATGATATCCCGCCGGTGGTCAGCATCAATGAAGCGGTCGATATCGCCAAGAAATACTCCACTGAGGACAGCGGCAAATTCGTCAACGGGATTTTGGATAAGATACGCTCCGATACGCTGCGCCCCTCACGCCAGAGCACCGAGCGGTAATTTGCAATAGAATGAGTAAACTCAACCCAGCTAATCCGGTTGCAGACTTGCATCTGCACTCTCACTACTCCGATGGCACCTATACGCCCCAGACTTTGGTGGCGAGAGCTCTCAAGACGGGGCTCTCCTGCATCGCCCTGACCGATCATGATACGTTGGAGGGCTGCGCCGCCACGCAAAAGCTTTGTGAGGAGGCCGGTATCGGTTTTATCGCCGGAGTGGAGCTGACCGCTTATGCGCTGGGCGAAGAGGTGCATATCCTGGGGCTGCATGTGAATTTGGACAATGAGCCGTTCCTGGAGAAGATGAGGGAATTCCAGGAGGGGCGCAAGAATCGCATTATCGAGATGGTCTCCCTGCTCAACAAGGAGGGGGTGGGGCTGAGCGTGGAGGAGGTTCTGGAGCTGGCGCATCATTGCAGCGCGCCCGGACGGATGCACATTGCGCATGCTCTTTTGCGTGGCAAGCATTGCAAGAGCCATGACGAGGCCTTTAGCCGCTACATTGGCGAGGGGAAGGTGGCCTGGGCGCCCAAAGTGAATTGCAGTATCGAGGCGGCCGTGGAGCTTCTCCATGGGGCCGGCGCCGCGGCGCTGGTCGCCCACCCGGGGATGCAGAGGGACCGTGCAGCGGTCTGTGAATATGCCATTGAGAAGGGGATTGACGGTTTTGAGTGTTACCATCCGCGCCACTCCAACAGCACGACTCGGCGTTTAATTGAGCTCTGCCAGGCGCATCAACTGCTGATCAGCGGCGGCTCCGATTGTCATGGTGTGGAAGAACGGATTTACATGGGGAGCATCCGGCTGCCCATTCAATATGTGGAACAGTTGAATCAATGGGTTTATTCCAAAAATTTAAAGAAGGCCTGAGGAGGACTCAGGAGAAGGTATCCCGAGAAATTAAGCGCATTTTTACCGGCTCGCCCAAGCTGACGCTTGAGAGCATTGAAGAGCTGGAGGAGGCGCTTTTGGGCGGTGATTTCGGCATGGCGCTGACCACGCAGATCATTGCGGCCGTCCGCAGAGAGTACGAAGGACAGGGGCGCAACGGCCAGAGCGTTCTGGAGATCGCCCAGCGGGAGCTGGTCTCCTGCTTTCCGGCGGAGGGGGGCCAGGGTTTGAGGGAATTTTCTTCCAATGGACCGGTCGTGGTCTCAATGGTCGGGGTGAACGGTGTTGGCAAAACGACGACGGCGGCCAAGCTGGCCTGGAAGATGAGCCTGGAGGGCCACAGCACGATGCTGGCTGCCTGCGATACGTTCCGCGCAGCCGCCATTGAGCAGTTGAAGCTCTGGGGCAACCGGCTCAACGTGCCGGTCATCGCCGGTAATTACGGGGCCGACCCCGCGGCGGTGGCGCATGACGCCATCGGCTCGGCGATCGCCAACGATATCCATTATCTTTTTATTGATACGGCCGGCCGCCTGCATACCAAGAGCAACCTGATGCAGGAGCTCCAGAAGGTTCATCGGGTGATGGACCGCAAGCTGGAGGGGGCCCCGCATGAGACGCTCCTGGTGCTCGATGCCTCCACCGGAATGAACGCATTGACCCAGGCGCGTGAATTCCACAAGGCGGTTCCGCTGACGGGGCTGGTGGTCACCAAGCTTGATGGGACCAGCCGCGGCGGCATGGTGACCGCTATCCAGAAGGAGCTTGGGTTGCCGGTAAAATTCATCGGGCTGGGGGAGCAGCCTGACGACTTGCAGCCTTTTGACGTTCAGCAATATGCAGAGGCGATCTTTGGCGCATAACCCCTGCGGGCAGAAGAAAAATAAAAAAATAGTGGATCATTGTAAGAGCGTTACTTTTGAGGGGGAGTTCAAGCTGCGCAGCGGCCACTCCTTCCCGCGAATCACTCTGGCCTATGAAACCTATGGCCGGCTCAATGCGGATGCCTCCAATGCGATCGTGATTTTCCATGCCCTTTCGGGGGATTCTCACGTCGCCAGCCATGGCCCTGAGGATGTCCCGGGTTGGTGGGAGGATGCCGTGGGCCCGGGCAAGGCCTACGATACGGATAAATACTTTATCATTTGCAGCAACGTCCTGGGCGGCTGCAAGGGGAGCACGGGGCCGATGTTCATCAACCCCGCCGATGGCAAGCCTTACGGGATGGATTTCCCGGTGGTCACCATTGAAGATATGGTCCATGCACAGGCGAAACTGCTTGATTATCTGGGAGTTGAGACGGCGCTTCTGACCACCGGCGGCTCCATGGGCGGGATGCTTGCCCTGCAATGGGCGGTTTCCTATCCCACACGGGTCCGGAACGTCCAGATATTGGCTTCGACCGGCTGGGTCTCCCCGCAGACGATTGCGCTCAATGAGGTGGCACGGCAGGCGATCTACGCTGACCCCAACTGGAATAATGGCGATTATTACGAAGAGGGGCAGCCGCGGCCCGATAAGGGGCTGGCCGTCGCGCGGATGATCGAGCACATCACCTATCTGTGTGAGGAATCGATGCAGAACAAGTTCGGCCGCAAGCTCCGGGACCGCGAAAAGGTCGGCTACGATTTCAAGATAGACTTTGAGGTGGAGAGCTACCTGCGCTACCGCGGGGAGAGCTTCACGCGGCGTTTTGACGCCAACTCGCTGCTCTACGTGACCAAGGCGATTGATTACTTCGATATCGCCGAGGGGTTTGACTCGCTCGACGAGGCGTTGCAGCGGATAGAGGCGCGGGTTCTGGTCGCCAGCTATTCTTCGGACTGGCTCTTCCCGCCGCAGCAATCGGTCGCACTGGCCAGCGCGCTCCTCCGCAGCGGGATTGATACGACCTATGTCGGCATTGAGAGCCAGTACGGGCACGATTCCTTCCTGCTGGAAGTCGATAAGCTGAGCAAGCTGACGCGTGATTTCCTCTCACCGCCCTCAGAGATAGAGCTTGAGCCGCTGCAGGTGGCCTGCCGGAACCTGAGCGAAGAGAAGCGGCAGGATTATGCCTTGATACTCAACCTGATTCCGCCCCAGACGCGGGTGCTTGACCTTGGTTGCGGCACCGGCGAGTTGATTGAGCGGCTGGCGCGTGAGAAGCGGGCCCAGACGCGCGGGGTTGATTTGAGCGAAGAGAACGTCCGAGCCTGCATCGCGCGCGGGCTCTCGGTGCGTCAGGGCAATATCGATGAGGGGCTGCGCGATTATCCGGAGGGCGAATTTGACTATGTGATTCTGAGCCAGACGCTTCCCTATCTGGATAATCCGGCCGCCGTGGTGGAGGAGATGCTCCGTGTTGGGCGCAGGGCGATTATCTCCTTTGAAAATGCCGGCTACTGGGCCGATGCCTTCAATGCCGCTCTGGGCAAGGGGATGGGGCCGACGCTTCTCTCTGGCGCGCCTCGTGCGCGAGCCATTACGCTGGAGCAGTTTGAGGAGTTTGCGCGGAAGGTCGGCGCCGTCATTGAGCGTGCCGAGTATTTCTGCCTGGGCAAGCCGATGGCAGAATCGCCGGAGGTGATGGAAGTATTGCAAAGGAGCGAACCGGGTCTGGAGCCTGCCAAAACGCCATCCTGGATGGCTGATACAGCGCTCTATGTGCTGCTAAAAAGGTAGAAAACCTGCTTTTACTGCCTTTGTGAAAGAAAAGAAGGAGTTTTCTGTTGAAATTCTTTCGCAAGTAGCGTTACTATTTCGGAGAGGTACAATGATTGTATGAAAACAACACGTAGGAGTTTTTTAAAGTCGGCCCTCGCATTAAGCGGTGCGGCTGTAGCGTTCCCCACTATTATTCCCTCGACCGTTTTGGGTCGTAACGGGAAGGTGGCGCCTTCAAACCGAGTCTGTATGGCTTTTATCGGTACCGGCAACCAGGGCACCGGAGACATGAGCAACTTCCTCAGAGACAGGAGAGTGCAGGTAGTCGCCGTTTGCGACGTCAACCGTGAAAGCGATGGATACTGGGATAACGCCATCGGCGGCAGAGAGCCTGCCCGCCGTCGGGTGAATGATTACTATGCCCAGGGCCGGGATAGCGGAGTCTATAACGGATGCGCCGTCTATGCCGATTTCCGTCCGATGATCTCCCGTCCCGATATCGACGCGATAGAAGTGGCGACTCCCGACCACTGGCATGCGCTGCTTTCGGTCGAATCAATGAAAGCCGGCAAGGCCGTTTACTGCCAGAAGCCGCTTTCTCTGACCGTCTCTGATGGCCGCGCCATTTCGGACGCCGCCAGGAAATATGGCGCCGTCTTCCAGTGCGGGAGCCAGCAGCGCTCCGAGAGGAATTTCCGTCTTGCCTGCGAATTCGTCCTCAATGGAGGCATTGGCAAGCTGGAGACTGTGGAGTGTGGATTGCCTGGCGGCTGGTCCGATTATGGCAAAACGGCACAGTTCAAGAACACGAGCGCCGTACCTGATGGCCTGAACTATGATTTCTGGCTGGGTCCCGCGCCGGAGGCTCCCTATTGCAAGGCCAGAGTCGGCGTCAATTATCGCTGGGTGAAGGATTACTCGGGCGGACAACTGACAGACTGGGGTGGGCACCATCCTGACATTGCCCAGTGGGGCATGGGAACCCAATACACGGGACCGGTGGAGATATTGAACGCGGTCGGTAAAGTACCGGAAGACCCTGTCTACAATACCTTTACCGAGTATCGCTATGAGTGCGTCTATGAAAACGGCGTCCGGATGACGATTGCCAATGACCTGCGCGGCGGCGTCACCTTCAAGGGAACTGACGGCACCGTCTGGGTCAACCGCGGCGCTCTGGATGCCAGAGATAAGAACAATAATAAGATCGATCTCTACGAGCTTGATGAGGAAGAGTTCAAGGTGAAACTCTACCAGAGCGATAACCACTACCGTAACTTTATTGATTGCATCTATACGGGTAAGGAATGCATTGCGCCGGCTGAAGTGGCTCACCGCTCGGTCACGCTCTCCCATTTAGGCAATATCGCCATGACGCTGGGGGCGAGTAAACTCAAGTGGGACCCCGAAAAAGAACAGTTCATCGGCAATGATGAGGCGAACAAGATGCTCAGCCGTGAGTATCGCAAGCCGTGGGTCCTGAGAGTCTAATCTGTCTGGGTGTCTAAGCTAATTGATCAACAAAAACAAATCCAGGAGCTGGTTGGAGATATCAAATCAGCTTCCTGGGTTAGCGTCGATACGGAGGCCAACTCCATGTACGCTTATCCGGAGCGCGTCTGCCTGCTCCAGTTGAGCACGGAGGAGCGGGACGCGATCGTCGATACCCTCGCAAAGGGACTTGACCTGAAGTCTCTCTTCGCCGTATTACGCAAGAAGCCTCTTATCATGCACGGAGCCGATTATGATTTGCGGCTCCTCTACAAGGGTTATAAATTCCGGCCGCTGGAGGTCTTTGACACCATGCTGGCCGCCAAGCTCCTGGGCGAGCCCTCCTGTGGTCTGGCCCAGCTCTGCGAGGCATACATGGGGGTGCATCTGGTCAAGAAGCATCAGAAGGCCGATTGGGGCAAGCGTCCACTGCCTCAGGAGCTCTTGAGCTATGCCATCAAAGACTCCTTCTATCTGCATGAGCTGAAGCGCCGGCTCGAAAAGCGGCTCATTGAGGAGGGGAAGCTCGAGTGGCATCGCCAGAACTGCGAGCGCCTGATCAAGGATTGCACCACACCGGTGAAGGTGGATACTGCCCGAGAGTGGCGGCTGGGCGGCTCGGAGAATTTTTCGCGTCGCGAGCTGGGTCTCTTACGTGCGCTCTGGTATTGGCGCGAGGCCGAAGCCATCCGCAGCAATCGACCGCTCTTTTTCATCATGCGGCCCGATACGATGACCACCATCGCCAGGCTGGCCGGCTCCGGTAAAGACTTCAAAAAGCTGGTACCCCGCTATTCACCGGAGCGAAAATCGACCTTTTTCAAGGCGGTTGAAGAGGCGCTCCAGTTGCCTGTGCGTAAATTGCCGCTCCAGCTTCGCAGGGAGTACTCGCGCTTTTCCCCCTACCAGCAGCGGCAGCTTGAGCACCTCATCCAACTGCGCGACCAGAAAGCGCGTGAGCTGGATATGGAGCCGACCCTGATCGCCAGCAGAGCCGACCTGGTCGGTTGCGTGCGCGAGAGCGATAAATGCCATTTAACCGAGTGGCAGAAAGAGGCGCTCGGCTTTAGCTATGAGGAGGAGAAGTGGGTGCTCCCGGCGCCTCCGGTGTTTGTTCGCCAAAAGAGGCAGCGCCGCAGGAGACCCTACCGGCAGGCCTCCCGTGCTCACGGCCAGAATAATTCCGGCAATCACGCCGCACCGGCTTCGGGAAAATCCCCAGCTCCCGCCCCAAACCCCGAATCGGCTCCCGTAAAGTAAGCCGTTTTATCCGCGCACCTGCCTGCTGCCGGTAGCGAAAGCCCCGGAGAGTTTTGGGATTTTTGGCGTGCATGACTCGTTCTTTATCCCCATACTTTGCGGCAGGGTATGAGCAGAGAGCCTTTATTAACGTTGGAGCTCCCGGGAATCAAAAAGGTGAAGAGCGGCAAAGTCCGTGAAGTCTTTGACCTGGGGAAGTATTTACTTTTTGTCGCCACGGACCGGATTTCCGCCTTTGACTGCGTGATGCCCAACGGGATTCCCAATAAGGGCAAAGCGCTTACGCTGATGAGCCATTACTGGTTTGATGGCAGCGCGGATATTATCGGCAATCACCGGCTGGGCGCTGCCGATGAGCCGCTGCCGGAGGCGCTCAAGCCGTTCGAATCCATGCTGGCGGGGCGCTCCATGATCGTTCGCAAGGCTCAGCCGCTGGCCATCGAGTGCGTGGTGCGCGGTTACCTGGCCGGTTCGGGCTGGAAGGAGTACCGGAAGAGCCGGACGGTTTGCGGAATCGAGCTGCCGCCCGGGCTCCTGGAGTCTTCCGAGCTGCCCCAGCCGATTTTTACCCCCTCCACCAAGGCCGAGGAGGGCCATGACGAGAATATCAGCTTCGCGCAGGCGGAGGAGATTGTCGGCAAAGAGATAGCGCAGCGGGTGAAAGAGGCCAGCCTCCGGCTCTACGGCTGGGCGCGCGATGTCGCCCGCAAGCAGGGGATCATTATTGCCGATACCAAGTTCGAGTTCGGCATTTTCGAGGGGAATATTATCCTGATTGATGAGGTGTTGACCCCGGACTCCTCACGGTTCTGGCCGCTGGATGATTACAGCCCCGGCAGAGGCCAGATGAGCTTTGATAAACAGTTCGTGCGCGATTACCTGGAGACGCTCGACTGGAACAAACAACCGCCGGCGCCGGCATTGCCCGAAGAGGTCGTCCGCAAAACGGCCGAGAAATATGCCGAGGCCTGCCGCCGCCTGACCGGTAAAGAACTTTGCTGAACCCCGGAGGCTGCCGCACGCCATGGAGAGATTGATTGATGAATTCCTGCTCTATTTGCGCCATGAGCGCGGAGCCGCGGAGAATACGCAGGCGACCTATTCGGCGGTCCTGCGGCGGCTCGCGGATTGGGCCACCCGGCGGCGCAT
>Ga0123334_1006149_pt1 | contig 11207 bp, 7 predicted proteins | sample BiotimSIPDNA_FD_89706 | JGI IMG/M metagenome (GOLD analysis project Ga0123334, IMG submission 89706) | Anaerobic biogas reactor microbial communites from Washington, USA - Biogas_R1 time_0 SIP DNA | ecosystem: Engineered > Bioreactor > Anaerobic > Unclassified | place: Washington, USA | collected... | reverse complement strand
TTGGAAAACTCTGTCGTGAAAAAAATAGCAAGTAGCAACACAAGAGTTGATATAACTAAAAAAGCTACATTTATAAAACTTATTTCCCCAAAAATGACAAGGCACAATGCAATGATAAACGCTGGAGACACGAATAGAGGCAACAGAATGAACGAATGTTTGAATTCATAGATGAATTCGCTCTTGGATACAATTCGCATCGTTGAAATGTTACCTTGTTGTTTTGGTGGTATATCAAATTGGTGGAGTCGATTTTTATGCTTTTGGCGCCGGGGTGAGCATAAAGGGTTGCGAGAAGAGGATTTCCTCCGAGCCATCGGTCGCGTACGCCTTGATCCTTGCGTATCCGAGCTTTTGCTTGTCTTGTTCCGGGATATTGAAGGACATTGAAAGGCCTGTGGTTTCCAAGGAGATTCCCTGCTTGGTTACGACTTGGAATTTCGCTGGCTTGTCTGTTGCCGCCGTGAGTGTATTTCCATCGAAGTTGACTTGATTGAATACGAGTTTTCCGCATCCGATGATTGCTCCGTACCATCGTCCTTCTCGATAAGCCTTCAGGCATTCGTGTACGGTTTTCTCCTTGGCAAGCAGGATATTGACTCCTTTGGTATATCCCCAGTCCGGGACGAAGAATCCAAAGCATTGCCGTCCCGTGGAGAGTGCGTGGTCCCACCATGGTTCGCTCCAGATGATCTCCGGCGTTGCCGTTGCGGAGCCTTGGTTATAGACCTCGATTCCCAGTACACGTGGATCGTAGTCGAGGATATCGAGCATCAATTTGTACTCGAGTTTTGTCCATGCGGGGTGGTTGATCGTGATGCCTCCGCCGTCGGGGTAGATAAGTTTTTCGATGATCCTGTCAACGGCGGTTCTCCATGGCTGTCCTGACCCGAAGTGGTATCCGTGCGAGTGCGACTTGTAGTAGTTTCGTGCGTCGAAGGTACCAGTTGCCAGCGAAGATCCCGGTGCGCAGAGGTGCAGGTTCCCGTTGGAGCCTGGGAAGCTGTGGTGCTCTGCGTTTGGCGCTTCGAGGATATCGTCCGGGACGTTGCTGTACAGCGGGTCGCCTTCCTTGAAGGGATATGATTTTCTGTACTGCTCGTCGACCTCGTCAATCCATGGTTCGAGGATTTTGTTCCAGTCGAAGGGGCCGTCTGTCAGTTTTCCCTTGACCATGACTGGATGGTTGTGGTGGACTCGATAGTAGTTGACGGTCATTTTCTTTGCAGGGCAATAGGGTGCTGAGGGATAGTAGTTTGAGAGTGTCAGGAACTGGAATCCTCTTTTGAGGTAGGCGTCCAACATTCTCTGGTTTGTGCTATGGCCGTGGGTTGTTGTATGGATCTGATGAACCTTGCTCCAAGCAACGTCCTTGTATGGGTTTCTGTTTCTTTCGGGCACATTCATTTTCGTGTTCTCCTGTGCGTATGCGGTGTTTGCTGCCAGTGCTCCAATCGTTGCCGCCGCTCCTGCGCATTTGAGGAAATCCCTTCTGTCCATCGTCGCTTCTCCTTGGGTTGCTCTTGGCGGATCATTTGATGTAAAAGGTCATTAATATAAAACTGTATTTTCCCAATTTATCACATCTACATGGAAAATACAGGTGGCAAAACGATGTTTTTCTATTGACAACCACCATGCAACGAGTACATTATTCTTTTCTTTGTACCTGAAACAAGTAGAGTCAACGTATTTGTCAAACTAAAAAAGGAAGAAGTCGATGAAAAAAGTATTGAGCATTCTATTGCTTGTGGCATTTGCAATCACGACGTTCGGCGCGGATCTCTATGTTTCCCAGGAGACTGGCAAGAAGAAGGGTCCTGGGACGAAGGAAGCTCCGTTCAGGGCAATCCACGATGCCCTGAAACAAGCGGCGCCGGGCGATACGATCCATCTGGCGGCAGGCAAGTACGCAGGAGCCTTGGGCGCAAGTGAGATCATTATCGACAAGCCAGTCACCCTGATCGGAGGATACACGGCGGATTTTGCCTCGCGTGACGTGCTCAAAAACCCGACCCTTATCCAGCCGGCGAACGAGAAGAACGACACGAAGGGACTCGGACTCGTTACGCTGAAGCTCCCCGCAGGACCTGGACCTGCCATGGTGATCGATGGATTGATCATCGACCAATCCTACATGAACAGCTACCACGATGTCAAGGGCAAGCCCGAAGGCGTTGAAACCGGCATGTGGCTGGAACCACCCGCCAAAGGATCGAAGGACAAGTTCGCTTCAGCAAAGTCCTACTCGATCTTCTCCGAAACGCAAAACCGCTTCGAAGGCGATATCATCATCCAAAACTGCGTTTTGTCCAATGCGGGAAACTACGCAGTCCTAATCAATAAGTTCAAGGGCGAAGTGAAGATCCTGAACAATGTGTTCGTCGCCAACCGCATGGAAGCCTGCGAAGTCGCTTGCTCGTCCGGTAGCGGAACGATCAACTGCGAATTCGCCTACAATACCGTCCTGTTCACCTGGAGCCGCACCGATGAACTCAGCGACATGGGCTATGGATTCAGGTGCATGACCAACGTTGTCGGGAATATCCACCACAACCTGTTCGGACTCAATGTCTTTGCAGGCGTCGGAAACGACAAGGGCGATCCCAAGAAGAAAAACGTGTCCTTGGACAACAACATGTTCTTCCTCAACAAGATAGCTGACGTGACCGTGACGAAGAGCCCCAATATCATGAAGCTTATGGTTGACAGCGATGAGTTCGAAGACATGGCTGACTACCCTGGCATGGAAAGCGTCGAGGACAATGTGTCGCTCAAGGATCCTGCCGCATTCAAGGGCATCATCAACGAGGCGTACCTGACTGGATTCCTCAATGCCTCGTACTCCGAAAAGACGGACTACGATGAGAATTCCCCCGCCAATGTGTTCCGTGCAGCCATGGGCATGAACAAGGTTGGAAAAATCACCACGAAGGTGTCGATGTACGCCAATCGCTACCCGCTGGAGGATTGCTACAAGCTGTTCGGAGCCTCAAAGGACTATGGTGCGCAAGCGATCAAGTAAATTGCCGCCGATAGGCACGTAAATGCAACAAGGACCGCCTCGGTTTGCCGGGACGGTCCTTTTTTAATGGGACTGGGACTACTTGAATTGGAAGGAATAGAGATTGGCGTCGGAGAGGGTGAATGTGATGATGACGGGCTTGTTTTGGAATTGGGCAAGGTCGTCCGTGAAGCCGACGAGCCTGTCGATGGAGTCGCCGAAGACTTCGGAGGATTTGATTGAGTTTCCATCGAGGTCTGCGATTTCGACGAATACCGAGCCCCTTGCTGAAGTTGCGAAATTGATTGTGAGTGATTTTCCGCTGAAGACGAGTGGCTTGGTGACGAGGGCTTGCGGCTTGTAGGTAGCCTGGTATGAAGCGAATCCGTCGATTCTAAGGGTGTATCTTTGCAGTTCCGTCGCGATATCGTGCCAATGACCGTGGAAGATGTAAAGCGAAATTTCGTCGTCGTATCCTCTTGTTCCTGGCGTTCTTACGAGTCCCCGTGCTGGGTAGCAGTCGCCATAGACCCAGTTGAATTGCCTTTCAGGTCCCGGTCTGACGAATGCCTCGTCGAACCTGGTGAAACAATCTCCGTTTCGCGATGAAATGAAGACGCAGTCTGTGATTGTGAGTCCGTACCTTGGGTGCAGGGTCATTCGTTCCTTTCGCTCTTGTGCGCCAGTAAGCTTGTCGAAACTATCGGACCATTTGTTTCGTTCGACATATCGTGTTGGGAATCCGACGAATATGTGCGGCGCCCTTGGGTATGGTTCGATGACATTTGTGTAGAGCGGGTAATCTTCGGCGTCCTTTCCGAAATCAAGCAGCTTTGCTTCGGTCCAATTGATGAAATCCGTCGATGTTGCGTGCCTGATGTCCCTGACGTTCTTGTCTCCGAGCCGTTCGTTTTGGACGTTATGGAATCCTCTGAAGTATGCATGGTAGAGGTTGGTATTTGGATCCCAGAACGCGACGTTTAGCGAGTCGAAGGCCTGTCCTTTTTCCAGCTTGAAGAGGTTCCAGCCTCGTGTGAAGTTGATGCCGTCCGGGGAGATGTAGCACCATAGTCCTTTTGGTTCGTGTCTATTCGAATATGCTGTTGCCTTGTATCTTTGTTCAGGTTTGCAGTTTGGGTTTTCGTCCTTGAAGACCATGAAGTTGTCGAAGCCATTGTCTGTCGAGTCAAGGATGATATTGTTTTCCTTGTTTCCGTTGTATGTTCTCAGGCCGAGCTTTGGCTTTGTCCAGTTGATTCCGTCCTTTGATTCCGCGTAGCAGACCCTGATTCCTTGCGGCGTGAAGTTCCGCGGTGTTTTCTTTGCGCTTGGCATGGCCCAGCCGAGGTAGTACATGCGGTATCTGTCATCGTCCTTGAGTATGTTGTGGTAGTCGCAGCCATCGCCTTCGTATGGTTCGTCATGAACGAGCACGGTTCCAGCGAATTGCGGGTGGTGGAGCGTCAGGGTTGCGGTTGTCTTGTCCTGGTCGACGATGAAGTTGTCCCAGAAGACTTCTCTTCTGCTTCCGATGTTGATCGGTTGCGCTTGCCCGAGCGCTGCGATTGTGCAGGTTGCCATGGTCATCAGGGTCCGTTTCATGGTCGTGGTTCCTTGGGGTTGTGGTTTGTGGATTTGGAAGGACGTTTTATCATAATGCCATTTGGATGTGGTTTCAACTGCAAGGGCAATGACAATTTTAAATGGGTAGTCCGACGGCGAGGCTTGCTAAATCAACCTGAATGAGGTATGTTTCTATTTTCCGCATAAATAAAAACAGCATAAGGAACGAAGATGAAAGTCAAATTGAACCTATTTTGGATGGTGTTTATCATGGTGATGGGCATGGCTGGAGCAGCGTCGCATTGCGACGGGTTTGAGTTTCACGTGACGAATGACGGTTCAGGTCGCGTGAGGCACGATGGCGACTTGGTATTTTCATTTCAGCCAAACTACTTTTTGACAGGTTGGAGAGGCGGTGATTTCCGTCGGATCGACATCGGGCGGATGATGGCCGGCGAGATTGTTTCGCATTCGTCGGCTTCCGCGAAGGATGTTGATTTCACCGTTCGGCTGGATCCATCGCAATTGGATGAAAAGACGGTGTCTGTGCGCTGTGGTTTTTCCTGCGCGAAGGAAGCGAACGTCGTGACGATGTACCTTGGATTTTCATTTCCCACCGCGAATCTTATAGGGTATTCGTTTCAGTATGACGACGATGAGTCAGTCCCGTTCCCTGCCACGTTGCCTGAGAACATCCATTTGGCGTCCCGTCCCGTGTCGCGATTGACGATGGGCACCAAGTTCGGTCCGATGGTGTTTCGCTTCAAGAAGCCGACTCCTGTCTTGCTTCAGGACAGCCGGCGTTGGAGTGACACATTTCACTTCCGCATCGCCCCGGAAGGCGAGGGGGACAAGGTCTGGACGCCGGGGATGACCTCGGAGTTCGAAGTGGAGTTTTCGCCAGGTGCGCCGATCTCGTTTCATCGTCCTCAGCTGACTCGCCTTGAGGCAAATGAGGAATGGGTTCCCCTTGAGGTCGTCCTCGGCGTCGAAGCCGGAAGCGCATTGGATTTTTCGACGTTGGGCTTTACCGACGGGCCTGCCGGCAAGCATGGTTGGCTGAAGGCGCGGGACGACCACTTCGAGTTCGAGAAGTTGCCTGGCGTGCCCCAGCGGTTCTACGGGGTGAACTTCGTCGGCAACGGGCAGGTGAATCCGAAGCCGCAAAGCCTGGAATTGGCGGAACGATTGCACCGGCTCGGATATAATTCCGTGCGTTTCCACCATCACGAAAATGACTTGATCAAGAAAGAACCCAATTGCACCACCAATCTCGATCCGGTCAGGATGGACATGTTCGACTATTTCTTCAGCGAGTTGAAGAAGCGAGGCATCTACTGCACGACGGATATGTACGTGTCCAGGTACGTCAAATACAAGGAGGAATTGTTCGATGGCGAGGATGTGGGCGGAAGTTGGGGAGATTTCAAATACTACATCCCCGTGCACAAGCCGGCGATGGACAACTGGAAGGCGTTTACCAGGAATTTCCTGTCGCATCGGAATCCTTATACAGGGATGACGTACGCCGAGGATCCGTGCATGGCGATGATTTCAATGATCAACGAGGGCACGGCGCATCTTGGCGTCTTGATGTCGAAGGGAAAGATGGGAGAACTTTGGCAGAAGGCATGGAACGAATGGCTGATCGCCAAGTACGGTACTTGGGAAAAGCGGAATGAAGCGTGGGGAACGCCGACGTATCCGGAAGTCGTTGAGCCGACGCCGGAGGACAAGCGTACGCTGCGAGAGCACAAGGACGTGATTGCGTTTACGGAGGACAAGTTCAAGTCGATGTTCCTGGAGATGCGGCGCTTTATCCGCGAGGAATTGGGTTGCAAGGCATTGCTGACGGATATGAATTACGGCGGGTACGCTCCATGGATTCAAAACATTCGTTCTGAGTACGATTATGTTGACCACCACTTTTACGTTGACCATCCGAGTTTTCCTGTGAAGAACTGGAGTTTGCCGTCTCGTTGTCCGAACGAGAGCGTGATTCGCCGCGGTACGATCGGGGGGACCTGGAGTGCGTTTTCTCGTTTGTACGGGAAGCCCTTTACAATTACGGAGTACAACTATTCCGGTCCCGGTCGGTATCGTGGAATTGGCGGGATATTGACGGGATGCCTGGGTTCGATCCAAGATTGGAGCGGCTTGTGGCGCTTTGCGTATTCACACGGCAATTGGGGCGAGTTCAATGTGGCGGTGACGAATTATTTCGACTTGTGCCGCGATCCGTTGAACCAGGTGGCTGAACGTGCATCGCTGATGCTGTACATGCGCGGCGACATGGGACCAAGTCCGCGCTCCATCGCGTTTACGTACACGCCAGGATACACCGAGGCATCTAAGAAGAAGCCGAGCGAGAACATGTATCCAGTCTGGAATGGGATTGTCACGATGGCAAAGGTTGGTTCAATTGTGGGGAAATCGACAAACTACAGTCCTGGCATCACGATTCCCTTGGAGGCTGGCGCGGTTCGCAGCGGCGCCGTATTTGAGAGTGATGATCCGTTCGGCAGCAAATCGATGGGTGAGTTGTCCTCGTTGATTGGGAAATTGGGTTGGTTTCCGTCTGATACGCTGGCTGATATGAGCAAGAGTCCGATGGTGCAGCAGTCTGTTGACAAGCAATTGACGTTGGTTCCCGAGCGTGACTTGATGGTTTTGGACACGAGTCGCACGGCTGGTGGCTTTGGTCCGGCAGGGGAGGTGATCAAGACCGGTCGCTTGACGGTTGAGATACTTGACACGGATGCGACGGTGTGGGCATCTTCGCTGGATGGAAAGCCATTGGAGGATTCGAATCGGATCTTGCTGAATCACCTGACGGATTTGGTTAACTCGGGCATGTTGTTTGCGGAAGCCGAGCGTCAATTGCTGCTGGATTGGGGCAAGCTGCCCCATTTGGTCAGGAGCGGTCGCGCCAAGGTGGAATTCAAGCACAAGGCATTTGAGTCTATCCAGGCCTGGAATTTGCGGAGTGACGGCAAGCGCTTGGAGGAACTGCCTGTCGTACGGACCAAGGACGGATTTGCGATTGATGTATCGGTTCGCGGTCCGAACGGCGGCAGGATGATGTACGAAATTGTGATTCGCTAAACCTAAAAAACGTAGTTGACGCCAAGGCTTCCCCTTGAGTACGAGCACCCCGGGTGCCCGTACTCAGGCGATGTCACCGATCAAACGGCTGAACATGACAAAGCCCCAGTCGGACAGATCATTCATCATTCAGCATTCGCCATTCATCATTCGGCACGGGCATCCCGGGTGCTCGTGCTCAGGCGATGGCACCGGTCAAGTGTGAGGCTCGGTCATTGTCATGGGGTCCAGAGTTCTCGGCGCGAGGTCGAGACGGCGGTTGCTCCGGCTGCGATGGCTTCCTCGACGTCCTGCCGTTCTTGGATCAGCCCCCCGGCGATGATTGGCAAATTGAATTCCGCTGTCGCTCTTTTGATGATTTTGGGTGCTACTCCAGGCAGGATTTCGACCCAATCCGGCTTGCAGTTTTTTGCGAGTTGTATGCCTGTTTTGAGTGCTGATGAGTCGATGATGAAGACTCTTAGAATAGCGATCAGTCCTGCCTCCTTTGCGTGTTTGAGGCATGTGGTTTTTGTGCTGATGATGCCGTTGATTCTGAATCGTTCTGCGGCAAACGCGATTCCTGCGGCATCTCCCTTGAGTCCTTCGACCAGGTCCAGGTGGAGGAACACCTGTTTTTTGGCTTGGTTCAACCTGTTGCAATGCTCTTCGAGTGTCCTGATGTCGCCTGACAAGAGGAAAACGGCTTTGGTTGGCGCATTGATAGCTGCTTCTAGGTCTTTGCTGGTACGGACTGCTGCGATGACACGTGGATAATCATTCATGGTATTGTATTCCTAACGTCCGTAAGTCATTCCTGCGGGTTCGTTGGTGCTTTGATATCGCCTGTACTTGGGAGGCGGCTCGTTTTCCATCCCGGGGCGATAGGAGATCTTTCCCCTTCGATGGAGCCAAGGCGGCACCGGGGTCGGGTTTTTCCAGAGTCCGCGCTTTTCTATTTTCGCGTTATGCACGACTTGCTTGAGTTCTGGGGCATCGTCATCGGTATCTGAAAACCAAGCCCATCCTTCTTCCGCCATGGATTTATTGACCCAGGTATCGTCAACATAGAGTTGTCCAAGCAAGTGTCCATGTTGATCGAAGTACCTGTGCTTGATTAGGATTGTCTTGCCTTCCGTGAGTTGCTTGATTCGTTCGAGGGCTTCCTTGAAGTGCCTTTGTCCCCGGTTTGGCGGCTCGATTGCTCCCAGCGCCAGTTGATGCGGGATGCCTCTTTCGTCAACGATTCGGAACGTCCTTGCGTCCTTGTAGTGGGTGATTTTGGCTTTAAGTTCGAGCCAACGGCTTGTTGGTCCCAGGACGTATTGGGCCTGTGCCGTCAGGGCGAGCAGGGCAGTTGCGATGGCGGTGGCTAGAATGATCATGGCTCTTGTGCTGGAATGATTTTATAGACCTGGTCGTTGGCTCTGACTTTTTGCTCGCATTTGAACGTGGCCGTAGCCTGCGGCGCCAGTTTCGGGTCGTTTTCCTTTATGAAATGCTCGACTTGGCACTTGACGATTCCCGTTGTCGGCCCCATGATGACGAGTTCTTCCTGGTCGCCGATCGTTCCGTTTTGCAGCCAAAGCCTGGCAATCTTGGATTTCTGGTAGTAATTGATGATTTTTCCGACGAGCGTTCGCTTCTGGGTAGCGGCGTTGTTCTCGATTTTTGTGAAGTCTTGGATAGGTCTTCCCAGGAAGAATCCATCGGAGAATTCCCTGTTGAACACTTGCTTGCATTGGTTTATGAGTTGTTCTTTTCGCTGTGTTGTCAGGGCATTGTTTTTCCAGTCGTCGATTGCGTTTCTGTAGGCATCGACGATGGTGAAGACGTAGTCCGGCGGTCTGTTTCGTCCTTCGATTTTGAGTGAGTCGATTCCTGCGTCGAGCAATTTGTCAATAAACGGGATTGTGCAGAGGTCCTTAGCCGAGAATACGTGGTTGTCATTTGGGAAGACTTCGAAGTCTCCTGGTCCGTCTTGGCAAATGACCCTGTATGGTCGCCTGCAATTTTGCCTGCAGACCCCTCTGTTTCCCGATAGTCCGAGGGTATCCTGCGAGAGGAAGCATCGCCCTGAGACGGAGACGCATTGCGCGCCGTGCGCGAAGACTTCGATTGGGATCCCGGCTTTTTTCCTGATGTTGACGATCTCCTTGAGCGTGCATTCCCTGGCTAACACGATGCGCTCGGCTCCCAGGTCGCGATAGAACTTTGCCGCTTCCGCGTTTGCAACCGATGCCTGGGTTGAGATGTGAACTGGAATATGCCGTTTCAGGCAGGCTTGGATGACAGCGAGATCCCAGCAGATGACGGCGTCCGCATGGTCTTTGATTGCATCCAGGCACTTGTTGAGCTTGTTGAGTTCCTGGGTGTAGATGATCGTGTTGACGGTGACGTATAGCTTGACGCCGTTGTCACGGCATTTCTTTGCCGCTGCCTTCAGTTGCGGGATGGTGAAATTGGTTGGCGCTCCCCGCATGTTGAATTGCCTAAGTCCCAGATATACGGCATCGCAACCAGCTTGTATGGCGGCTGCCAAAGCTGTTGGATTGCCGGCCGGCGCAAGCAATTCTGGGATTTTTCGCGATTTGTTCATGGTGCTTGTTCCTGAATGTCAGGTTGCTTTTTGGGGATTGCCATTGCGCATAGGGTGTTGGCGATCGCCATTGCGGCCGCGAATATGAAGAGGGTTTCGACTCCCCAGTGTTCCCAGCACCAGCCGCCGGCCCATGCCGCGCCGATGGAGATGACGTGGTTGATGGAGATTCCCGTTGACAGGGTGGCGGTGATCTCGTCCTTGGAACCCCCGATGTCCTTGACGTAGAGGTTTGCCGCCATCGACGTCGTCGAGATGATCGCATCAAGCAGGTAGTTGATGCATACGACGACAACGGCTACCGATGGGCTGAACCAAGTGTTTGCATAGCCGTAGAAGAGGCAGACGAAGAAGAGGATCACGGTGTCGTAGATCATGACGTTCCTGTATCCGACCTTGTCGCAGATTCTTCCGATGAGCGGTGCGAACGCGATGTTTAGCGCTCCGCTCAAGCCAATCAGCATCGCGACCTGCGAGGTGTTGAGTTTGTAAATGACCACCAGCACATAGGGTGCGAAGGTCATGAAAACCTGCTTCCTGGCACCATAAAACAACTCCAGCAAATAGAATATGTTGAACTTGCGGTGGAAATAGAGCTTAGGGCGCTTGGATTGAGATTTTGGAGCGTACTCGGTGAATGTGCTAATGAAGCTGGTCAACATCAGAATCCCAATGAAAACCCAGAGGATATTGAACAGCAACCTTGGGTTTTGGCACTCCAACCAATGGGTGCCAATCCAAAAAATACCGGCTACAAGCAAGGAGCCAGCAACCGTGCCAACGTGCATCACGGCAGACGTGAACCCAAGGGAAAGACCTTCCTTGCCCTTTTGGGCGACTTGCATCGCAACCGAATGGCGAATCGGCATCACCAAGTGCTCCCCCGTGCTCCAAATGACGATGAACAAGGTGATCAATGCCTTGTTTGCAGGAATGCATAGGGCGGCGACGCCGACC
>Ga0123334_1006146_pt1 | contig 11214 bp, 7 predicted proteins | sample BiotimSIPDNA_FD_89706 | JGI IMG/M metagenome (GOLD analysis project Ga0123334, IMG submission 89706) | Anaerobic biogas reactor microbial communites from Washington, USA - Biogas_R1 time_0 SIP DNA | ecosystem: Engineered > Bioreactor > Anaerobic > Unclassified | place: Washington, USA | collected... | reverse complement strand
TCTCTCGTTCTTCTTCTTATTTGACATCGCCATAACCTCTCACACCTTCTCTGATAGATTATACTCTCTGATGCCGGACGCCAGCTGAATGATCCGCTTCTCGTTCATCTCTTCCCTGCCGACTTCGCCGCTGATCGCGCCTTCGTGCATGACCATGACGCGGTCACACATGCCGATGACCTCCGGCAGCTCAGACGAAATCAGGATAACACCCATTCCTTCTGATACAAACCTTCTGAGAAGTTTATGAATCTCCGCCTTAGCCCCGACGTCTATGCCGCGCGTGGGTTCATCCATAATGAGGATCTTCGGCTGAATCGTCAGAAGCTTGGCAATGAGCACTTTTTGCTGGTTTCCGCCGCTCAGTGAGGAAACCGGCAAACCAACGTTCAGGCACCGGATCCCCAGCATATCGACGTAGAATCTGGCATGCTTTTCCTCCAGCGCGTGATAGACCAGCCCGCGTCTTGAGACGTTTCGAATCCTCATGGCCTCGATATTCATCTTGATGCTCAAGTCAAGAAACAGGCCCAGCGCCTTTCGATCTTCTGTCAAATATACCAAGCCCTGCTCAATGGCATCAATCGGTTTTTCAATTTTCAGCAATTCCTGCTTGTAGTAGATCTCTCCTGATACCTTTTGCCTCAGCCCGCAGATCGTCTGCGCCACCTCGCTTCTTCCGGCGCCGATCAATCCGGCAATGCCAAGGATCTCGCCCTCTCTCAGATCAAAAGTGATATTGCGAAAGCGGTTCTCATCGGAGAGGTTTTCCACTCTGAACAATACTGGCCGTTTCCCCGACTCATCCTTGCATTTGGCTGGGTAAATATCGTTTATCTCCCGCCCGACCATCTTATGGACTACTTCTTTTGTGTTGGTCTCGGAAATGGTATATGTCCCAATACGCAGCCCGTCTCGAAGGATCGACACCCGATCGCATTCTCCGAACACCTCGGCCATTCGGTGAGAGATATAGATGATCCCTATACCTCTGTCCTTTACGATTTTCATGATCCGGAACAATGCGGCTGTTTCGGTTTCAGTCAACATGGAGGTCGGCTCATCCAGTATCAGGATCCTGCAATTCATTGAAAACGCTTTTGCGATTTCAACAACCTGTTGGTTGGAAATGCTCAGTTCACTGACGATCGTCTTCGGGTTGATGTCGGCAAGCGGCTTGAGAATGTCGGCAGCCTTTTGAAAGAGTTGTTTATAATTGACAGTAAACGAACGACTGTTATTCAGTTCGGCCATGAAAATATTCTCCGCGACCGTCAGATGCGGACATAATGCAATTTCCTGGTGTACAAACCCGATGCCCAGTTCCTGCGCCATGTTCGGGTTTTTGATCTCGACACGCACGTCGTCGATCCAAATCTCGCCAGCGTCCGCCAGGACAACCCCGTCGATGATATTCATCAGCGTGGATTTTCCCGCCCCGTTTTCGCCGACAAGCGCGTGAATCTCGCCTTTTCTCAGGGAAAAATCCACGCCGCGCAGCGCTTTTGTCGCTCCGAAACTTTTGACAATTCCCTTGACTTCGAGGACTGCCTGCTGCTCTGCCAAAACAATACACCGCCTGTCCGGATCCCCATATTTCAACAAGATTCAGAGCGGTGATATTGACGAGACGCTATCTCCGCTCTGAATTCAGCTCATACGGCCAATCCAGGGATTATTCTTCGATCCCCTTGGACCAGGGACGCGTCGCCATATACGTATCCCAGTTGAAGTAATCGGCGTTCTCCGCTGTGACCATGTTCATGCCATTGTCGACGAACGGGAGGTTCAGGGGGCTGACACCCTTGAGTTCATAGTCGCTCATCGGATCCATCATATCGCTGTGCCTGAGGAGGAACAGCGTGAGCATTCCCATATAGCCCTGGGTGCCCTGATCGGGATTGACCGCGCCCCAGATCTCGCCGGCTTTGATCGCATCGAGGATGGCAACGTTAAGGTCTCTGGTCAGAACCATCACATCCGCGCCCTTTTCCTTCACCGCCTGCGCAACGCCTTGCGCTGACGGGGCTTCCGGCGTTACGTAAGCGCTCAGGTTGGGATTGGCCTGCAATGTTGCCAATGCCGCTTCATATGCTTTCGCGGTATCCTGGTTGGTTGCAGTCCGGTTCACGATCTTGACGTCCGGATAGTTGCGCTCAACGTTGGCGATGAACGACTTGATGTAGAGGTCGTGGTTGCTCTGTCCGGGGTTCTCTGTGCAGGCGATTTCGCCGACGCCGCCGATCTCTTCGCAGACGATCTTGCTTGCGACGTTGCCTTCATTGACGTTGTCCGACGTGATGAAGACCCTGCGCTTGCTGTTGGGTGAGTCGGCAGCGAACGTCGCGATCGCCACACCGGAATCGATCGCCTTGTTGATGGGTTCGATGAAAGCGTCAGCGTTCATCGGATGTACATAGATGCCGGCCGGCTTCATTGCAAGGGCCTGTTCGAACGTTGCGATCTGCTGCGTGACGTCATATTCCGGAGTTCCTCCGTATACTGTCTTCACGCCCAGCTGCTGCCCGCATTGCTTGAACATCTCGTATACCGGGAACCAGTACTCGACGCCGGAGACCATGACGTTCATATAGTAGGTCTCGCTGGGATCCCCTTTGAACTCCTTGACTTCCTGTGCGGTTGCTGTGACGGCGCCCATTGCGAACGTTGCAATAAGCAGTACAGCCAGTAGTTTCGAAAGTTTCCGCATCCTTTGTACCTCCATTGTTTTTATTTGCAGAACTGTTTTACACAGTTATTGCCTATCGGTTTGCATATGACAGCGACGCGGATGGATGCCAGCATATTGCTGTTGCGCATAGAAGCAGTTGATTGTTGCTGAAGGCAAAGAATCGAAAATGTTCATGACATTTGTCATAACTATCGTCACCAGTGTATACCTACTAAAAAATAAATGTCAATACCCTCACATAAATTTATTGGGCGAATTTTTACCCGTTTCGGAACGAAACGTGATCCCGCTCCGACAGCATGGGCAATGGTATCCGGTTTCTGTACCTAGCTCTCACGTGTTTACGGGAGAGTCTGCGCAGCGATCCGGACAGCTGTCTGAGGTATACGTCTCCGTTCGTAACACCAAACGAATGAGTAAACGCTCCGATGAGACGAGGATTTTTCATGGCTCCGCTAAACCGAAAGAGTGAGATAATTCGTCTTCGTCTTAAGCCATTAAAAGCCTGCTTTCAATGGATAGGAACCGCACCGGAGCGGTATGCCCGGGTGGCTTGCCGCCCGGGATGAAAGAGGAGGATGCGGTGACGAAGCGGAGCCTACGCCGAATGAGAGAAACAACGCGGAGGCGCAAAAAGACCATCTCATCAAAGCGTCAATGATTGAGTTTAGCGTGAAAACTCGAAGTACAATTATTAACCGAGCGCACAATAAATAAGCGTCTGGATCCTGACGCTTTCAAGGATGCTTGCTGTTTCTTATCCGGTCATGCCTAAAGCAAGTGCTTCAGGTATCTCTATCCCTTCTGCCTGAAGCAGTCTTGCGGCTGCCTTCAGTGCCTGATGGTGTTTTTGGATCTTTAGTTTGCTCGTCTCTTTCCCGGCGATCATATCACGGGGACAGAAGGTCTCCCCTGTCTGAAGCATTGCGTACACGGCTGTCAGTATCATCCGGGCGATCGCGATGATCGCCCGCTTCTTCCCTCTGCGTCTGGCGATCTGTCTGTACTTCTGGCCGTAATAATCGCATTGCCTGTCTTTCACTGCCGCATGAGCCGCCTGGACCAGGGCAGGTTTTAGGTATACGCCCGCATGGGAGATCCTGACCGACTTCTTCTTTCCTGCCGACTGGTTGTTGCCAGGCACAAGCCCTGCCCAGGAGCACAGGCGCTTGGAGGAACCAAACACGGACATGTCCGTTCCGATCTCCGACAGGATGACAACGGCTGTCAGGCGTTTCACACCGGGGATACCGCAAAGGAGTTCGATATAAGATGAGAAAGACTCCGTCAAACGACCTATCTCTTCATCCAGTAAGGAAATGGCCTCGTCCAGATACGCCATGTGAGACTGAATGACGCGCAAGCGTGTCTTCTGTTCAGCTCTCATCTGAAAGCCTTCCGCCGCCTCCAGAACCTGGTCAGCCTTCCTTCGCATCGCGCCGTACAGCAGGCTCTTGCATTGCTCTGGCCCCAAAGGCTGCCCTGACACAAGGTGATCCACGATGGCTGCCGCGGACTTCCCAAACATGCTGCTGGCCACTGAATCCAGAGATAAATTGCATACTGTCAGGGCATTCTGATAACGGTTCTTCTCACTTGCTTTGCACGCGACGAGTTTGGTTCGGTAGCGGGTCAGTTCCCGCAACACCCGTATCTCCTTACAGGGAATAAAGCTTCCTGGCACCAATCCCAGGCGAAACAGATCCCCTATCCATTTGGAGTCCTTCGCGTCGTCCTTGTTCCCTTTCACTGCCGATACCCATTTGGGATTTGCCAGCGTTACACGGACATGTCCTTCAAGCACGTTGAACACCGGGATCCAATACTTCCCCGTGCTCTCCATACATACGTCAAGGCATTGGCTTTCCAGCAGCCAATCCCTGAACTCCGCCAAAGAGCGGTGAAAGGTCGAAAATCTTCTTTTGTGATATACAGGTTCCGCCTGATGACTGTGCGTCGTGACCATGGTGGCGACGAGAAAGGACTTGTGCACATCCACGCCGCAGCAAACAGGATAAACGACTCTCATTTTGACCTCCCTCCATGATATAATCATTCTGAGAGAGCGGTGAATGAAGAAGCCGTACGACGAATGTTCATTCGACAGTGATTAGCGTCCGGGCTTTCAGCCCACTCATTTGTGCCGGGGGCTTCTTCGTTACAGTTTGGTATACTGCCTTGGCAGCCTGGGCTCGATGCAACTCGAAATCCCGTAATCCAGACCCCGCTCTCTCACTCCCATTCTACAAGAAAAAACGGACGATCTCTCATCCGTTTTCATCCCTATTTGTGTCGCACCGCAACATGGATTTTGGTATAAGAAGCATACGTTCAGCTTCCGTTTCCAAACGGACACATACAATTGCGCTCAAAATAAAAGCAGGCCGGCTTTATGAGGGTTCGGCCTGCCTGCACGATGTGTTTCCTTAATGCTTCATACTGCCCCGTATTCCTGCTGGACGATCATGATTCCTACCCGGCCGGTTTCCACCTGCGCGCGGGCTGATGCCATCTCCGGCTTATGCAGGGCGATCACTTCCGCTTTTCAAAGCCGCTCCATTCGTCGAATGCTTTGCACTTATCCGTCGTGCAGCTTCGGGCATCGCTCCTGTTTCCTCGCGGCGGAACCGGTTCTATTTTCCTCAATACTGAAAATGCCAACGAGCCCTGCGAAACATTCCGTATCTCTTCCTATATATAGGTATGAGAGGAGGATCAAAAATCGGATCAGCGTCGATTGAAGTCCCGGTATCGCCGCTTCCTTTACAGTTCGAAGATGCGTTTATAACTGTCATCGATCGTTTTCACTTCGTCTGCGGTCAGTTCCCATTCACCGGCCCTGGCATTCTCGATGGCCATTTCGGGTGTCGTAGCGCCCATCAGCGCGCAGGTGACACCCGGCTGGGAAAGCGCCCAGTTGATCGCAACCTCCGGGATCGCCGCCCCGCGCGCGTCACCGATCGACTTCAGAACGCCGAGCAGTTCCTGCGCCTTGCTCCAGCCAGGTTCCTCAAAGCAGTTATAGAAGCCAACGCGCTGCTCTTTACCGCCCGCCGTCGGTTTTTGCAGTTTGCCTGATAGAACGCCGCCGCCCAGCGCGCCGTAGGTCACGCAGCCGATGTTGTTGGATTTGCAGAACGCGATTACGCCGTTATTCAGGCTTCTCTGGTCCAGCAGGCTCAGCGGGGGCTGACAGCTGACGATACCGGCGATCTCCAATCCGATCTTCATTTCCGCCGGCGAAAAGTTGGACACGCCGATTTCCCTGCAGAGGCCTTCCTTTTTCATTTTGGCAAGTTCCGCCAACGCGCCTTCGATGCCATTGTTCGCATCCGGCCAGTGGATCATGTACAGATCGATATAGTCTGTCTGCAGGCGTTTGAGGGATTGCTCCATCTCCCAGCGAACGAGTTTGGGGGATAAAGATTTGACGTATTCGCCGGCTATTCGGTGGATACCACACTTGGTCGCCAGGACCACTTTATCGCGCCTGCCCTTGATCGCCTTTCCGACTGCGATCTCCGATTCGAAGTGTTGGCCGTATCCGGGAGCGGTATCAACCATGTTGATCCCAGCGTCGATCGCCGCCTGTATCGCCTTGATGCCAAGGTCTGCATCAACCTCGCCGAAAAAATCATTGCCCAATGCCCAGGTTCCCTGCCCTACGACCGAAACGTTCAGACTGCTGTTGCCAAGTTTTTTGTAGCGCATACTTTCTCTCCTATTCTACATCGTTTTATGTGCAGGCTGTACCTTATGCATACTGGCCTGCAGCTTTTGGCTGACGTTTGAATGATGCCGAAGATATGTTGACACAATGCATGACAAATGTCAATATCCTGTGAGCATTCTATCAAAGTGAGCGGCTGCCCTTCCGGGCAGGGCAGGATATGCCGGCGGCGTTACGTTGCCGCTGTCCGTCCGGCCGCGGTCGACAGAGAGATGGTCCGCTGTAAATTATTTCTTTGAGGCTGTTGACAAATGTCAAAACAAATGATAACGTAGGTTTACAACCAGATGTTATGACAAATGCCATTGAAAGATGTGTGCAGAATCGTTTCTTGTGTCCACTAATTTCGCGGATTTGACCGGCTGAACAAAACCGGTTGAACATAATAAACAAGGAGGGTTACTTGGATGCGGAAATTCCTACTGGTCACAATGTGTCTGGTCATGCTGTTCTCTATGAGCCAAGCTCTGGCGGACGCAGCAAAATCGACAGAAGGCATGAAGATTGCCTACTTCGTATCGACGATGGCAAACGAGTTCCATCAGGCGCGCGCGCAGGCGGCCGTCAAGTACGCAAAGGAAAAGTATGGCGCTGAGGTGACGATATTCGATGGAAAGAGCGACGACAACACCATGATCAACAACGTGGATATGCTCTCCACTTCCGATTTCAATGGCGTTACGCTGCACATTTGGGAGCCCGAAGCCGTTGCGCCTCTTGCCATGGCCGCCATCGACGCTGGCATCGCCGTGACGACGTTCTTCAGCCCCCTGGCGGATACGGGTATCCCGACGTTCCGTTCCGATGAAGCCGGCGGCTCGTTCGCCATGGGTGCAAGCGCTGCAACGCAGTGGGTTGCTGCGAATCCGGACAAAAAGATTGTGACTGTGCAGTTCGGCTGGCCGGACAACAGAGAAGTGATCACCGGCCGTACCGATCCGTTCGTTGCGGGCATTGAGAGCGTCGTTGGTGCAGGCAACTACATCAACCTCGGCTGCATGGACTCCAAGGGCAGCGCAGACGCTACCAAGGAAGCCACGGCGAACATCCTGATCACCAATCCCGAAGTCAACATCATCTACTCTGAAGCCGGAGACCTGACCCCTGGCTGCCTGGCTGCCCTGGTTGACGCAGGCAGAGGCGTGATGAAGGACGGCGTACCGCTGACCGAAATCGTCGCAAGCGTTGACTGCCCCCTGAGCGAGCTCAAGGACATCTACAATCCCAACAGCTCCCTGAAGATGTCCCTCGGCCTGCCCCCGATCCAGACGTCCGAGAAGATCATCGACATCATCGTCGGCGTGTATAAGGGCGAGATCGCGCAGATCTCCCAGCCCGCGGAAGAAATCTTCGGCGATGTGTTCGTGGTCGACTACTACAAGATCGCCCTACCCGAAGTGATCACCTGGTACAATGATCAGTTCGGCACGAGCCTGGTCGAGGCGGACGTTCTGTAACGGCATGTCGTAGCTGCTTGTTCAAAGCGCTTGGGAGGAGTCGAACCTCGATCGGCTCCTCCCAAAACAAATGGTATGGAGATTGGATCAATGGAAGAGTGCGTATTACAAATCAGGAATCTAGTCAGGGATTTTCCGGGCGTACGCGCTGTGAACGACGTCAGCTTCGATATCAAGTGCAACACGATCCATTGTCTTGTCGGTGAGAATGGCGCCGGGAAATCCACACTGATCAAGATATTGACCGGCGCGTTCGAGCGAACCGAAGGAACCATTCTGTTAAACGGCAAGGAATACTACGCGAAAAACCCCAAGGACGCCAGAGAAAAAGGCATTAGCACGCTGTTTCAGGAGCTCAACGTCGTTGATCAGCTGACCGTGGAACAAAACCTGACGCTTGGCATTGAGGATTCGCGGTTCGGCTTTTTACTGAAGACGGATAAAATCAAGAAGATCGTCGCTGTATTGAGAGACCTAGAACCGAGCATCAACCCCAAGGAGAAGGTATCCAGGCTGAGCGTGGCCAAAAAGCAGATCATCGAAATCGCGAAAGCCGTCGCATCCGAGACGAATATCATCATCATGGACGAGCCAACGGCTGCGCTTTCTGAATCGGAAGTTACCAGATTGTTTACGATTATCAGGCACCTGAAAGAAAAGGGCGTTACAGTGATATATATCTCCCACAGGCTGGACGAGATCTTTGAGCTGGGCGACTATGTTACGGTCATGCGGGATGGAAAGCATGTTGGTACTAAACCGATTGCCGACGTCAAGGACCGTACGGAATTGATTCAGATGATGATTGGTAAAACGGTGATCGAGAGCTACCAGCCAAAGGAGGAACAGGCGGCCGAAATGCTGCTTGAGCTGAAAGAAGTCTCCAATCACAAACTGCGCAATGTGTCTCTCTCTGTTAAAAAAGGCGAAATCGTCGGGTTTTACGGCCTTGTGGGCGCGGGGAAAACGGAGCTTGTCCGGGCGATCTACGGTGCTGATCCCTATGAAGGCGAAATCATCTACAAAGGTGAAAAGCTCGGCTGTTCCCCGGAAAAAACGATCAGCGCGGGCATCGCGCTGGTGCCGGAAGAGCGCAGAACGCAGGGCTTGTTCACGATGCTTACCATCAAGCACAACATCTCGGCCATGAACCTGCGAAGGATTTCCAAATTCGGCCTGCTTAACACCTTCCAGGAGCGCAGCACCGCGAAGGAGTTCATCGGGCGGCTCAATATCAAAACGGATTCGATGGAAAAGGAGACCTCAAAGCTGTCGGGAGGCAACCAGCAGAAAGTCGTGTTTTCGAAGTGTCTCTTCGCCAACGCGGATCTGCTTCTTCTGGACGAACCGACGCGCGGGATCGACGTGGGCGCGAAATCGGAGATCTACTCCATCATCCGCGGGCTGGCCAGAGAGGGAAAGACCGTCCTGTTCTTTTCGTCCGAACTGCCGGAGATCCTGCACTCGTGCGACCGGATCTACCTGCTGTATGAGGGTGTTGTCAAGGCGGAGCTGAAGAACGGTGAGGGAATCGACATGCAGGAGATTATTCGTATCGTGACGGGTGGAAACGCAGCATGAAAAAAGAGAAAACAAGGATCATTGATCTTTCCCTTTCCACGGGCAAGATGAGCAACGAGCTGTACCTGAACCTGGTGATGGTCGGCGTGCTGATCGCGATGTTTACGCTGGGGAGCCTGTTCATCAATCATTTCTTCTCCATGTCCACGGTGCTCAACATCATCGCGAATAACTGGTACATCGTGATCCTGGGCATCGGCGTGACGTTTCTGCTGGTTTCAGGCCATTTGGATATGTCCGTCGGCGGCATCGTGGCCATGGCCGGCGTGCTGTCCGCGTTTTTCTGCCAGACACAGAACGAAGGGTTTTCAGAGTTGGGAAGAGGGCTGGGCCTTCCCTACGGCGTAGCGATCCTCCTGACCCTGGCTTGCTGCCTTGTGATCGGATTGATCAACGCGCTGTTCGTCGCCAAGATGCGGGTCGCCTCGATCATCGTCACGCTGGGTACGATGCTCATTTCCCGGGGCGTCGGACAGGTGGTCGCTCTTGGTGCACAGCGCAGCGCCGGGCTTCCGGACGTGTACGGGGTCATCGGCAACACGCCGATCCTGGGGCCGATCAAGATCGCTGCTGTCATCGCGGCGCTGTTGGTGCTGATCGCGCTGTTTATCGAGAAGAGAACGGTATTCGGGAGACGCACCTATCTGATCGGAGCGAACAGGGAGGCAGCGAGGCTTTCCGGCGTGAAGGTGGAACGCCACATCGCGCTTCTATACCTGCTCAATTCACTGCTTGCGGGCATTACGGGCATCCTGCTCGCATCTGAAATGAAAGCAGGTATATCCACCCGCGGAACTGGTTTTGAGTTCAGCGCACTCGTCGTCGTGCTTCTGGGCGGGGCGAACATCAACGGCGGCTTCGGCTCTGTGCTTGGAATGATCGTCGGGGCGCTGATCCTGGGCGTCGTCTCATCCGCCGCGTACGGAATGCTGCTGCGGCCTGAGTGGCAATTCATCCTGCTGGCAGTCGTCACATTCCTGGCGATCCTCGCGCAGCGTTATTTACTCGACCGGCGCAGCCGATAGCCGCAGAGCGGATCTGGGGCATTGATCGAAAGGAATTGTATTTATGACGCTGGAGAAAAAGCAGAATCTTAAGAGAGTCATCAAGAGCATATACGTCTACGCCCTTTTGCTGCTGGTCGTCGCCGTGCTCAGCCAGCTGAGAGGCGATCTTTTCAAACGGGGCAACTTCCTGTTTCTGCCCAATATCCAGAGCCTGATCCGGATGTCTGTGCCGATCCTTCTGATCAGCGGTGCATTCACGCTGATTTTCATCACGGGCAACATCGATCTCTCTGTGGGCAGCACGCTCAGCTTAACGACCGTCACGCACGCGATCCTCGTGCTCAACGGGATTCCGTTCCTGCTGTCGCTTGCCGTGGTCATCGTGATGGGCGTACTGCTTGGCGCCATCAACGGACTGCTTGTGATGAAACTTAAGATCACACCCGTGATCGCAACGCTGATCACCATGAACGCCTACCAGGGCATAGCCCGCTACCTCGTTCCGCCGGGCACCTCGTCGATCACGAGCTCATCGGTGGCGAAAATGCCTCAGTGGATGGGTGATTTCTCCAAGACGCCCGTGCTACTGGGGCTGTCCTGGGCTTGCATCGTCGCGGTCGCCGTGATGATCGGCCTGGTTATCGTGCAGCGGAAGACTGTTTTCGGCAAACACCTGGTGGCCATCGGCGGAAACAGGACGGCAGCGACGCTTTCGGGTATCAACGTCGTCAAGACCGTCAGCGCCGT
>Ga0123334_1006145_pt1 | contig 11215 bp, 10 predicted proteins | sample BiotimSIPDNA_FD_89706 | JGI IMG/M metagenome (GOLD analysis project Ga0123334, IMG submission 89706) | Anaerobic biogas reactor microbial communites from Washington, USA - Biogas_R1 time_0 SIP DNA | ecosystem: Engineered > Bioreactor > Anaerobic > Unclassified | place: Washington, USA... | reverse complement strand
TAATGGTAGTGATCTCGCCTCTGTCTATGGTTAGGTTAACATTGTTCAGCACCACCTGATTGCCAAAACTTTTTGTGATATTTCTGAACTCTATAAGATGATTATATTCCATATTCCCTCATAACTTTTCAGGGGCCATTATTACAGCAGTAACGATGTCATGATATAGTCGGAAACAAGGACAAGGACACAGGATATCACTACAGCGGATGTTGTCGCAAAACCTACCCCCTTTGCCCCGTGACCCTCTTTTCTAGTATGGGTGTAGTAACCCTGGTAGCAGCATATTGTTGCAACAATGATGGAGAATACAATGGATTTAATGCCGCATCCGGTCAGATCATCCATGGATATCCCCGATTGCACCCTTGAAAAATAAACCCCCTTATTCAAACCCAGCAAGATGGAACCAGTGAGATATCCTCCCCATATTCCGATCACATTGAACATAGCAGTAAGCAGAGGGAATGATATAAGGGAGGCAGCGATCCTGGGGCTTACAAGAAACCTTACTGGGTCAATATCCATTGTGTCAAGTGCATCTATCTGTTCGGAGATCCTCATTATGCCTATCTCTGCAGCAATGGCTGACCCTGCACGTCCTATTATCATAATAGCGGTAAGCACAGGCCCCAGCTCGCGGATCAAAGAGAGTGCAACAGCAGCTCCAAGGAGCCCCTCTGAACCGAATTTTGAGAGGGTATAATATCCCTGGAGCCCGAGCACCATGCCAGTGAAGGCCCCTGTCAGGCAGATTACAAATACTGATTTAAGACCTATAAAATATATCTGCTGTATAATCTTTGAAAATTGAAAGGGGAATGTAAAAATACTGTAGAAACCCCTGAAAAAGAAAGTGCCACTCCTGCCCATCTCCTGCAGTATAAATAAGGTATATCTGCCAAGGCTGGTAAATGGCACTATAACAGAGTTAGAATTGATCATTTCTTTTTTCCCCAAGTATATTGATAATATTTCATAGCTTTAAATAATATCATTTCGCATCTGATTAAATAGACACCTTGTTATATAGCAGACCATATTGCAATAATCAAATCTATAAACTGCTGCATAGAAAGTAATAATAACTGCCAATTAATATGATATATAGTTGGTAAGTATGCACTGATATGTTACTTTAACCCATGTTAAGAGTTTGCTATTATAGAAAAGGTAAAAATAATTAAAATAGTTTGCATTCCGTTTCTTCTTGACCTAAATATGACCACATCATATAATCCCCTAAAATTTTAAAATCTAATTGTTGCAGGGAGAACTGAAAAGAGCATTACCAGGAAAATAGCTTTATTCCTAAAAACCACCCGGAAAGGACTCTTAATTCCACACCGGGTTAAATGGGAGGATTTCTGATGGATGTCAAGTTGGATAGCCTTATTGAGAAGATCAGGAAAGAGGGGATAGAAGAGGCGGAAAACAGGGCCGAGCAGATTGTAAAAGAGGCAAATCAGAAGGCAGCAGGGATTATTGAGGATGCCGGCAAGGAGGCCCTGAAGGTAATTAATGAAGGACAGAGCAAGGTTGATCAATTCCGTGCAACCGCTGAGGCCGATTTAAAACAGTCTGTCCGTAATGCAGAATTACTGCTCAAGGAAAGATTCAACAGGTTGTTTGATGCGGTTTTCAAACGTGAGGTTGGTGAAAAACTCACACCAGACCTGATGAAAGAGATGATCCTTAAAATTGTTGAGACCTGGGCTAAAGACAGTGAAAAAGAGGTAATTCTGGGCGATGCTGATAAAAAGCAACTTGAAGCCCTTCTCTTTAATGGCATAAAAACCGATCTTAAAAAAGGGATCACACTCAAGGTTGGAGCCGATATTACCAGTGGTTTCCGTATAGGTTTAAAGGGGACGGATGTCTATTATGATTTTTCCGACGGGGCGATTTCCGATCTGCTGAAGTCACTCGTAAACCCTAATCTGAAATCTATACTGGATAAATAAGGATGGATAAATACTACTATTTTATAGCCCAACTGCCAACGCTGTTTTTCAGGAAAGAGCCTGAAATTACCATTGACCGCTTTATGAATGAAGCTGAAAAATGGCTTGATCCTGCTGATTTTGAAATGCTCTGTTCACTTGATCTGCAATCAGTAGCCATTAACAGGGGCGAACCGGCTGACGTGAAAAGATACAAAAACTTTGAAAATGATCTTCGCACAGACATTGCGGCATTTCGCGAGGCCCAGCATAAAGACATCGAATACAAGCCTTCCAGTTTTCCCCTGTCAGCCATCAAGGAGGGCAATCCCCTTGATGTTGAATTGCGATTCATGGATTTGCGCTGGCAGTTTCTGGATGAAATGGAGCGGGAGCATCATTTCGATTTTACAACCATAGTTATATATCTCCTGAAATTACTTCTGTTGCAAAGATATTTTACTTTTGAAAAAGAAAAAGGACTACTAAGATTCCAAATGTTATATCACGAGGTAAGATCATGAAACCCACTACCGGAAAAATTATTGGTGTCAGCGGCAATATGGTAACTGTCTCTGTTGATGGAAATATCATGCAGAATGAGGTTGCCTACATAATAAAAGGCAATGAACGATTGAAGTCAGAGATTGTTCGCATCGGTGATGGTGTTGCCTTTTTACAGGTGTTTGAAAGTACAAAGGGCCTTATCATTGGTGATGATGTAGAGTTCAGTGGTCAGCTGCTGTCGGTTCAGCTCGGGCCTGGACTGTTAAAACAGATATATGATGGCCTGCAGAACCCGCTGCCCGAGTTGGCTGAGGAGTACGGGTTTTTTCTTCCACGCGGTGTGGAATTCAAACCCCTTGATGAGGCAAAGAAATGGCAGTTTACACCTGCGGTAAAGGCAGGTGATATTGTCATTGCCGGAGACGCATTAGGCTCTGTGCCTGAAGGTATTTTTGATCATAAGATTATGGTTCCCTTCACACTCCATGGAGAGTTTATTGTTGAAGAAATAGCAAAGGCCGGTGATTACACAATAGTCGATAATATTGCCCGGATAAAGGATGAAAAGGGAAAATCTCATGAGATAACCATGAGCTTCAGGTGGCCGGTTAAAATAGCCATTGAATCCTATAAAGAAAAGATTGTTCCTGTTGATCCCCTTGTCACCCAGGCTCGTATAATAGATACCTTTTTCCCTGTTGCCAAGGGTGGCACCTTTTGTGTTCCCGGTCCATTTGGCGCAGGTAAAACAGTTCTTCAGCATGTTTTAAGCAGATACTCCCAGGTGGATATAGTTATTGTGGCAGCATGCGGAGAGCGTGCCGGTGAAGTTGTCGAGCTGCTGCGTGAATTCCCTGAACTGGAAGATCCACGTACAGGTAAAACATTGATGGATAGAACAATCATTATCTGTAATACCAGTTCGATGCCTGTTGCTGCCCGTGAGGCATCTGTTTATACAGCGGTAACTTTAGGTGAATACTATCGTCAGATGGGTCTGGATGTACTCTTGATGGCCGACTCAACATCCCGCTGGGCCCAGGCAATGAGAGAATTATCCGGCAGACTCGAGGAGATACCGGGTGAGGAGGCCTTTCCGGCCTATCTTGAATCCAGGATCGCTGAGTTCTATGAGCGTTCGGGGCTGGTGGAACTTAACAATGGTAAATCAGGAAGTCTTACAATAGGCGGTACAGTAAGCCCTGCCGGTGGAAATTTTGAAGAGCCTGTGACACAGGCAACCCTCAAGGTTGTAGGTGCATTTCTAGGTCTATCGCGTGACAGGGCAAATGCACGCCGCTTTCCATCAATCCATCCCCTTGAGAGCTGGTCAAAATACCGAAGCTTTGTTGATCCTGGTGAGATTATTGCAGCACGTGATATGTTACAGCGCGGAAATGATGTTGGCCAGATGATGATGGTTGTTGGCGAAGAGGGAACTTCAAATGATGACTTTCAGCTTTACCTGAAAGGTGAATTTCTTGACAGTGTTTACCTCCAGCAGAATTCTTTTGATAAGGTTGATGCCGGCACAAGCAAAGAGAGGCAGCAACATGTGTTTAATAAGGTAAACCGGGTTTTGAAAACAGAATTTCAATTGGATGACAAGGAAAAAGCGCGTGGTTTCTTCAACCGCCTGCGGCAGCTGTTCATCGATTGGAACTACATTGCAATGGATTCGTCCGAATTTAAGGCACAGGAAACAGCAATCGACACATTAATAAAGGAGAATTCCGGAAATGAGAAAGGTCTATAACAAGATTCTAAGCATTAGCGGTAACGTTATAACCGTTAAGGCTTCAAATGTAGGCTATGAGGAACTCGCTGAAATCACTACCCAGCGTGGCAAATCACTCGCACAGGTAATCAAACTTGATGGTGATCTTGTCTCATTGCAGGTCTTTGCCGGAAGCCGCGGGGTTTCTGTAAGTGATGAAATACGTTTTCTTGGACACCCAATGCAGGTGACATTTTCGGACAATATGCTGGGTCGTATTTTTGATGGCGCAGGTAACCCGCGTGATAAAGGGCCACAGCTTGCAGACAACATGATCGAGGTGGCAGGCCCAAGTGTTAATCCTGCCAAACGTATTATCCCAAAACGCATGATACGCACAAATATACCGATGATAGATATCTTTAACTCCCTGGTAGTCTCCCAGAAGCTGCCGATCTTTTCAGTATCAGGCGAACCATACAACGAACTGCTTGCAAGAATAGCACTGCAGGCAGAGGTTGATATGATCATCCTTGGCGGAACTGGTCTCAAATATGATGAATATATGAAATTTAAAAGTACCCTTGAGGAGGGAGGAGCGCTGTCACGCTCAATCTTCTTTATGAACACAGCATCTGATCCTATAGTTGAGAGTCTTATGGTTCCGGATCTGTCGCTCGCTGTAGCTGAAAAATTTGCACTTAAAGGTAAGGATGTGCTTGTATTGCTCTCTGACATGACGAACTTTGCTGATGCAATGAAAGAGATTGCTATAACCATGGAACAGGTGCCTTCAAACCGTGGTTATCCGGGTGACCTTTACAGCCAGCTTGCTGCCCGTTATGAAAAAGCGGTTGACTTTGAGGGTGCTGGTTCCATTACGGTTCTTGCTGTTACAACAATGCCGGGCGATGATGTTACTCACCCTGTTCCTGATAACACGGGTTATATTACTGAGGGTCAGTTCTATCTGCACCATGGCTCTATTGACCCCTTTGGATCATTGAGCCGCCTGAAACAGCAGGTTAATGACCCGAAAAGCAGCCGCAAGGATCATCGCGCAATCATGGATGGTATGATTCAGCTTTATGCACAGTATATAGAGACAGAAGAAAAGCGTTCAATGGGTTTTCGCATGAGTAACTGGGATCAGAAGCTGCTTAAATACGGTGAACAGTTCAAGGCCCAGATGATGAATCTTACAGTAAATATACCCCTTGAAAAGGCACTTGACCGAGGCTGGGAAATTTTGGCTGACTGCTTTACCTCGGATGAGACAAGGATGAGAACTGAGTTGATAACTGAGTTCTGGCCTAAAAATTAAAGGCGGGTAATCTGTCAGATGGCAAAAATAAAATATACAAAAAATGAGCTGAAGCTCCAGAAAGATAATCTCAAGCGATTTACCAGGTATCTGCCTACTCTTGAATTGAAAAAACAGCAGCTTCTTGTGGAGATTCGCACCATTCAGGGTGCAGTTGAGAAGCTGGAGGCAGAGGCAAAAGAGCTTGAGCAGGAGGTATCGAACTGGGCAGATGTGTTTGCCGAAGATATTGATCTTCACAGCATGTTCTCTGTAAAACAGGTGCTTACAGATACAGGTAACATAGCAGGCATTGATATTCCTCTGTTTAAGGATGTAATCTTTGAAGACTATGAATATGACTTTTTTACCACCCCGATCTGGGTGGATAAAGCCCTTGAGGTAACAAAGTCTCAGATCAGGCGTATAGCCGAGCTGGATATCCTGCACAGGCAGCAGGAAATAATCCGTGAAGAGTTACGTATCACAGTGCAGCGGATCAAGCTGTTTGAAGAGGTGAAGATCCCTGAGTCAAAGGAGAATATCCGGGTGATCAGGATATTCCTGGGTGATCAGATGACAGCTGCTGTTGTTCGTGGAAAAATCGCCAAGACCAAACTCGAGAGCAAGAAAAAACAGGAGGCTCACCAATGATCGTTCCCATGAAAAAGGTTACCCTGTTTTTCAGCGCCAAACATCATGATGAAGCCCTGCTTCGCCTGAGACAGCTGGGTGTTTTGCACATACAGGATGTTGAACACAGGGCGAGTGATGATATTCAACAGATTGAAACCACCCTGGAAAATATAGAGCGTATACTGAAGCTGCCTGAACTGCAACAGGATACCGGTCAGATATCGGAATATGACCCGGGAGAGATCATTCAAAAGATCCTCGGTTTGCTTCAGCAGAAAGATTCTATCCAGAGAGAATTGCACGAATTCCAGGAGCTATCAGACTGGTTTGAACGATGGGGAGATATATCCTATTCATCTGTTCAGGCATTAAAAGAGTCTGGTGTTTTTATCAGACTATACCTTACTGATAAAAGCGGTTTAACCCGTATCCCTGATGAGATGCAGGTGATGGTGGCAGGCACCTCAAATAATGTAGTACACCTTGCATTGATCTCACAATCAGAGGATGTGCATCTTGATTTTCGTCAGGATACCATCCCACAGACAGAACCGGGTGAAGTACGATTAAAGATTAATCAATTAAAACAGCTTAGTGATGAGATAAACGGGCAGCTTGGTTCAATGGTAGCTTATCGTGATATGCTTACAGATTATCGTACAAAACTTGAAAAGAATCTTGTTGTCAGCAGGGTTAAAGCAGGTATGGGTGATGTGGGTGATATATCCTATTTACAGGGTTTTTGCCCTGATGAAGCTGTTCAATCTGTACAGCGCGAGGCAGATAGCCATGGGTGGGGTTATTTTGTCGAAGAGCCCGATGACCCGGGCCAGGTGCCCACATTAACTAAAAATTCCCGATTTATTAACATGATAAACCCCCTGTTTAAGTTCATGAGTACACTCCCCGGTTATGATGAAATGGATGTCAGCATGATCTTTCTTGGCTTTTTCAGTGTATTTTTTGCCATCATAATCGGCGACGGCGGGTACGGATTGATCTTTATGCTGCTTACCATCTGGATGAGGATCAAGTTCAAGAAGGCAAACCGTGAATTTGTAAACCTGATGTTTCTTTTGAGCGGAACAACCCTGGTATGGGGTCTGCTCACAGGCACATGGTTCGGATCACAGACACTCGCCGGATTGCCATTTCTGCGCCCCTTTGTCGTTGATAAACTTGACAGTTTCAGTGAAGAATCAGAGTCATTTGTAATGCTGCTTTCTTTTATTATAGGTGCTATTCATCTCAGTGTTGCACATTTAATGGCAGCGGCCAGGAAGCATAATATTACATCACTGGGAGAGATAGGCTGGGTTTGTGAATTATGGTTTATCTTTTTTCTGGCAAAAAACCTGGTTCTCGGGATCGATATGCCAGGCTATGCAATGACACTGCTCTGGGTAGGGCTTGCAATTATAATTATTTTTAGCAATTTTCAGAGAAATATTTTTAAGGGTATCCTTGTTACATTGTCAAATCTGCCCCTGAGCGTAATAGGTTCTTTTTCTGACATTGTATCCTATATCCGCCTTTTTGCTGTCGGGTTTGCCGGGTTTATTGTATCAAGCAGTTTTAATACCATGGCAGTTGGGGCAGGGATAGATAGTGTTGTAAGCGGTATTGTAGCCGCTTTGATTATGTTTGTCGGTCATGCGCTCAATATAGCGCTCTGCACCATGTCGGTGCTGGTACATGGTGTCAGGCTTAATATGCTTGAATTTTCAGGGCATGTCGGTGTTCAGTGGACGGGTAAGCCCTATGAACCGTTCAGAGAATAACGAAATTATATGAAATAGAGATAGGATTTATTTTTCAGTACTTATTTTGAAAGGAGATTCAATATGATCGCAGGCTTAGGAGATATGAGCATTTCATTGGCAATTTCAGCTGTTGGTTCTGCTCTTGGCATTGGTATCGCAGGTATGGCAGCGGTAGGTGCGTGGAAGAGGGCATATATGAATAACAAGGCAGCCCCGTTTATCCTTATAGCGTTTGTTGGCGCCCCATTATCCCAGACTATATACGGCATGATATTGCGCAATGCTATTAAAGGAGCAAATCTTCCCCCTGAAAGTTATATTTATCAGATGCTGCTGGGTCTGTTTGCCGGTCTTGCCATTGCCATGTCAGCCTTTTTTCAGGGAAAGGTGGGAGCAAAGGCGGCTGACGCACTGGCAGAAACCGGTAAGGGGTTTGGTAACTATATCATGACAATTGGCGTTGTTGAAACGGTTGCCTTATTTGTAATGGTTTTTACCATGACAGCCTTGCCAAAGGTATAACAAAACCCGGTTAAGACAGGAGGGGGTAGCACTGTTTTTATCTCCTTTGACCCAATCAAGAGATGGGTTGATCATTGATTCATGTTAATGAGTAGGTTAAAGAGGGATAATAAAAGCTGCTTCATAATTCCTAATCGACAGGCCTGATTTTATATTGGGCCTGCCATCTTACTTTTATAACCTGTATTCCGGAGACATAAAAAACATATGAACAATTGCTTGATTAAAAAGCGAAAGGCCGGGATGAGGTGGTATCCCGGCCTTTCAATTTAAGGTTATTGGTTAAGCTTTGGTACTCACAAATTTAAACAAGAAGTCTGATTGTGTCAACTGCTCTTTGGTGAAAAAATGTAAAAAAAATGTAAAAAAATTGTAAAATCAATCTTAATGGAGACCATAAAACGCTGATTAATGAAAATAACGAACTATTTAAGCTTTTAAATGGAAATAATGAACATAAAAAGCGAAAAATGTAAGAGGTATTCATAAATATAATTCGTGCTTTAAATTATATAAAAATCAAGTGATATAAGAGGTTTTTTTACACAGGTAAGTTGTTTTTTAATCTGGAAAAGTATATGTTGTCTCTGCAATTCAGGGTATGAAATTTACAGTTTTTTATTTATATCCATACGGTTTTAAAATATCCGTATGGAATTGGCTCTTATTAATAGGGTTCTAATAAAAGGGATAATTATGACAGTCATTAGAAAAAAAACAACGTATTTTATGGTGGTTGCAGCTGTTCTTCTGATATCATTTTACTATTTAACAGGAATCGCCTTCGCACAGGCAGGAAGCGGGATAACAATAGATGAAAATCTTAAGCCCGGTATGGCCTTGAAAGATGCTATCGAACTGCTGGGTCCTCCCGAAAAGGTAAAGATCAGTGATATTGGTACGGTAATCATGTCTTATGACAACATCGGGCTTTCCCTGGAGGTATTAAGTGACAGTACTATAGTAGAGGCGATTCATCTTCAGAAAGGTTTTAAAGGTAGATTAGCATCAGACACTACAAAGAGCGAAAAAAGATTTGAAGAAAAGGTAACTGGGAATAGTGAGGCAAATGTTGCTAAAAGCATTACAGAAAAGGTAGCTGAGCAGTCTGTTGAGAAGAAAGATGATGATTATTACGATGAAGAAGAGGTGGAGGAACCAAAAGAGCCGGAGATCGATGTTTTTGTGATGTATGGTTTTAAGGTAAAACAGGAGTACAGCAGGGTTGTTGTATCAGAGGTTACACCGGGCTCTTTCGCAGAGGAAGCAGGTCTGAAGGTTGGGGAGCCGATCAGGAAAGTGTTTTATGAAAAATCCAGTGAGCGTAATATTTATGCTATATCCGGGCTCAAATCCATACTTAAAAGAGCGGTCGAAAAACGAAGGAAGTTCGTTAATATTCTTCAGAGTAAAAACTTTTACATTAAGATGAAGGTGCCGAGAGTATACACAAAGAGATGAACATAATTTCAACATGAAGAAATAATGTTATATACAGATAGGCGGGTATTTGACAGGTTGTATGGATAACGGCATGTTTGCCGTTATCCGGGGGTTCAATAGATGGTGCCAAGAGTGGGTTGCCTTAAGAGGCTACTTGGTATCAATTGTAAGATCACTCTCCTTATAACCAAATAGTTTAAGGATCTCATTACACAGGGTTATAGAAATAGCCTCCGATAAATCGGTATTGATGTATATACCAGTGCCGTCTATTTCTTTATTCATAATAAACTGATAGGGGTTGTTTGAAAAATAGTCTCTTCCTTTTATACTTATATATAATACATTTTCAAAAGATTCCCTGTGTTTTTTTACGATGGAATTGCACAGTTCCCAAGGTAATTCCTGCCATGACTTGACATTATATTCAATAGTTTCAAAATTGAATGATTTAATGGCCTTACCCTTATACCCTGCTTTTGATTTATCAGATTTTTCACCTGCGATTTTTGTGAGGTCAGTTAGTTCATAATGCTCGGATTTTTTATATCTGGTTTTACCTTCGGCCCTTACAAACTCTACAATCTTTTCCCGTTTGGGTTTATATCCGCAAAGTTCCATTGTCACCTCTGATATGATATCAACCAGATATTTTTCCGGTTCAGAAATGACCTTTTCCCATGCCTTTGGAAGATATGTATTAATCAGTACTGCTTCTTTTCTTTTATTGCAGATCTCTTCAGCAAGTTTTACTGCATTGTCTTTGATAAAACTCTCCTTTGAAAGAAAATCAAAAAATTTCCCGGCAACCAGATCCGGTTTTTCATTTCCTGTATCAATAGACCAGAACCTTTTATCATCAATATTCCCTTCGATTGTGGGCAGAAAGAACCACCATGAAAAACCATTTGTGAATATTGCAATTTTTACATCAGACTTTTCAGCGGACTCCAGTAATAATTCAATATCGGCCTTAAGATTCTCAAGACCCTTTCTGACAATTAGAAATGCTTTGACTGAATCATTTTGTTTGATTGCATAGTCAATTTTTTGCATTTTTGTTATGTGTTCTGGCTGGATTTCATTTACGTCAAAAGGGTCCCATCCCAGAAGTAACAGGGTTTTTAAAATTATTGCCTGTTTAATAGATGCTTCCTCTAAGTCTTTATATTTAGTATCTGTTTGAAGTTCCTTTAAAAATTGGGTTAATTTGTCCACAATTTTCTCCTGTTGGGTATTGAAATTTATTATGCCTCTATCTGTTTTGACTTTTAAGCTGTTAAAACTGCATATATAAATGCAAATCACATGCCACAATGCTGGTGTGAATAAACCGGTGGGATGCATAAAGATTAAAGGTGTGAATTGTGGATATCTTCAT
>Ga0123334_1006141_pt1 | contig 11218 bp, 7 predicted proteins | sample BiotimSIPDNA_FD_89706 | JGI IMG/M metagenome (GOLD analysis project Ga0123334, IMG submission 89706) | Anaerobic biogas reactor microbial communites from Washington, USA - Biogas_R1 time_0 SIP DNA | ecosystem: Engineered > Bioreactor > Anaerobic > Unclassified | place: Washington, USA | collected... | reverse complement strand
TCGGGGAGCACCTTGGGTGGTGTCGGGGAGCACCTTGGGTGGTGTTAGGGCACCCGGGGTGCTCGTACTCAGGCGATGTCGCCGCTAAAGCGGCGAAACTGGGGCGTTCCTAGTCGGGGACGGATCGGGCAAATTTGCGCTGTTTCGGAGCAAGACGGTTTTAGGTACGGGCACCCGGGGTGCTCGTACTTGCGCCTTGTGCAGTTCTGGCGTGACGATTTGGGGGAGTCAGGGGGTAGGATTCCGTGGAATCAAGAGTTTGGCAATGCCGGCCGTCAGGGCGCCGATGCAAATGCTCGATTGGAGGAAAGGAGTAAGGAAAGAAGGAGCGGCATTGGCGTAGTCGGGGACAAATTGGACCGCTAAGCCGGCCGTGATGCCAATTGTTGCAACTAGAGGGGAATCGTCGCAAGAACGTAACATGCCAAGTCCGACGTCGAGCAGGAATGCACAGGCGATCAGCATGCTGCCGCCCAAGACGCAGGCGGGCGTCGAAACAATCAAGGCGGAAAGCTTGGGGAGGAAACTTAGGGCGACAAGCGCGGCGCCGACTCCAAAGCCAATCGTGTTCTTGGTGATGCCGCTCATTTTGGCTATGGCAATGTTTCCACTGAAGCTCGTGTTGGGTGTCGTTCCTAGCAATCCTGCGATCAGGCTTCCAATTGCATCGGCGATCAAGCCGCCTCTGATGCGTTTTTGCGGGATTTCATCGATGTTGTCGCCTGAGACGTGTGCGATTGCGTAAATGTCTCCAAAGGTCTCGATTGTTGTCAAGAAGTATGCGATGGCGAAAGGAAGTATGAAATTGGAGGAGAACTTTGGCATTCCATACCAAAATGGTTTTGGGTATCCCAGCCAAGGCGCTTCGATGACCTGAGTGAAATCTGTCAAGCCTGCGAAAAGTCCGATGATGTAGCCAACGAAGAGACCCGCGATAATCGATCCTGTACGTAGGAGTTTCCAAGGGCTGAATTGGGCGAAGAGGATCGTGAAGATGGTTATGGTTCCAATGGTCAGGTACTTGAGCGATCCGAAGTCCTTGGCGGCTCCACCGGCGAATTGCCGCATGCTCACCGAGAGCACTGCCATGGCAATCAGGGTGACGATCACGCCAATAACGCTCGGCGGCGCGAGCTTTCGGAGATATTTTGAAAGTGGCGCGAGGATGAGTTCGACAGGCGCAAGCGCAAGTGTCATGCCAAAGACGAGGGGAAGACCACCAGCTTTTCCTGCCATGATTGAAGGGGCGATGAAGAGACTGCTCGAACCCATCATCAGGAGGTAGCCCGAACCGATTCCTGCGACATGGGCGCATTGGAGTGCGGTCGAGAGACCTCCGACAAGAATCGCGATGGTGACGATGTTTTGGCTGTCGCCGGCGCTGCAGCCGAGGGCTCTGGCGATGATTAGCGGTACCATCACGAGTCCAGCAAACATTGAGAGTGTTTGCTGGCAGGTCGCGACGACCATCGTCGAGCTTAGTTTGTTTGTTTTGGTATGGCTCACAATTTCCCTAATATCTCGAGGCAATTCAGGACTTTTTCCTTCAGTGAGTTTTGGGTATAGTAGTAGTGGTTTGAGGCTTCGAATCCGAGCCTGGAGTCTTGTCGGATGTAGTCAAGCAGATTCAGCGCGAGTTTGATTTCGTCCTTTGCGACGGCCTTGGCTTCGTCGATGTTGTTGACATTTCTTTGTCTTACGAAATGGATTTGGTTGTAGGTGCTTCTGAAGTGGCAGTAGCAGGCTCTTGCGACGCTGACCAGGTCTTGGTAGTTATGGAGTTTACCCTGCGGGACTTGGTCTTTTACGTTTTCGACGAGTTCGAGTCCTTGTTTCCATGTATCACTGAGTATTTTGAATTCGTTCTCGAAAACATCTTCAGGGTAGAAGTTGCCTCTCCAGGTTGTCAGGTCGTCATATGGGAACCCGATCATCGATCCGTGATAACCTGTTGGTTTGATGTACAATTGCGCGTGTGGACCGTAGTTTTGCGGACCTGTGTAGATTGTTGCGGTACCATTGAACGGGAAGTGCCTGAATGCCTGGTCGAAGAGGTCGTATGCCTTGAGGATTGTTGTCGCCGCTTTTTCGCCGAAGTCTTGTTTTGCGAGTTCTTCCTTTCGTTTTGTCAGGAGCCTGATATTTCCGCCAGGGTATCCACCGAGCGTCCAACTGAGCATCAGGTCGTTGACGCCTTCCGCCTTGAGGTTGTCGAGGTGTTCCTCGACGAGTCCCGGCACTGGGATGTACGGAACAGCCGAGTTTTCCCAGGTGCAGTTAAGTTGGACTTTCGCGACTACGGGGATATCACTTTCCCGTGCGAGCGCCCACATTTCCTTTGCGAGTGGTCCGGGGCCAGGTTTTGACATTGAGTAGTCGACGACTTGTCCCTTGTAACCTCCGACGAATGTCTGGACTGCGGTTTCGCTGACGCATTGCAGCTTGACTCCCTTCGGCAGCATTGCGACCAGTTCCTGGCACCATGGTTTCGCCCATGCCCAGCTCCATGCGATGATTTCGGCGTCGGGCTTGGCCATCCAGGCGCCTTTTGCCAATGCGTCAATGACGTCTGCGACGACTGGCGGGATGCCTCTTGGGGCGCATCTTGGGCAGGCAGGCGGATTTGCGATGTTTGTCCTGGACCAGCAATTGGTTAGGTTTTCCGACATGGTGATGCAGAAGAGTCCTCCGAGGTCTGGTACTTCGGTGAAGAGTTTTGTTACTCCGTCCTGGAGGAGTTTAAGGACTTCCGGGTGGCTCGTGCAAAGCGTCCAAAGGTTGGCTTCCCGAGCCTTGACTCCTTTCCATTCGGGGTGTTTGTCAAAGAATTCCTCTGGCATTGCCCTGGGTTCGTTGAGGTAAAGCATCAGCTTTATGCCTCTTGCCGCCATTCTTTTGGCGAGGTCCCTGAGGTTGTCGAGTCTCGTTTTGTATCCTTCGGAATATGGGGTGTCACCGAACCAGGGGACTAGCGAGTAGAGCACGGCCTGCATCCAGAGTGCGTTGACTCCGCTTTCGGCATAGGCGTCGAGCATATTGTCGGGGAACGGGTCGAGGCTTTTGTCAATCAGCGGATCTCCGTAGAGTGCGGAGTAGGAATAGAGCATTTTGAGTCCTGGCTTTTTATTATTGGCCGGTCCTGCATTTTTTCCGATTGATTGAAGGAATCCGAAAGGTTTTTCGGTTTCTGGCGCTTGTTCCCTGGTGATTTTTTCGTGTGCTTCTCGGATTCGTTTTGTCTTTTCGAGTTGTTGCTGTGTCAGCGGAGCGAATTTTGGTTCTTGGACGGTTGGTTTTTGCGATCCGAGCTTATGCCAGAAGAAGTCGTCTTCACGCAGGATGAACGCGAGCTTTTCCTCGGTCCACTGTAGGAGCGTCAGGATTTGGTCATAGGAAAGGAGGTGCCAATTCTGGCGGATGATCGTTTGGTATCCTCGATTGAGCCATGTATTGACGAGGGAGTCGTCGAATTCAAGTCCCATTCTTTTGGCTTCATCGATGATTGTTTGTGGAGTTGTGCCGAGCGCCTTTGCGATTCGGTCGACCGGGACGATACCGTAGTTTCTCCAGATGACGGGTTGCCAAGTAGTCGGGAAGTGGTCGCATGGGACTGGTGGTTTTGTTGCTCCCATTTCAAGGATTTGGTCATTGCTCATCGGGGGCTTCTCCTAGGTTTATCCACAAATTAGTTGATGGCTTAATACTCTGCTGCGACTTGTTCGGCGGTTTTGACTTGTCCGCCGAGTTTGATCAATCCGGCGAGCAGTTTATTGAATTCCTTGCATGCGATGTCACCGCAGTTTTGGACGATGAATGGGTGTGGTATGACCGTTGCTTCGCCGTAGTCGATGCCGTCTTGAGGCATTTCTTCGAATTCCCATGGATGGATATAGAAGCAAAGGACGGGCCTGACATTGTGACCGGCGACGTATTTGATGAAATCGACGGATTTTTTGAGCATGAAGTCAGCGCCTTCTGTACGGAAAAGTGGCCATTGGTCACGATCCCTGTTGTATTCGTCGTTGCTTTCCATCGTCAGGTCGCAGAAGTTTGGGATTTCGACGAGCTTCAGGTCGCCTTCCTTTGTCCAGTCGTCTTTGCTCGGGTGATAGGGTTTGAAGCTTGTTCTGTAGAAATACAGCGGGAGGGACGCATCCGCCTTGTAGCCTAATTTTACGAGGACGTTGCAGACTTTCGTGCTGCCCCACAGCCTTGGGCATCTGAAGCTTGTTGGCAGGACTCCGCTGACTTTCTGGACGATTTCGGTCGCGGCACGAATACGTCCTTCAACTTCCCAGGGGCAAAGCGGCCAATTGTTTGGCAACGGGAAGATCGGGTCGCCAAGTGTTTCGTGGTAGAGCGAGTGGCATCCGATTTCGTGTCCTGCATTTTTGACATCAGCGACGACATTCTTGTTGTTTTCGGCTGCGTGGCCAGTCCAGAAGAAGGTCGCTTTTGCGTTATTGTCCTGAAGGATTTGCAGCAATCTAGGCGTTCCCTTTTGGACACCGTTGTAGTAGCTTGTGAAGCTTCCGACGTCCGTTTCCATGTCGATTCCAATCACGATGTCGAATTGCGTGTTCATTTTGTCTCCTTTACTTGATTGTATGTGTTTCAAGTTTTGGCGGGTTTTCGAGTTTTTGGAACCAAAGTCTAAGCTGGTTTGTTTTTTCGAGGTTTACGACATTGAGGTTTGGGATTGAGACCAGGTTGTCGTTTCCAGCGATTTTTTTGCATGTTTCTCGGTCAGCCGGTGCCATGTCGAGATTTGTCCAATCATCCTGCTTGAACCAGCCGATTTTTTGTCCTTCGAGTGGTTTTATGCCTTTGGCGTCGTTGGTTTCGCAGAGCATGAAGTGCAATCTAACGGCTTTGTCCGGGTAGAGGTGAGTGACATTGAATAGCTCTTGCGCGGCATTGATCTTCAGTCCGAGTTCTTCATTGAGTTCACGCACAATGCAGTTTTGGAGCGATTCTTGATTTGCGACCTTGCCGCCTGGGAATTCCCATTTTCCCGCGAGGCTTCCTCCTGGTTTTCGTGTGGCCAGGAGGAGGCATTGGTTGTCAAAAACGACTGCTGCACAAACTTCCAGGTAGTTGATCTTCTTGGTCATGGCAAACGAAAAGAGGCTGCGATGTTGTTGACGGCAGCATCTGCCATCTGCCATCGCAGCCTCGCAAAATTAGATCAGATTAGTTTATTGATTTCAGGGTGTTCCGATGAGGAACTGTGCTCTTCTATTGAGCTGGTGGTCGCTTTCAGACTGTGCGTTTGGAACTTCAGGCCTGTCTTCGCCATAGCTGACGGTTCTCATTCTAGAGATGTCAACACCGAGCGAGACGAGATATTCCTGTACTGAAAGGCTTCTTCTTTCCGAGAGTGCGCGGTTGTACTCGTCACTTCCTCTTTCATCGCAATGTCCTTCGATAACGACTCTGAGCGAAGCATTTGAGAGGAGATGCGAAGCGAGTTGTTCGAGTTTTACGCGTTCTGAGGGTCTGACTTCGGAACGGTTGTAGTCGAAGTAGACTTTTTGAGCAAAGTACTGTCCATTCTTTACGAAGCCGAGTCCATCTGCTCCGGTATTGACTGCCTGGTCGGTTTCCTGCCATCCTGCTGGAACCACTGCGAGGGTTCCGGCATTGGCGTCCATTCCTGTTTGTGCCGCGGTAGGAACAATCAGGGCGTCTCCAGGCGCGCCGATTGGGCTGAGTCCTCCGCCTCCATTGGGTCCTGCGAACCCGCCATCGCCGTCAGTAACGGTGCCTGCCCTTTGCTGGTCGAGACCGTCAAGATTGACTTTTGCCTTTTTGCTGCATCCGACGCAGACAAGAACCGCCAACACACACACGCCCAAAATTTTCATCCATTCACGCATTTTACTGTCTCCTCTAGTTACTTTTTGCTTCAACATATACATTGACACTTATTGTTGTGATTCTTGTTCTTCGGATGTCGGCTCTTCGACCGGCTCTGGTATTGGTTCCGCAACCGGCTCTGAAATTGGTTCGGCGGCTGGTTCAGGTATCGATTCTTCGACTGCCGGTTCTTCGGCTGGTTCCTTGGCTGCCTGTGTTTTTTCGGCTTCGACTGGTTCAGGTTCTGGTTTTGGTTCGGGGATGTCTTCGAATTTTTCCGGGTCGATGAGTTTATTGGTTACGATTGCCTGTTCGATCCAATTTGCGATAAGTTTTGCTCCTTGTTCATTGTGTTGATACCAAGAAGCCATCCACTTTTTGGCGGTTTGTTCGCCTTCGATTTTGAACATTGAGCTTGCGTCAACGAGTACGATTCCGAGTTTATTGCATGCTTGTCTCGTTGTACTGAGGACTTTTTCAAAGAATTTATCCTGGTTTTCCGCCCAGGTCCTGAATTGTTCTGCGTCAAACCGTCCTTCTTTGCAATCCTGTGCATAGATTGGGTTCGGGAGCCAGCACAGCAGTTTTGCGGGTGTATTTTTGCAGAGTTCCGCGAAATCCTTGATTGCTGTTGCGATTTCCGCGAGCTTAGTGTTTTGCGCTTCTTCGTCAAGTGTCTTGAGGTTTGTGATCTTGGCGTCATTCCAAGCAAAGGAAAAGACGATAAGATCTGGATTGAATGGCTTGATATCTCGTTCGAATCTGTTTATTGCCTGTTTGATTCCGCTGTCTTTGATTGCGGCGTTTAGGACCGTGAGGATACCTTTGCTCTTGAATCGTTCCTGGAGGCTATTTTCCAGGAGAGTCGGCCATGCTTTTGCGACATCTTGTTGCGAGAGCGTCAATTCATCGCCGATGCAGATGATTTTGATTTGCGAATCCCCGATGGCGTCGATCCTTGACTGGGTCATTCGCTCGGGTCTATTCCTGATGGCTTCGTCGCTGTTCCACGGTCCTGCTGATGGGATATGGATAATGGGTCTATTGACGAACCTCATTTCTTGGGTTGGGATTTTGTCGTCGAGTTCCTTGCCGACGCAATCGGAGCAGAGTTTTGGCTTTGTTGACGTTCCGAGGTGCACGTCAAGTTGTTCATGTACGGACCATTTGAATGCTGTTCCGCAGCTTTCGCAGGTCAGCTCTTCTGTTTGGTGGTTTGCCAAGAAGTCTTGGCATGCTGGGCAGCGTTTTTTCGGTTCTTCCCTGAGCTTGCACTTATTGCGGATTTGCTCATGTACGCGATAGATCCATGTTCCGTTGCATCCTTGTGCGCTGCATGGTCTTTCCTCGTCCTTGAGGTCCATGAAAGCCTTCACGCATTCGTCGCAGAGCCTTTCGCGCGGTCTTGAGTTTCCGTGGATATGTGCTCCAAGCTGCATGCTTCTTGTCCAGGTCCACTTATTGTCGCAGCCCTTGTTCATGCATGGTCTTTCGATGTCCTTGGCTTCCGTGTAGAAGTCAAAGCATTTCTTGCACATTCTTGCCGGCATTTCTGGTTCTTGTCCTTCCGGCGTATTTCGAATGACTTCGAGTTGTTCGTAAGCTGTCAGTGTCCACGTTCCCTTGCAGCCGTTGATCTTGCATTCTTTTTCCTCGTTTTTGAGGGACGTGAAAACCTTGAAGCACTCATCGCACATTCGTTTTGGCGGGTTGTCGAGGCTTTTTCCCGACTTGATGTGCTCGAGTTGCTGGTAACGTGTCCAAAGGACGCTGTTGACGCAATCCTTTATCCTGCATGGGATATAGTCGTCTTTCAGAGGTCTAAGCAAGTTGAAGCATTCGTCGCAAAGCCTTGGTGGCGGTTGTTTGCCGCCGCTTGCGATTTGGTCTTTGGCCGACCAGGTCCATGTTCCCTTGCAGCCCTTGAAGCGGCACGGCATGGTTTTCGCTTCGACGGCTTGCATTGCCTCTCTGCATTTTGGGCATAGTCCTCTTGGCGGAACCGGCTTTCCGTCCTTGGCATGCTTCATTGCCTCCAACTGGGCATGGCGGTTCCAGGTCCACTTGCCGTCGCATCCGACAGTTGAGCATTCAAGCTCCTGATTCGTGAGTTCCTTGAAAGTGGCGAAGCATTCGTCACACATTTTTTCCGCCTTGGGACTTTTTCCGCTGGCGAGTTTTTGAATAACCTCTTCCTTGGAAACCCGGATAGTGTTTCCGCATCCACGCACACGACACTTTACTTCCGCCTCGGGAAAAAAGTCGCCTAGACTGCCAAAATTGCTGCCCAAATCACACACTCCTAAGACCCTTTGGGTGGTCTTATTCTGACACAATACACGAGTTGTTGAAATTCCAAAAGGATGAATTCTATAACATATACACTTGAATCAAAAGTGCAACAAGTCGAAAAGACTAATTTCCAACCCTTTTGCGATAATTTTTCAGAGCTATCCCTTGTCTTAGCGGCTATCGTTGCCGTTGCCTTGGCTTCCCAATACTGAACGGGACATGTCGCATTGGGGATTTATTGCAAGTCGCGGTGCTCGAAGGCACGAAAGGGGTGCGTGTTGTTCAGGGCATGAAGGTTCCTGTTGCCTGGAAGGCTTGCTTGTCTTCGAAAGTTCCGATGACGTGGAAGCCTTGATCATCGATTTGGGCTTGGACATTGAGGATTTCGTTTTCGGGGACAGCGTTTTGGTAGTTCAACTGGAGTGTGCGCGGGTATTTGCCGACTCCGATGCAATTTTGGACGATAGCCGCGTATTCTGCATTATTGAGATGGTTGTTGATATCTACCATTGTGTCTCGGATTTTGTACTGGTCCGAGGCGGTGGTGTTTTCCATGGTCTGTGGGAGCTTGTCAAGTAAGGGGAACGCGATTTCGAGGTTGTCGAATTTTGGGAGGAGGGATCCATATTCCCGTTGTGGCGGGAGGATTCTTTGTTTTTCCGTATCGACGAGCAACCAGTTGCTTGTTCCTTTTGCGAGCATGGTTCCGTCTTGGGTTAGGAATCTGTATTCTCTTATTGCGAAAAGTCGATCGAATCCTGCGGGATATGTTTGTACGCGTATTGTCTGGTCGATTTCCGGGAACTCTTCGAATTGCATTTTGATTCTTGCAAGCAGCCATACTTGGTTTTGTTGCCTTAGCGCGTCGAAGCCAACTCCGATGATTTCGGCATGGTGTGCTGCGACTTGTTGCGCGTAGTCGAAGAACGCCCTGAGCTTAAGTTTTGCGTGTCTGTTTCCTTCGCTGAAACGAATTAGGAACTGTTCTTCGTAGGCGTTGTTCATGGTACGTGTGGCAAAGTTGTGCCTGGTTGACGGGTGATTGTCCGTCAGCCAGGCATTTGTTTTTGTGTTAATGTTGGAAGTTAATTACTCTTGCGATCTTGTGTATGGACAGCTCATGGCACACATTTCAGCTGAGCAAGGTCTGATTCTCAGGATCGGGTCACGCTTCGCCATTGCGTCGGCGAGTGCTTCCTTCGTGATGTTTTTCGGCGGTTCGATATCGGTTTTTGAGCCGGTCCACTTTTGTCCTTCGTCAGCGACGAGTCCGTATCGGATTGCCCAGTCGCATCGTGTTTGTTCGACAATTGCGAAGGGGAGTTTTTGTCCTTCGACAACGAGGGTTGTCTCACCCTTGAAGGCCTTGACTGTGCATCCCTTGATGCATCTGTCACATCCTTCGCACTTGCTTCTGAGCGCCTGGAGATCCGGGAGTTTTGAGGGTTCGAGCTCAAGGTCTGTGACGATGGCGACGTACCGGAGGTTTGTTCCGAACTCCTCGTTATTTACAAATCCACCCTTGGTGATTGTTCCGAGTCCAGCGCAGACTGCCGAGATCCTGTTGCAGAAGATATTGGGCTGTCCGCCGCGTGGATTTGACACGAGTGAACCTGTGAGTTCCAAGTCTTGCACTGCAACGGCTTTTGCGCCCCAGCCTTGCATGATCCTGCTGAGCTTTAGTGCGATGGTGCGCAGGTGGTTGTGGCTTTGGTACTGTGCGAAGCTGTATGGTCCGATGGCTTCGGCTCCGTAGCGTCCCAGGGATTCGGCGCTTTGCTTGGGGATTCGGATGCCGCAAACGATCACGGATTTTGCTCCTGGCAGGTGTTCTTCGGGGGTATGGAGGTTGCGGTTGTATTCCTGGATTTCGGCGGTCGAGCTAAGCCAGAGGGTACCAGTTTCGCGTGCGACAAGGACGCGTTCACCGTCCAGATCCTTGCGGACGGATTCCACGGCGTCTTCGACGCGTTTGGCGGAGGTGAATCCGACGACGTCGGCTCCGAACTCCATTGCCAGCTTCTCGATTTCTGTTTTTGGATCGAGGTTTTTCCCGAGTGCTGCGTATTGGGACTTGGCTTCGAATGATGCCAATTTTGCGCTTGTGAGCAAGAATCTCGAGCCTGAGTTGGGGGCTTGCGGTGCCCAGAAGTCCCTGAGTGCATCTAGCGCTGCCTTGCCTGGATCCTTTTTGAGGCTCCAGAAGTTGTATGGGGCTCCGGAGTATCCGAGTTTTTCCAGCTCGGCTGCCATTTCGAAGGTCATCTTGTCCAGGTGGTAGCCCATTCGATGTGCGTGATCCACGCGCCTGTCAGTCGTTGTTGATTCATATGATTTCGGGTTTTCCATTGAGAAGAAAACGATGGTTTGGACATCTGGGAGGAGGCATGAAATATCTGCTCCCTTCCAGTCTTCGATTGGGATGACCTTGATTTGGTCTGCTCCTTCGGCGATGGCGTCTGCGATCAGTCTTTGTTGCACGCCTCGGTCTGGCGCCGGCCTTGTCGGGGTGACCGATTTCTTGCGGATTGGTGCTGATGAGTAGGACTTGTCCCAGGAGCGCCTGTCCTTTGGGAGGCAGTACTTGATGCAGCAACCCATTGTGCCGCCCCTCATTCCAAGTTCCTTGAGTTTGTCGAGGATGACCTGTTCATCAACCTTGGCCGGGATGTCGGCTTCCGCGTCAAGTCCGAAGTGTTCTGCCCATGCGCATCTCCAGAGGTTTTTCTTGGCGAACGTGTAGGTGTGTCCTTCGATATGCAAGGCTGTTGTTCCATCGACTTCCTGGGTAGTAGCCCATGCGCAGCAGTGCTTGAGGCATTGTCCGCAGTTGTCGCAAAGGGTATCGCCTTGGAGAAGTGGATCGGGGACGAGCGGGGCATCGGTGATAATCGAGACAAGGCGATTTCGCGGGCCGTATTCAGGTGACATTGAGATGCCATGGTAGCCTAATTCGGTCAGTCCGGCGCAAACGGAGGCATAGATGTGAGACATGTCGGGGGCAAATGTGGACTTGAGGGACTTGTACTCGCGATAACGCCAGATGTTGGATGCCGTGATGGGGACG
>Ga0123334_1006139_pt1 | contig 11219 bp, 10 predicted proteins | sample BiotimSIPDNA_FD_89706 | JGI IMG/M metagenome (GOLD analysis project Ga0123334, IMG submission 89706) | Anaerobic biogas reactor microbial communites from Washington, USA - Biogas_R1 time_0 SIP DNA | ecosystem: Engineered > Bioreactor > Anaerobic > Unclassified | place: Washington, USA... | reverse complement strand
GATGTTTTACAAAAATCAAAAGCGTGGTTTAAAACAGGAACATCTTGGTCGTTAGATTTTGATGTGAAAGTTTATCCTGCGGGTTCTCCTGATGTTTCACAACAAAAAGGGAGTTTACTTGTTGGTGAAAAAAATAAGTTTCGTCTAAGTGTTTCAGGGATCACTTTTATTAGTGATGGGGTTTCTTTATGGCAATGGAATATAGAGCAAAGACAAGTCCTTATTAAATCGATTGAAGATTTATCAAGTGCTTTACATCCATCAGAGCTTTTATTTAAGTATTTAAATTGTCGTGCTATTTCGGTTCGAGAAGAGCAATGGAAAAAAAAGAAAGTATATGTTCTAACTCTAGACCCTGCAAAATATGGTGATCAGTTTAAGGCGATGGAAGTTTGGCTTTCAGCAAAGGATTATTCTCCTATACGCCTTTTTACCGTAGATCATATCGACAATGCTTCTCAGTATGAAATTTCAAATTTGAAAATTGTAAAAAAGACAACTTTAGCTGATTTTACTTTTAAGAGCTCTAAAGAAATTGATGAAGTGGATATGAGATAAGAAGGGTTAGGTTTTTTATGCTTCAAAAATTGAGAATAGTTCTTTTTTGTTTTTGTTCTGTTTTTGCTTCAGAATCTTTAGTGAGTAATTTTACTTTTGCTGTGGCGAGAGGCCCTTCGACAGGGACTCTTTGGGTTCTTTCTCGTGGAGATGCGGGGAGTGGAGTGACTCTTGTGACTTTAGTCCCTGGAGAATCTCAGGTGAATGTGGTTTCGATGCAGTCGGATTATTTTGATCAAGAAAAAACGGCTGTTCATGATGGGATTTTTTCTGATGTCACTGGAGAAACTCGTCGTACTCCATTTATATATACAGAAAAATTAGGGTTTGTCTTACCTATGTTTGGTTTAGATTCTATAGATAGTTTTAGAAATCCAGAAGGCATTTTTTCTGTCAAAACGAGTCGAGTATTAGAAACGCCTTTAGATGAACCTTTGGTAGAAGTTGATTCCGCTTATTCTTTCCCTATGGCAAAAAGCATTGGGTCTTTTGCTTATGATACGAGTACATCGGTTCTCTGGATATCCAGAGGTATTTTAGGGTTGGAACGTTACGATGTTTCTGCCTCAGTAATTGACCCTAAGACTTCTTATTTTATGCTGAATGGTGAAAATGGTTCTTTAGATACGCTTAGTCGTAATGTTAAAATTAAAGCAAGTGAACATCCTCCTATTTATGGACTTGCTTTGCATCCAGAAACATCCATGCTTTGGCTTGGTACAGAAAAAGGTCTTTATCATCAAACGGCCGCTCGCTCTTTTAAAAAAATAGATGCATTAAGTGATTTACGCATTACAGGCGTTTGGATAGGTGGTTCTCCAGTACAAGTGATTGTGGAAGCCTCTGCTCGAGAAAAATCTGTCACAAAAAGTAGTCTATGGCGTTCTTGGAATGGATCAGATTTTAAGGAAGTTGTTTTTAGAGACACTTTAGGCAAAATTCAAAAGAATGTATACGATAAAGCAGATTATAGTGTTAGTAATGTGGCCTTTATTCAAAACAAAGCGTTTTTAGCGGTACAAACTATAGAGGGTTCGATTAGCGGTCTTTTGAAGCTAGATTCTCTTGGTGCGATTCCTTGGAGTTATTCTAGGCAATGGCTTTATGATGTCAATGCAGGAGTTCTAAATAGTAATTCCATTTTAACTTCTGTCGCTGCAATTCCTTTGACTGATTCTATTATGGGCCTTGCCGTTTCTTCTTATGGAAGTGGCATTTCTGTTTCAGCAGATTCTGGCCTTACTTGGTCTCATATTCTAAATCAAGCTGCAGTGAAAGGCGATTTAGGCTCTATTCGAATGGTTCCTTCTGTGATCGTTGCTGGAGGAGAATCACTTGTCGCTTATAAAGTGGGAAAGCCTTCAAAGATCACGATAGAAGTATTTAGTTATGATATGCGTCGAGTGAGAACGATCGTTAAGGGAGCCCCTCGTGAGAAGAATGCAGTGCGTAGCTCTAAAGCGACAGAAGATTTTTGGGATGGATATGATGAACATGGAAGGCCATGTGCGATGGGTATTTATTATGTAAGAGTGAAAGATAATCATGGTCATGTAGGTTGGGGAAAAGTGATGACTCTTGGAGGGAATAAAAAATGAAGAAAATAGCCCTCTTTTGTTTGTTGTTAGTCGCTTTTGTTTACGCAGATAAAAAAGCCATGTTAGGTAGTTTTGATGGTTTTGTAGAACGCATGGGCGCCAGTGCCCATGAGTTAGGCCGCGGCAATACAGGCTCTGCAGATACCGCTGCTCAACCAGGTGCTTATTGGAACCCAGCGTTGTTAAGTTTCAAAACGCAATTAGCCTATAATTTGCATGCTGAAAAAAGAGATTTAGATCGCGCGGGAGGCTCTTTAGGAGTTGAAGGGCGTGTTGGTAAACGTATGGGCGTTGGTTTTGCAATGTTATACAGAGGAGACCATTCTTTTGATGTGGTGAGTGATGATGATGAAACTCTTGGCAATACCTCTCCTTATTTTACCATCATGTATCTTGGTTTTGCCTATCGTGTTTCGCGCCGAGATGGTATAGGTGTTTCTTTTTCTATGAGTTATGATAATCTGAATATTTCAGAATATTATGATGATATTAGTTTGGTCGATAGTTATCGAAGTCCAGTTAGTTTTAATTTAGGTTGGGTGCGGCAGTGGAATAAAAAATGGTCCACTTCTGTTGTGATTCGAAATTTAAGTTTTAGTAAAAATTTATCTGCGGTTTGGACACGTAATCCAAGTACAGATAATTCGGTGATATCAACAGAAGGAGTGCGTCCTAAAGTATTACAAATAGGTTTGGGATACAGAAGCATGCTTTTTGGAAAACCTATTTCTGCTTGGATGGAGGCTTTAGATTACCAAATTGCTGATACTCTTTTAGCTTTTGACCCTGATCGTCATGTATGGACAGGGCGAGTTGGTTTTGAATATGAAGTAATACCTCAAGGTTCTGTAAGTATAGGTATGAACGATATGAACTTTTCATTGGGTTTAGGGTATCAATTTAATATTCGCATTGGAAAAAAACGCTGGCCTTTTGATGTGAGCTATGCCTTATTATATGAATCAAAAGCCAATTTATGGAATCCATTAAGCTTTGCTGTGCGAGGGTGGATTCCTTGATCCAATCGATTCACATCGAAACTGCTCGAAACATAAATGCCATGGATGTTTCTTTTCAGCCTGGCATTACTGTTGTGAGTGGAAAAAATGGTTGTGGCAAAACAACTTTATTAGAGATGATTCATGTACTATGTCATGGATACTCTTTTAGAACGAGAGATTTAAAAGAATTAGTTTCTTGGAATTCCAAAGAGCTCTTGTCTCGTGCTTTTTTTTTAGGAGAAAGAGAATCAGTTCGCGCGCTTCGCATTGACTCAAGTGGTATATTAGCAAAAAAAGATACGACGGAATCGAGATCAACAAGTCTTTTTTTTGGAGAAATTCCAGCAATTGTCATGCAACCATCTGATATTTCATTAGTGCGTGGTGGTCCAGAAGAACGTCGCCGTTGGATGGATGAAATGCTTTGTATTCGTTCATCACTCAATACAGATCTTTTAAGGCGATACCGTCGTGTTTTATTGCAGCGTAATCAATGGCTCAAGCAAAATCGTTCTGGTTCTCCTACTGGGGGAGAAGCTTTGTTTTCGGTGCTCACAGAACAGTATATTGAACTTGCCATAAAAATTTGGCGCGCGCGTCTTGATCTTGTGGCGGAAATAGGGGATATCACCTCGGATTACTATAAGCTTTTAGCTGCGGGAGCAGATGAAATAACTGTTTCTTATCGAAGTGCAGTTGGTAAAGAAAAAAAAACTCTTGATCTCGAACGTGATTTTCGAGAAGCATTAGAAGCTTCTGATGATGTTGAACGCCTTCAGGGCATAACTCAGATTGGCCCTCATAAAGATGACTTTATTTTATGGTCTTCGGGTTATGAACTCAGATCCGTTGGTTCTCAAGGGCAATGCCGTTCTGCAGCAATTTCCATGCGTTTTGCTGCATTAGATTTAGCATGTAAAAATAAATGCCCTTCGATTTTATTACTGGATGATGTTTTTGCAGAATTAGACGAATACCGTCGTAGAGCTGTGGCTGACTTGATTCGAGAAAAACATGCCCAAGTCTTTATTGCTACTCCGCGTCTTCAGGATATTCCCTTTACACCAGATGCTCAAATAGAAATGGGTTAAGAAAGCCTCATTAAAAGGACTTTCTTTTCTCTAGTATTTTTCTTGCTTGGGCTGCAATAATATCTTTATCATTGAGTTCAAGTACTTTTTGAAGTCTGAGAGCACCTTCCTCTGCATTTATATCACAACGAATTCGAATTTCACCAATTTGAAATAGAGCTTTTCTTGCCATAGACTCACTTTTTTCAGTGGCAAGGCTTTTTTCAAGAAAGAGAAGAGCTACTTCAGGTATATTTTTGTTATTGGCGGCGACACCCCATTCTAGCCATTGAGTGCTTATTATTTCTATAAATAAAGAGGGGCTTACCATTTCTTTGGCGGTTGAATTCAATAGTTCTGTATCAATAGGATATTCTTGTAAAAGGGCTTGCATTCCATCAGTTAATAACTGCCCCCCTGCTGTATTTTCGCCACGTCTTGCTGCCGAAAGACCATTCATTAGGTTCTCTCGCGTTTTATTCTTTTTTAAGACGTACGGATCAACTCTATTGCGACGTTTTTCTTCTAAAAGATCTTTTCTTAATTCATCAAGAGTCTGTTTTCGATAAGGCATTTTTAGCCCAAGTAAAAGACCAATACCATAGAAGAATAACGATAAGACAACGACAGCGGCATATATTCCAGGATTAAGAAACCAATTGATTGCAATATCAACCATCAAAAGTAAGCCAGAAACAACAACCACTATTTTGGAAATCTCGTTTTTGGTTTTACCCATGGAGGTTGCACCTAAAAGCGTTGCTAATCCTAAACTCATGCCCTTCAAAAGGTCATTCTCGTAGGAGTGGAAGAAAGTAGTGGTAGACAGTAAATTAACGAAGAATCCACCAATTATATTTGCTGAAATAAAGACACCTAATGTTTTTAAGACACCCCATCGTTTTTCTAAGTGGTAGCCTGTAAAACAAAAGAGAACGAAAAATGACAATAAAGAGAATATACTAGGCATTAAAATCCAGTATATTAGAAGGTTTACAAAATTTCCTTCTGCAGGGATAAATGGAATTGTGTAAGTCCATAATTGTTGAGTGTAAGCTTCCACCCATTTTTTTAATTCTCTATTATAGAGTTTTGAATCTGGCACAATGCCTTGATTTACGTAAGTTAGATTTCCACCAGTTTCCCACCATTTTCTAAAATCGTCTTTCATTTTAGAAATACGTTCTTCAGGAATTAACGGAGGATTCTTTTCGAGAAAACTAGTTCTGTAATTTTCAAGCTCTTCTTGATACAGTTGTTCCGTTGGCTCTAAACCAACACTTCTAAACTTTTCAGCTCCTTCTTTTTGCCAGTATTTTGAAAATATGGATTCAATTTTTTGCTGACGTTGATAATCAGCAATATAGGGTTCGCTCCATAAAACAATATTAAAAATACAGAGAGTTATAGCAAATAAAAGCAAAAACCATTGTGCTTTTGACAATATTCTAAATAAGGTTAAAAAAAGTTTACTCATAAAATGAATATATTCAAAAAAGAAAAATAAAAAAGTGTTTTTTTACTTCTCTTTTATAAATGAGCTTATTCTAATGATGTGTGTGATATTCGCGCAATTGATTCCATAGAAAATCAGTGTTAACATCACGATAACCTAAAGCATTTACTTTTTCTCTAAGTTTATGAGCGATGTTAAAAAGGTTTTCACTTTTTTGCATCCGTTCATAACTATCAAATATTGTGAGATCGTTAATCCACTGCGTAATTTCTGGAAATTTGGGGTGAGAAAAAATATTCTCTTTCCCTTTTTGCATATACTCTAGGTAGCGTTCCGTAATTTGATATTCATCTTCTATAAAGATATCCATAGCCTTAGGAAAAAGATTTTTTCCAGTAAGATATTCGTGCAAGATGATACCAAAACTAAAATAATCTACAGAAGGAGAAAGGTTTTCGCCCATAACAGCTTGTTCTGGTGCACTATAACATGGGGTGAGTTGCCCACCATATTCAGTGACGCTTTCACGGAGTTTGGCTTGTGCATAACCAAAATCACAAATTAAAATTTTATGGTTATTAATATGATCTGGGTTTAGGCAGAGTAAAAGATTTTTAGGTTTTAAATCTTTATGAATGATTTGATAATAATGCAATTGGCTAATGGAATTAGCAAGATAAGCTATTTGAGCAATGCGAGCAATGAGTTCTTCGTCGGTTAACTTTTCCTTAAAAGTCTGATCTAAAGAACACCCTTTAATAAATTCCATTTTCAAGTAAGGATGACGCCCCGCGAGACCTCCGCCATAACTTTGAACCACTCCTTCGATATTGGTGGCACGAATTAGGTTGTTGATGCGAATCTCATCTTGGAAAGCACTCATCAACATGTTTAATCGGTGTAAACGATTTTTTCCTGGAGGAGTCCAGTATTTACAAATTTTGACTACAATTTCGCGATTGCCATAGACCATTTTATCATTGGGACGCTCTATCCAATAATTTGCTCTATATAAATCATTAGTCCCTTCAAGTGTTAAAGGTTCTATTAATTTAATTTGTTCTACGGCTCCATTATGAAGGTACTCAGGATTCTGATCAAACCAGCGTTGATATTCTGCCATTGTGTAGTGTTCACGCAAAGCAAGGTTACGTGAAATACGATCTAAGCATTCTGCTATATAATTCTTTATCACGCGTTAAATGTAGCATTAAAATGAAAGAAGAAGAAGAAGGATTCTCTTTTTGTAGTGAATAAATAACATCTTGAAAAAAAGAGTAATAAAATAGAGAATTCTCTTCATTTAAATAGAAAATAAAATCAATTATTATAATTTGATTTTCATAAAAATGAAAAAAGGGGAAATAAGTTTCAAAAAAAAGCGGCAAAGAATTCCTTGTCGCTTTTAAAAAAGGGTGAAAGAATTTTTGCTTAAAAAATCAATCCTTTTTTACTCCGTCTTGTTTTTCAAGAATCGAAGTAATATAATCATAGGCCTCATCTACAGAATCACAGAATTTAAATAGAGACAAGTCTTCTTTATCAATCATTCCTGTTTCCACGAGATAATCCCAGTTCACTAATTTTTTCCAGAATTTCGTTCCAAAAATGACAACAGGCATTTTTTGAGCGTATTTCTGCGTTTGAATCAAAGTGAGTATTTCAAATAATTCGTCCAAGGTACCAAAGCCACCAGGAAAAGCAACTAAGGCTCTTGCTAAATTCAAAAACCAATATTTTCTAATAAAGAAATAGCGGAATTGTAAATTAAGACAATCTGTGATATAAGGATTAGAATGTTGTTCAAAAGGTAATTTGATATTTAAGCCGATGGATGGAGAACCCATGTCATCTGCACCTCGATTTCCTGCTTCCATAATGCCAGGTCCGCCACCAGTGCAAATAGCATAGCTTTCGTGACGAGGGTGGTTCATCCATTTACCAAGTCTTTTGGCTAGTTCTCTTGCAAGATCATAGTATTCAGCGACATTCTCAAGGTGTTTTAATCGAGCTAGTTTTTTGGGGTCTTTTGTCTTTTTTCTTTGCTTTTGAATTTCGCTCATGGACAACGTTCTTGCAGATCCAAAGAAGACAATGGTGTTTTTAATTTTTTCTTCTTGAAAAGTGACTCCAGGAGCAATAAATTCAGAGAGCATTCGTACTTGACGACCTGCAGTACTTTCTAAAAAGTTTTTGTCATAATAAGAAATAAGAGGCTCTGGTCTAGTGACTACAGCTTTTTTTTTCGTTTTTACAGGGGTTGTTTTTGCTTTTTTCATAGAAAATCCTTTAAGATAAGGATAAATATAAGGTTTTTTAGAAAAAAAGCTCGTTTTCTCATTTTGAAAAGCAAAAAAACTTTATATTTACGACATGCTTGTTAAAATATGGACAGATAGTTTTATTATCACGGGAGATATCGATACGTTACGAGATGAACGTTTGACTGATTATATCCGTGAAAATAAAGACTTTATTGCAGTGACACAAGTGCGGGTAACTGATCGAAATGGAAAGGATTTGTTTCGTACGCATTTTTTAAATGTGAGTACGAATCATATAGAAATCATTTTACCTGCGGAATAAAGAGTCCTTCTAAGAAAATTTTTAGAGTTCCATTTTGGGAGGAATCTTTGGCTTAGCAGTCGCTAAAAAAAAGTAAGGCTTTTTGCCTTACGGTTATTTTTTGTATAAAAAATCCTATAAAATTCTGTAAAACAGGGGAATTCTCTTTGAAAAACAATTGAATTTCGTTTTTTTTAGCTGTTAAAAAAGAAGGATCTTTCTATTTTTCAGCATGAATTTTATGAGGTAACCGTTTATGACACCAGAGGCCCGAGAAGGCAATATTTTTACATCTTCACTTGACTTTCTTGTCAATTGGGGACGCAAAAATTCGCTTTGGCCGTTCCCTTATGGTACGGCATGTTGTGCAATTGAATTTATGAGCACGGAAACGGCTCGTTATGATTTATCGCGAATAGGTTCTGAATATGTACGTTTTACTCCACGTCAGTCAGATGTGCTATTAGTTGCAGGTACCATTACCTATAAGCAAGCTCCTATTTTAAAACGTATTTACGAGCAAATGGCAGAACCTCGTTGGGTGATTGCTATGGGTGCTTGTGCTTGCTCTGGCGGTTTTTACGATTGCTATTGCACCGTTCCAGGCATAGATCATATCATCCCTGTCGATGTTTATATCGGTGGATGTCCTCCACGCCCAGAGTCTTTCTTTGATGCGATGTTTGACTTGCAGAAAAAAGTGGAAGATGAATCTTACATGAAGCAACGTGCAGAACGTCTTAAAGACCAGATTGAAGATATTAAACGCAAGTCTAAAGAGTGTCGTGAAGATCTTATTCTTCGTAAAAATGAAGCTTGTGAAATGGTATCTAATACGGTACGTTCTAAAGTAAACGATGTATTAGATGTATTTCCATTTAAAAAGGGGCGTTAAAATGAACTTTTTTGAAACGCTTTTTCCTGTTTTGGAAACCAAATTTAATGTAGAGAAAGATGCTTCTGCTCATTGGGATCATTCGGTTATCGCTAAAGCCTCTGTTTTAAGAGACTTGATTATTTTCTTGAGAGATGACGAATCGTCTAAAATGGAAATGCTTCTGGATGTAGTAGGTATCGACTATTTGGGTTTTCAAGATTACGAAGGCCCTCGCTTTGCTGTTGAATATGTGTTCAAAAGTATTTCTCATCCAGGACGTCGGGTCCGAGTTAAAGTTTTTGTCAGTGAACAAGATCTAGAAGTGCCAACCATTTCTGATTTGTATCCAATTGCAAATTGGCAAGAACGTGAAGTCTATGATCAGTATGGCATTCTCTTTAAGGATCATCCTGATCTTCGTCGTATATTAAATCATGTAGAATTTGAAGGCCATCCTCTTCGTAAGGATTACCCAGCGCACCGCCGTCAATGGCTTTCAACAAACGACTTTTTACTCCCAGCATTAGAAAAGCGCTTAGAGTCAAAAGGGTATAAAGTGGTTCAACATTCTAAAGAAGTGTTGCCTAATGAAGATGAATATTTGACAGGGAGTATTCAAGAATGAAAGTTATAGCTCCTAATGGCGATAAGCTTAATTTAATGCCCTTAAACGTAGGGCCTTCTCACGGTGCCACTCACGGGTGTCTTCGTTATTTTTGTGCCTTAGATGGCGAATCCATTGTAGCCACAGTGGGTGAAATTGGTTATTTGCATCGTGGCTTTGAAAAAATGGCTGAACGCGGCACTTGGCAACAAGTGGTTCCTTATACAGACCGCTTAAACTATTGTTCTGCGATGATGAATAATATTGCGTATTGTCGTGCTGTAGAAAACATGTTCCAAATGGAACTACCAGAACGTACCAAAATTTTACGCGTCATCATCAATGAATTATCCCGTATGGCTGACCACTGTATTTGTGTGGCTGCAGCTGCTCAGGATTTAGGTTCTACCACGGGCTTCTTCTATTTGTTTGATAGCCGTGAAATGATGATGGTCATTTGGGAAAAGCTCACTGGCGCTCGTTTAACTAATAGTTATTCTCGTATTGGTGGTCTTTATAGAGACACTTATGATGGCTTTGAAGAAGATGTTCTTGCTGTTTGTAAGCAAGCAGAAAAAAATCTTCGTGATGTTCATGCTTGCTTTGATCGCAACCGTATTTTCTTAGATAGAACGGTTGGTATTGGTGCCATGAAACCAGAAAGAGCCATTCAATGGGGTTGGACTGGTCCTTGCCTCAGAGCAACTGGTGTTGCTAGTGATCTTCGTAAAGACGAGCCTTATTATGATTATGAAACCTATGATTGGAACGTCGTTACAGGTACTGCTGGTGATGTTTATGATCGTTTAATGGTTCGCTTAGCTGAAATTGAAGAGTCTATTAAAATTGTTCGTCAGGCTTTAAAACGTTTGACTCCAGGTCCAATCGATATTATGGATCCTCGTATTCGTGTGCCTTCACATGCTTTAGCTTATCAAGATATTGAATCCTTGATTGGGCGTTTTAAGAGTGTTTATGAAGGCGTTCGTGTGCCTGCAGGAGAATATTATTGTGGCTCCGAAGCAGCGAATGGTGAACTAGGCTTTACATTGGTTTCAGATGGTTCAGGGAAACCCTGGCGTGTGAAAGTGCGTCCACCTTGCTTTACTCAATTTGCCGCATTTCAAGAGCTTGTCGAAGGTTCTATGTTAACTGACTCTGTCGCTACTCTTTCTAGTATTAACATTATTGCGGGAGAATTGGATCGATGAAAAAAGTTCAAGGTGCTGTTCATTTTGTTGCCAACAATAAGCTGAGTTTTGAAAGAGGTCCTTCTCCTGTTGAATTGTATCCGACTCCAGCTGATCAACTAGGCCATAAAAAGAAGGCTCAGCCACAACCAACTATGGAAGAAATTCTTCCTAAGTTAGAAACGCCTGAGATGAAGGCTCGAATCGCTGATTTATTGTCTCGCTATCCAGAAGCTCAAGGAGCTCTTCTTGAAGTGCTTTGGCTTGTTCAAGAAGCTTTAGGATGGGTCCCTCGCGAAG
>Ga0123334_1006138_pt1 | contig 11219 bp, 9 predicted proteins | sample BiotimSIPDNA_FD_89706 | JGI IMG/M metagenome (GOLD analysis project Ga0123334, IMG submission 89706) | Anaerobic biogas reactor microbial communites from Washington, USA - Biogas_R1 time_0 SIP DNA | ecosystem: Engineered > Bioreactor > Anaerobic > Unclassified | place: Washington, USA | collected... | reverse complement strand
GTGATGGTCTCGATGCCCCTGTGTGGGTGCCAGGGAAAGCCTTTGAGGTAATCGTTGGGGTCGACGGAGTCAAAGCCGTCGAGCATCAGGAAGGGGTCGAATGAGCGGGCCGTTTGTGCGCCCAATACCCGCCTCAGGCTGACGCCGGCGCCGTCAATGGCGCGTTGGCCTCTGACAATCCAGGTTGCTTTGCGTTGGTTCATGATGGTTGCAGGCTGAGTGGTTGGTGTAACAAATATACCGATTGTTTCCAGATTGACAACAGCGTTTACATAGTTGATACTTCGGCTCTTGTAAAAGGCGTATTTTTACCCCGTCAAAAAGCGGGGCTTTGCATTTTTTATTGGTACCGTTCGACACCTTATCCTTGAAGACCATGAAAAAGACCTCACTGCTGTTTGTTGGTTTGTTGGCCCTTTCCTTCATGCCGGCTATGGCTGCCAAAACCATTCCGTTGGTGTACCCAGTGGAGAATACGGGTGTCTCCTTCCCAAAGCCTGCCTTGCCAACGTTGGAAGAACTGCCCGTTGTGGAACCATTGACCGATCCCTTCATGTGGTCGGCCACCAATCCGTACCAGTGGAAACAGGCGTCCAAGGCTAGGTCCACCAAATTCAAGGACTGGAGCCGCCGCAGGGCTGAGATAGCCTGGGAAATCCAACACTACGAAATCGGGGAACGACCGGTGGTCCATCCCGACAGTGTCACAGCCCAGTTTGTCGAGGGACAACTGACCGTTGTTGTCAGGCACGAGGGGCGATCCCTGACCCTGACAGCCAACGTGCAACTGCCAGAGGGGGAGGGACCTTTCCCGGCTGTAATTGGAATGAACATGCCCAGTGGTAGTTTGCCGGCCAACCTGTTCACCAGCCGAAACATCGCCTTGATTACTTTTAGCCACAACCAGGTAACGACCTACTACAGGCACAGCAATAATGATCCCTTTTATCAATTATACCCTTATCTGAATGTGGACAATTCGGGCCAGTACGCGGCATGGTCCTGGGGAGTGAGCCGTCTGATTGATGGGTTGGAACGTTGCCGGGAAACCCTGCCCATCAACCTGAGCCGACTGGCGGTGACGGGCTGTTCGTACGCCGGTAAGATGGCCTTGTTTGCGGGAGCTTTCGATGAACGCATCGCATTAACCATTTCCCAGGAACCTGGTGGCGGGGGTGCGGCGGCCTGGCGGGTCTCCGAAACCCTGGGCAAGGTGGAAACGTTGGGCGCTACCGACTACAACTGGTTTGCCAACCCCATGCGCGCCTTCAGCGGAGCCAATACGGCCCAGTTGCCTTTTGACCACCACGAACTCTGCGCCATGGTTGCTCCCAGGGCCTTGCTGATGTTTGGCAACCCGGATTACGAATGGTTGGCCGATCCATCGGGCTTCGTGTCGATGGCAGCAGCCAGGGAAGTCTACAAAACGTTTGGCATTGAAGACCGTTGCGGGTATTCCATTGAGGGCAAGCACGGTCATTGTCAATTACCCAAAAGTCAATACCCTGAATTGGAAGCGTTCATCGATCGTTTCCTGTTGGGACGACAGGATGTCGACACCCACTGCACCAAGAGCACCATTGAAAACCAGGATGTATCCCGCTGGATCAAATGGTGGGGCAGCAACAAACCGGTGTTGACACCTAAGCCTTGATAACCGTGGCCGTCGAACATCGTTTCATGCCTTTATTCCCTGACAAATACCACTCAAAAGCGATTGTAAACCATTAAACCAACATCATGTTTTCGTCACGATTCTCTTTTTTCCGTTTCCGTGTTTGGAGCCTTCTTTTTTGCTTAAGCGTCGGCTTGTCTTCCATGGCCGCCACCAAATGGGTGGGCAGCTGGAGCACGGCGCCTCAATTGGTTGAAACCAACAATAATCCGCCGGCTCCCGGATTGACAGACAACGCTCTACGACAAATCATCAAAGTATCCATAGGGGGCGATACCCTGCGACTCAAGTTTTCCAACGAGTTCAGCACCAGTCCGGTCACCCTGGAATCAGTGTCTATCGCCGTATCCAAAGGGGGTGGCACCATCGATGTCGCCACCAGCAAGGACTTGACCTTTGGCAGCAAACCCGATGCGACCATGCAACCGGGAACGACCGTTTATTCCGATCCTGTGGCGTTTGCCTTGACACCCCGCATGGAGTTGGCCATCACCATCAATTTTGGTCAAACCTCGGCATCGGTGACGGGGCATCCAGGCTCGCGCACCACGTCCTATTTGTTGACCGGTTTTTCAACCCCCTCTTCTGATTTTACCAAGGCTGTCCGTACCGAACATTGGTATGTGATCAACGCCCTTGAGGTAAGGGCTCCCGAAGAAGCGCATGCCGTGGCCATCCTGGGTAATTCCATCACAGACGGGAGAGGCTCCGTTACTGACCAGCAGAACCGTTGGACAGATATTTTCTCGGAACGCCTGCTCAAGCAGCCGGAGACCAGCAAGGTTGGTGTCTTGAATATGGGTATCGGCGGTAACTGTGTGCTGGGTAATTGCCTGGGCCCATCCGGTGTCAGCCGGTTTGAACGGGATATTCTCAACCAGCCCGGTGTGAAATGGGCCATCATTTTCGAAGGGGTGAACGATCTGGGGTACACGTCCAACGGAGCACAGACGGCCAACAACCTGATTAACGCCTACAAGCAACTCATCAACGCGGCGCATGCCAAGGGTATTTTTGTCTATGGCGCCACCATCATGCCTTTCAAAGGTAACGGTTACTACACCGCCGATCACGAAGTGGGACGTGGACTGGTCAACGAGTGGATACGCAACGGTGGAGCCTTCGACGGGGTCATCGATTTCGACAAGGCCATGCGAAACACGGCCGATACGCTTAGCCTGGCCACCGATTTGCAGGCCGACTACCTGCACCCCAACGCCGCCGGTCACAGAGCCATGGGTAATTACGTGGACCTGACCCTCTTTTCCGGCACGGATACCTTGGTCTGGGTTGATCCCAGGGCTGGTTCAGAATCCATCTGGATGGAAGCCGAACGGATGGTTACAGCCACCCAGGGTAAAAACTACCAACAAGTGACAGACGCGGCTGCCTCCAATGGCGTTTATTTGAAAACGGTCAACAACGTGGTGGGTGCCGCCCCTACCGATAGTGCCGGAACCGTTTATTTCCGTTTTACAGCCAGCAAAGACACCACCTATCATATCTATGCCCGTCTCAATTGCCCTTCCTGGGACGATGATTCCTACTGGATCATGTTGGATAATGGGAGTTTTTCCATGTGCAACGGTTTGGCTACCAGTGGTTGGCAGTGGAAGTTGCTGGGCAGCTACAATTTGAAGGCCGGCGCGCATGTGTTTGCCATAGCCAACCGCGAAGACGGTGCTTGCCTTGACAAACTTTGTGTGTCCAGTTTTGAAGGTGCCCCTACCGGAATGGGGGGCGATGATCCTCTGTTGACAGGGCTACGACCTGTACAACACGCTCAGGCTTTCAAACTAGCCGGTGTGATACCCAATCCTGCGTTTGACAGGGCTGAATTGACCCTCGATATCTCGGCACCGACCACTTTGACCATACAGGTGTACAGGCCTGACGGCACGTTGGTCAATGCATGGGCAAACAAAGCTTTCCACGCAGGCCGGCACCAGGTTGCGTTTGATGTGTCAACATGGCCCTCGGGCTCTTATTTATGCAACGTTCGTTCTGAACAGGGCTGGGGACATTGTACCCTTGTTGTAGCCCGTTAAATCAAGGATGCTGCTAACTGTTCGGCACAGCGTTCGCCGTCAATGGCCGCGCTGACGATGCCACCGGCGTAACCGGCGCCCTCTCCGCAGGGGTAGAGGCCGGGCACACTGACGTGGGCCAACGTGATTGGATTCCTGGGAATACGCACGGGCGAGGAGGTACGGGTTTCTACTCCGATCAACACCGCTTCGTTGGTGAGGAAGCCTTTGTGAGCGGTGTCAAAGGCCGTAAAACCTTGTTGTAGCCGCTTGGTGATGAATGGTGGCATCCACGCGTGTAACGTCGAATTGACGATGCCGGGTGTGTAGGAGGAGACTGGCAGATCGGCCGAACGTTTACCCTGTACAAAATCGGTCATGCGCTGGGCTGGGGCTGTCTGATTGCTGCCACCATGCAGGAAGCAGAGGTATTCAAGCTGTTCCTGCAACTGGAGCAGTCCCAGTTCTGCAGGCAGGGGAGCGCCCAAGGCTTCCATGACAGAGCCAGGAGGAATGCCATTGTTTGAGCCGGCCGCGTTGAGGGCTTTGTCAAGGCTGTCCTGCAGGCGGGGAGTCAGGTCCTCGGGACGAATTTCCACCACCAGACCGGCGTTGGCCCAGCGGGAACCGCGATTGGAGGGCGACATGCCGTTGACCACGACTTGAGCCGGACCACTGGCCGAAGGCACCACAAAACCGCCTGGACACATACAGAAGGAGTAGACACCGCGTTGTTCCACCTGGGCCACGAGGCTGTATTCGGCCGGGGGTAAAAAGTCGCCACGTCCCTTGGGGTTGTGGTATTGAATCTGGTCGATGAGGATTTGGGGATGTTCCAACCGCACTCCCAGGGCCAGCCCTTTGGCTTCCAGGGGTATGGCTTGTTGGTAAAGTTGACGGTACACATCCCTGGCGGAATGACCGGTTGCCAGGATGACAGGGCCTTCCAGCGTTTCGCCCTTTGAGGTGCGTAACCCAACTACCTTGCCTTCGTGCAGGAGGAGGGCTTCCATGCGGGTCTCAAAATGAACCGATCCGCCGCTGGCCTTGATCTGTTCGCGCATACCTTCGATGATGGCCGGGAGTTTGTCGCTCCCTATGTGAGGATGGGCATCGATCAAGATGGACGGAGAAGCTCCGAATTGACAGAAAAGTTGCAGTACCCGCTCTACGTTGCCCCGCTTTTTACTGCGGGTGTAGAGCTTACCGTCAGAAAAAGCACCGGCACCACCTTCGCCAAAACAGTAGTTGGAGTCTGGATTGACCAGTCCCTGACGAGAGATGGCGGCGATGTCCTTGCGGCGATCGTGTACCGATTTGCCCCGTTCTATGACGATGGGTTTAAGACCTAGCTGGATAAGGCGCAAGGCAGCGAACAAACCACCCGGGCCGGCACCGACCACCAATACGGTGGGCTTATCGCTGACGTCAGGGTAGTTGAAAGGCGTTGCAACGGGGTCGGAGACTGGTTCGTTGACAAAGACCCGTACGGTCAGGTTAACGTAGATGGTGCGCTGGCGGGCATCGATGGAACGGCGCAGCACCTGTATTCCCTTGATGCTGGTTATTTTGTGACCCTTCTCACGGGACACGCAGGCAATAATGGCGGTTTCCTGGGCTGCTTCTTCAGGGAGCACTCGCAAGGTGTATTCGTGTATCATGAAGGGATTGTTTTAGGCAAAGAGCAATCGAAAGACTTCCTCGACCTTGGTGACCTGATGGATAGTCAGGGTAAAACGGCTCAAATCGAGGGAGTTGCCAGGCAGTTTGGGCACGATGATCTGACTGAAACCTAGTTTCTGAGCTTCCATCAGACGCTGTTCCAATCGATTGACGGGGCGAATTTCCCCCGACAAACCTACCTCTCCGGCCATACAGATATCCTTGTCGATTACGATGTCGAGCGAGGAGGAAAGGATGGAACAGAGTACGGCCAGGTCAATGGCTGGATCGTTCACCTTGATGCCCCCGGCAATGTTGAGGAAAACATCTTTCTGCGCCAACTTGAAGCCGGCACGTTTTTCCAGCACGGCCAGCAACATGCTCAGTCTACGCAAGTCGAAACCGGTAGCCGAACGTTGTGGGGTACCGTAGGCTGCCGTGCTGACCAGGGCCTGCACCTCGATGAGGAAGGGGCGGACACCTTCGATGGCAGCGGCAATGGCTACACCGCTCAGCCCGGTATGGTGTTGAGAAAGCAAGAGTTCGGAGGGATTGAGCACTTCCCGCAAGCCGGATTGCCGCATTTCATAGATGCCGATTTCAGCCGTACTACCAAAACGGTTCTTGATGGACCGCATCATGCGGTAGAGGTATTGTTGGTCGCCTTCAAAGAGCAAAACCGTATCAACGATGTGCTCCAGCACCTTGGGGCCTGCCAGGTTACCTTCCTTGTTGATGTGTCCGATGAGGATGACGGGGGTGCCGCTTTCCTTGGCGTACCGTAGCAGGGCGGCCGCCGATTCTCGCACCTGAGTGATGCTGCCCGGCGAGGATTCCGCTTGTTCGGTGGCCACGGTCTGGATGGAGTCAACGATCAATAAGTCGGGCTTAAGGTTGGCGGTATGGACGAATATTTCCTCCAGTGAGGTTTCGCTGACAAACCAAGCGTGGGCGTTTTCTCCACCGAGGCGTTCGGCCCTTAGTTTGAGTTGCTGAACGCTTTCTTCCCCGGAAACGTAGAGAATCTTGGTGCCCTTCATGGCTAAGACGGTTTGCAGCACCAGGGTGGACTTGCCGATACCGGGTTCACCCCCGATTAAAACCAGGGAGCCAGGTACAATACCGCCGCCCAGCACCCTGTCTAATTCAGCACCGCCTGTGCTCATGCGGGGTTGCTCGCTTAGTTCAATGTCGGACAGCAGTACAGGTTTTGACTTTGGGGCGTGGAAACCGGAGACAGAAGGTTTGATCTGAAAATCAGGTCTGATCAGCTCTTCCTGGTAGGTATTCCATTCCCCGCAGGCCGGGCATTTGCCTATCCATTTGGGGGAGTCGGCTCCACAGTTGGAGCAGACGTACACGCTTTTCGTTTTGGCCATGGGGTTGGATTAATCCAAACAAAGATACAAAACGGAATCGAAGTACTGATGTGTTTGGAGGCTGAACCTGTCGTTGGAGGAGATAGTGCAACAACAAAACGCTGCAGGGTTGCTGCAGCGTTTTGTTGTTGCGGAGGCAAGACTCGAACTTACGACCTTTGGGTTATGAGCCCAACGAGCTACCACTGCTCCACTCCGCGATCAATTGTGGCACAAAAGTAGTCTATTTTTATCCTTCGTGCAAATCTTTCACGAAAATTTACCAAAATATAACAGCAGGCCGCCTCGTGGACGTTTTTATTTTGTACATTTGCACATTGTTGTTCCTTTTGTGCAAAGATGGCCGTATCCAAAACAAGAACCATGCTGGTGGAAGTTGCCAGGCAACTATTCACCACAAACGGCGTGCCGGAGACAACCATGAACGATATAGCGGAAGCATCGGGCAAGGGTCGTCGTACGTTGTATACCTACTTCAGAAACAAGGAAGAAATATATGTCGCCTGTATAGAGGCAGAGTTGCAGCTAATTACCGCTTCCCTGCAGTCTGTCATGAAGCTGGAACTCGAGCCGGAGGAAAAGATTCGCACGTTCATTTCCACTCACTATGATGTCTTCAGGGATGCCGTGCTACGAAACGGCAATCTGAACGGACAGTTTTTCCGTAACATCGTAGAGGTCGAGAAAGCCCGCCGCAAACTCGATCAAAAAGAAGCCGTCATGTTGGGGCAGTTGCTCAGCTTCGGACAGACCAAAGGCATATTTCACATAAAGGACATAAAGCACACGGCACAGATTCTGCAATTAGCCATCAAGGGGCTTGAGGTGCCCTACATCAGAGAGACTGTGCTCAACCGCAAGAAACAGATTCAACATATTTTTGACTTTTTATTCTATGGATTGAAAGGACATGAGCCCATTGAGGCTGATGGAGCCAGCGAATCGCTTGCGATGAATGGCGTGGTTCTCAATCCTAACGTATCACATTAAAACCGCTCACATGAAATTACTCGAAGGAAAAACAGCGCTCATTACTGGCGCTGCCCGTGGCATTGGTAAGGCCATTGCCCTCAAATTTGCCCAGGAAGGCGCCAATATTGCCTTCACCGACCTGGCCATCGACGACAATGCTAAGGCTACCGAGGTTGAGATTGCCGCTTATGGTGTCAAGGTCATGGGATTTGCATCCAATGCCGCCAACTTCGAAGATACCCACCAGGTGGTGGAAGCCATACACAAGGAATTCGGCCGTATCGACATCCTGGTCAATAACGCCGGCATCACCCGTGACGGCCTCATGATGCGCATGACCGAACAACAATGGGATATGGTCATCAACGTCAACCTGAAATCGGCCTTCAACTTTATTCACGCCGTGACGCCCATCATGATGAAGCAAAAAGGAGGCAGTATCATCAATATGAGTTCAGTGGTAGGCGTTTCCGGAAACGCCGGTCAAGCCAACTACTCGGCCTCCAAGGCTGGTATGATTGGTCTAGCCAAGTCCATCGCCGCTGAAATGGGTTCCAGAGGCATCCGTGCCAACGCTGTCGCCCCTGGTTTCATTATTACCGAAATGACAGGCCAGTTGCCTGAAGAAGTCAGGGCCTCCTGGGCAGAAAAAATTCCCCTAAAGCGCGGTGGTACGCCCGAAGATGTGGCCAACGTTTGCGTGTTCCTGGGCTCAGACCTTTCATCGTATGTCTCGGGTCAAGTCATCCATTGCGATGGTGGTATGAACCGATAAAAACTGTAGCTGATGACTGTTCTTTACGAAGACAACCACTTGCTGATTGTCAACAAAGCCTGTGGTGAAATCGTACAACCAGACAAGACCGGCGATCCCTCATTGGAGGAGACGGTCAAGGAATGGATAAAAACAACGCACGACAAGCCGGGTAACGTCTTTTTAGGCGTTACACACCGGCTTGACCGTCCGGTGACCGGCATTGTGGTTTTTGCCAAAACCAGCAAAGCCCTGGCCAGACTTAACGAGCTTTTTAAAAAAGGGGAAGTACAAAAGACGTATTTGGCATTGGTAAAACAAGCGCCCAGGGCTACCGAAGGCTTGTTGGAAAACTACCTTTGTCGAAATGAGCAACAAAACAGAAGTTTTGTGTGTGCCGCCGACAAACCCGGTGCGAAGCTGGCCAAGCTTACGTACAAAGTGCTCGGACGCTCAGATACCTATCATTTGCTGGAAGTAAATTTAATGACAGGGCGTCACCATCAGATACGTTGCCAGCTGGCAGCCATGGGTTGTCCCATCAAAGGCGATTTAAAATACGGTTTTTCCCGGTCCAATCCCGACGGAGGCATCTCACTGCATGCCTGGCGCATCCGTTTTGTGCATCCGGTAAGCGGGGTGGAAATTGATGTGAAGGCACCCATCCCATCTAAGGATGCTGTTTGGCGCTTTTTTGTACCGTTGTTGAACGAATAAGTACCTGTCAATCAAAACAAGAGGAGTAATTGGAAATTATTTCTCTTAAAAAAATATGTTTATTAGAAAAAAGTGGTATCTTTGCAGCAACAAACATGAGCAAGGTGGAAGATATTTGTGTCATAAAAGAGATTTACCGGATGCTTTATCAGTTCGAGAAAGACTTCCAGGAAACGCATCACATCAGTATCAATGACGCCATGGTACTTTGTTGCCTTAAGAATGGCGAGGAAAAGTCTGCCGGTGAGATTTGTGATTTTGTCGGTTTGTCCAACTCCAGAGTATCCAAGGTGTTGTGTGCTGTGGAAGACGAAGGTTACATTGTTCGCAGGCTCGGATCCAACGACAGACGCCAGATGTTTTTCTCGCTATCTGACAAGGGAAAGAAAAAAATGAACGAAATGATGGGCAAGAAGCTGCATTTCTCTGATCTGCTTAAAACCATCTCCAAGCAATGTGACACGTAATCGGTAGTCGGCCATTTGAGGCTACTTGATGAACAGCGGTTTTTTTTAAACAGAAAGTTTCTACTAGCAACTATAATGAATAGAAAAATTTTAACAATATGAACCTCAACAAACTAAAGACCTCAATGGGCAAACCACATGGGCGTATGATGGCCCTGGCTTTCATGGCGTTGTTTTTCCTGCCTGCTTGTCAGGCCAAACAACCGGATGCCACAAACACAACTAAATCAACAATCAATACAACTAATAAAACGAAGAAAATGGGAACAATTTATTTGACAAAAGCCGAATTTTTGGAAAAGGTGGTCAACTACGAAACCAGCCCCAATGAATGGAAATACCTGGGTGACAAACCTTGCTTGATTGATTTTTACGCCGATTGGTGTGGACCATGTAAAGCAGTAGCCCCCATTCTGGAAGAACTGGCTAAAGAGTATGACGGTCAAATCTACATTTACAAAATCAATACAGACCAGGAACAAGAATTGGCCGGTGCCTTTGGTATTCGCAGCATTCCAAGCCTGCTTTTCGTGCCCATGGAAGGCCAACCCCGCATGAGCATGGGAGCCATGCCCAAGGATCAGCTAAAGAAGGCCATTGACGAAGTCCTGTTGGTGAAGTAAGAAGGACTGTTTGTCACCGTTTTTTCGACGACAAACATTATGCAATCAGGCGAACGACAGTTCGTTACCTACCGTAGCGGTATCATTCGGATTAAACCGGTGGTGCCGCGGCTTTTTTTGTATCTTTGGGGCAAACTTGATAGCTGTGGAAAAAGCTGTGGAAACCGTTCAATTAAGCCGCCTGCAAGCCTTGTTTGCCCAATGGTGCGGCCGTCAACCCGAAACCATCACTGCCTTGCCGCCCAGCGGTTCGTACCGTTGCTACTGGCGCTTACAATCAGGGACCTTTTCTGCCTTGGGCGCCTGGAACGCAGACAAGCGAGAGAACGATGCCTTTCTGTCGTTCACCGCAGCTTTTAAAAACGCCGGCGTACCGGTTCCAGCCATCTACGCCATCGACGATGAGGTCGACTGCTACCTGTTGGAAGACCTGGGCTCCGTCATGCTTTTCGACAGGGTACACGGTCACGCCGACGATGCAGCCGTGATAGCTCTCTACAAAGCCAGCCTCGAAGGCCTGGTCGACTTGCAACTCAAAGGCAGGGAGTGCGTTGATTTCAGTAAGTGCTACCCCAGAGCTGCTTTCGACCGCGACTCCATGATGTGGGACCTCAACTACTTCAAGTACTACTTCCTCAAACTGGTGCGCATTCCCTTCGATGAACAAGCCCTGGAGGATGATTTCCGCCGGTTTACTGACTACCTGCTTCAAGAGCGCGCCGACTACTTCCTGTTCAGGGATTTCCAGTCGGCCAATATCATGATAAAAGAGGAAAGGCCTTACTTCATCGACTACCAGGGTGGGCGACGAGGAGCCTTGCAATACGATGTGGCCAGCTTGCTGTTTGACGCCAAGGCCAGGTTGTCTAAATCTGTCCGCGAAGAACTGGTGCACCACTACCTTGATACATTGGCCCAGCACCAGCCCGTTTTCCGCACCGAG
>Ga0123334_1006136_pt1 | contig 11221 bp, 13 predicted proteins | sample BiotimSIPDNA_FD_89706 | JGI IMG/M metagenome (GOLD analysis project Ga0123334, IMG submission 89706) | Anaerobic biogas reactor microbial communites from Washington, USA - Biogas_R1 time_0 SIP DNA | ecosystem: Engineered > Bioreactor > Anaerobic > Unclassified | place: Washington, USA... | reverse complement strand
GGCCGTGGGCAGTACGATCTGGCCATAGAACATTTTGATAAGGTAATTCAGATGAAACCAGCCATGGAGAAAGCCTGGAGTTCCCGCGGATATGCCTATGTCATGGAAAAAAACTATCCTGAAGCCTTGTTCTCATTTGAAGAAGCCCTGAAGATAAACCCCGGTAATGCGGAAAACTGGATTAACAAGGCGTCAGTTCTCAGGGTTCTTGGCAGGACAGACGAAGCGGATATTGCAATCGGGCAGGCAAATCTCCTTTATAAAAAACAGGGAGAGGATATCGCCCGCAAGATTCCAAAAACTCCCATTTCAATTGTTCCATGACCAGAGAGGAAGACATTTCATATTTCTCTTACAACAAGTAGACAGAATTGTGCATTCAGGCACCTGGAATGTGTATCTTCATGAAGTTCGTTTCAACCGTTATATTATCTATGGCTGTTCTGACGTTTCTCTTGTTATGTGGATGCATCGGAACTGAAGGATGGAATGCGCAGGACTGGATAGATCAGGGGAACCGGTTTGCAAAAGACGGACTCTACACTGAAGCGGTGGATGCATACAGCCATTCAATCAGGCTTGACCCGATAAATCCGAGGGTATGGACATATAGAGGTATTGCTCTTCAGCACCTGGGCAGGTTGCAGGAGGCGATGAATGACTTTGATGAGGCCATCAGGCTTAACCCGGATGAAAGTGGCGCCTGGCAGGGGAAGGCTTCATCATATGTCGAGAGCGGACAGTACAAACTTGCCATCAAGGCAGCTGAGCGATCACTGGAACTGGCAGGACCCGAAGATAAAAAAGAAAACTCGTGGTTATTGCTTGGGTTTGCATATAACCGGCTGGAGCAGTATGAAAAAGCCCTGCAACAGTTTGACAAGGCTATTGAGATAGATCCAAAACGTGTCGATCTATGGCAGCACAAAGCCTATACCCTGACAAAACTGGGCAGGTACATGGAAGTCCTCAAGTGTTATGAAGTAATGACCGGAATTGACAAGGACAACCCTGAACTGTGGAACAAAAAAGGAGAGATCCACCTTGCACTTGGCCAGATAAATGAGGCAAATGAGGCATTTGCAATGGCAAAAAACCTTATAGAGAGGAACTGACCTGGTTTTTTATTTATGCTCTCCAAATATCGCGAGTAACTCGTTGATGTGGTCACCACATACCCGGATAAATGCCTCCTGAGATGCGGTGACCCCTGATGAGTCCAGAAGAGCCAGCTGGTTCTCAAGTGCATGCAAATGGCCAACAATCTTCTCCCTGATCGAGTCGCGCTCTACCGTTGGCTGGGTCTCCTTCTTTTTCCTTACTGATTCGCGAATCTTGTACGCAAGTTCGGTAAACTGCGCACGCGGATCTCCACCCTTCTGAATATAATAATCTGCCCCGGCATTGAGCGCTTCAATAACCACATCTTCCCGGCCCCTTCCGGTAAAGATGATAAACGGGATTTGGCTTCCTTTTTCACGAATTGACCTGAGAAAACCAAGACCATTCATGACCGGCATCTCGTAATCAGAGACTACGGCATCAAAGTCCTGCTCATTCAGCAATGCAAGCCCTTCTTCGGCAGATAATACAGTAGTTACCGAAAACTCCCCATGACGTTCGAGAAAAGCACGGGCAACATCCAGGATGACAGGTTCATCATCAACAAGCAGGACTGATATCATAACCAGTGACTTATTGCCGTTTCAGAACTTTAATCATACGATACAGGATCAAAAAAAGGGATGAAACCAGGCCTTGCCTGGTTTCATACAATGAAAAAGTGAATATATGCGAGTGCTGCAAGAATCACCAGAACCGGCATCGCGCTGATGACATCACCAAAGCCAAAGATCAGTTTATGAAGAGGGAGAGTTTTTCGTGCCCGGTATCCCTGCATGTCAAGGGTAAGACCAAGGACCTGAGTTTTTGCAAGTGAGTTTGCAACGAGCGGTATCATAATCGGTCTCATGCTTCTGATCTCTCCTGATATACCGGTACCCGGGTTATAGCCACGGCAAAGTTGTGCTTCATGGATCCGCCTGGCTTCCAGTTGCAGACTTGGAATAAACCGCAGGGCTGTCAGGAGCATGAGGACATAGTCGACCGGGAGCCGGAATGTTAATAATCTGGTATGGCATCGGTCAGCAGCCCTTATGGCCAACCAAATCCCAGGTAATCTTCGTGGCGCACTGTAACAGGAATAAACATTCCATTATACCAGACATGAACGCATACAGGGGCACCTTTACGAAACTCCTGAATCCGGCGATCATACACGGCCCTTATATGCCTGGTCTTCTTTCGTTCAAAAAGATCCCGTGCGGCCGTGTAAAATCCGATCATTTGTGACAGCCAGGCCTTTTCATATGCGATGGTCTCACGGGCATAAGCCTGAGCCGCCTCCCTGGAAATCAGGCAATGATACTCTCCGTGTTCATTCAGACCGCTAATCTGCCTGAACTCTGGTTTTTTCTTTTTACCTGGTTCACGGTGAAGCATGTAGGGATAAATCCTGCATATGGTGAAACGCTCATCATATATCCTGCACCGGTTATCGGTGAGAAAGATACAGGAACCATCCTCCTTTACCCGGAGTGCATAGCCGGATACGTAAAAATTCCCCTCTTCATCCGCCAGCTCAAATCCGGGTGCCGGGATCAACAGGGACGAGTCCATATCCATAACTCTCTGTGCATCAGAATCAAGCAAAAAGACGTGCCCGTTAAATTCTGTGGTGCAACATCTTCCACACATCAGGCAGGAAAAACCCACATCGATTATAATGTCGGCCAGGTCCTGTTCCTGCCATTTCAGAAGAAGGTCCTGCTCAACCATTAGACCGGATAATTCCCGGCTGATATAGGAACCAGGCATTTCTCAGTACTCAGCCCTTATCATGCATAGTAGTGACTATGGACCTCCTGTATTCCGGCACCTACCCAATCTATAAACCAATCGTACACTAACCAGAAATTACATGCTTGAAGCCTTTGACCTGACAGGAAGAATTCCAAAAGGGCAATATTCATCAACAGTTGAACCTCTTGAAGCGAGGGCAGCAGAACTACAGCGTCTGGTCAGAAGACATGGAAAGTCAGTCATCATAGTGATGGAAGGGTGGAGAGGTTCTGGTATTACCCGGATAATCAACATGTTACAGCCGGTGCTTGACCCAAGAGGCACACGCATTCACCCGATTGCTGAGCCTAATGACATAGAACGGGACCATGGCATGTTCTGGCGGTTCTGGTCCAGGTTGCCTCCATATGGGCAGACCGCTATTTTTGACAGAAGCTGGTATACCTCAACCATCGTTGAACATTACAACCCTGACCAGATGGATGAGATCCCTGCATCCTGTATTGAGGATATTAACAATTTTGAAGCGCAGATCATCAGTGATGGAGATCTCCTCCTTAAATTTTTTCTGCATATCAGTAAAGAAGAACAAAAAAGACGCCTCATCGTGATTAAAGACAGCCCCTTTACCATGCAGGCCAGGTACCTTCTCCAGAAAGAAGGGATATACATGGTAAACCGTGACTTTGCCATGATTGACCGTATGCTGATGAAGACAGATATGCCCACATCTCCATGGACAATCGTCGAAGCTGAATCGATGAAGTATGGTTATGTGAGGATTTTACAGACATTCAACTCTGCGGTGGAGTGCTGGCTTACGGAAAAGGAAGGGGGGAAAAAAGAGCAGACAAAGACCTACCTCATCAAGACGATCACAGAACCGGAAGAGGCAACAATTCTTCAAAAAGCCGATCTTTCAAAGAGCTATTCACATAAGGAGTATAAACCAGTACTTCAAAGCCTTCAGGAAGAACTCCACGATCTTCAGCTCGAGATTTATAAGCGCAAAATTCCTGTGGTCATCGTTTTTGAAGGGTGGGATGCTGCAGGGAAGGGAGGATGCATCATCAGGCTTGCTGAATCGTTTAACCCAAGAGGGTATGTGGTTGAGCCAATCGGACCCCCAAATGACTGGGAAAAGATGTATCACTACCTTTGGAGGTTTTACATCCGGTTCCCTGGAAAAGGTAAGATCACCATCTTTGACAGGAGCTGGTACGGACGGGTGCTTGTGGAGAGGGTAGAGGGTTTCTGTTCGGAGTCTGAATGGCAGAGAGCATATCACGAGATAAATGTGATGGAAGACGGCCTTATTAGGGATGGAACCATTCTGATAAAATTCTGGCTGCACATAGACAAGGATGAACAGCTCAGGAGATTTGAAGAGCGACAGAACACACCTGAGAAGAACTGGAAGATAACCGAAGAAGACTGGAGGAACCGTGAAAAATGGGACCAGTACGAGATGGCAGTAAATGCCATGATCAGGAGAACGACGACTACCCGTGCACCATGGACTATCATCCCGGCAAATAACAAGTACTATGCCAGGATAGCAGTACTTGAAACTGTCAGATCAGCGCTTCAGAAAAAGATAAAAGAAATAAAATAAAATTCAGAATCCTTTTTTCAGGGACCAGGTAACAGCCTGGTTCTCAGTTCTTTGCAACGGCTTTTGTGAGATTCATATTTATGGACGAACTCATGAAGCTCTGGAATCTCAAAGTCGTTTTCGATGGTTCCATTCTGTTGAATCGGGTAAATTCTTCCAAGGATCCCGATAAGCCTTTTTTCCACTTCCACGAGCTTTAAGAGCTTTCCGAGCTCAGCCACTTCGGCAGGGTCGCCACCTCCTTCCAGGGCAAGTCTCTTTTTCCGGGTTATTTCATCATTTCTTGCCATGACAATATCGATGGACCGGATAAGATCAGGTAGGCGAACCGGTTTTACAAGGTAATCATCAATCTGGTCACCATATTTTAGGACATCTTTAATCGTCAGGCTTTTACCGGTCTGCATGATGATGGGAACATTGGCTGCTGGTTCATGTTCCTTGATATGCATGAGCGTCTCCCATCCGTCCATAGGTCTCATCATAATATCCAAGATGATGATATCCGGGACATCCACATGTACCATGTCAATGGCTTCCCGGCCGCTCAGGGCACCTCTGGCATCAAACCCCTGCTGCTTTAATGTCTCGACAAAAGCCATCTTGAGAAGGGCTTCATCATCAACATACAGGATTTTTAATTTTTTATCCATAACCCCTCACCGTCCTGTTTCCGCTTCTGGATCATCGCACCCCCGGTTTTTAAGACAAAATCAATCAGAGTCATAAAGTCACATTCTTTCGTCCAGGTCAGAGATATCCGCGCCCTGATCTTCAATCTCGTCTTCATTCATGATTGCTCTTGTCTCATCCTCGATGGACTTTACTACTTCTATGATCTTTTCGGCTGTCGGAATGTCCCCTAAAATACTCTCATCAAGAGGAATATCATGACCCTCCTTATCATCCATGACCTCTGTTGCACCAAGATATTTCGCGCCCTGTTTGATAAGGCTTGATATCTCGAACGGGAAGATTATCTTTGTTGCCTGGCCACTTGCCATCGTCTTTAATGCATCAAAGGAAAGGACAGTAATGGCCTTCTTATCAAGCGTTCTTGAACCAAGTGCCAGGATCCGAAGGCCCTGCGATTCTCCCTGGGCACGAAGTATCTGTGACAAACGTTCTCCTTCTGCCTTCAGGATCTTACTCTGCCGTTCTCCCTCTGCTTCAAGGATCATACTTTTCTTAAGACCTTCCGCCTTCAGGATTGCTGACCGTTTTTCACCGTCGGCACGTAGAATCGCGGCCCTTCTCTCACGTTCCGCAGCAGTCTGTTCGGTCATGGCCTGTTTAACAGCACCGACAGGATCAACCTCTTTTATCTCAACCCGCTCTACTTTTACACCCCACTGGTCAGTCTCCCTGTCAAGAATATCACGAAGTTTTGTATTGATGCTCTCCCGGTTATACAAAACTTCATCAAGTTCCATATCGCCGATGATCCCTCGAAGTGTTGTTTGTGCAAGGGCAACGGTTGCCATCCGGTAATTTGCAACCTCAAAGTAAGCTTTTTCTGGATCAATAACACGGATATATACTATTGCATCAACATTCGTCGGTGAATTGTCTTTTGTGATTACTTCCTGGCTTGGAACGTCCATTACCAGTGTACGAAGGTCAATCTTTACCACCTGAGTAATGAGCGGGATAACCCACCTGAAACCGGGGTTCATCCTCCCGATATAACTTCCAAGTCGAATTTGAAGACCCTGCTCATAAGGCTGGACAATGATCACACCACGGGCAAAGATAATCAAAATTATTATTACCAGGAACAGAGTTACAAGAGTTTCAAAGAATGCCATTTATTCCTCCTCCACAACAATATGCACACCACGCGAAGCAATAACTTTTACTTTTGTCCCCTCCGGAATTTTGCCTGACTTCGATTTTGCACTAAAAATATGACCCTCGATAGTGACTTTTCCAGAAAGGGTTTCTTCATCAGCCGGGCTAATTACCATACCGCTTCTTCCAACCAGCGAATCCATGCTGGTAGTAAGGGGTTTGTCATTTCCCGGGGTAAGCCGGCTGTACATAAATACTGTAACAATTGCAGCCAGAAGAGCGATAATAATACCGGCAACAATGCCATATGAAGATGAAAAGATATCAAAGCCCAGTACCACCAGGACGCCTATGATAAGTAATACCGTCCCTGGAACCAGAAGGAAAAATCCTGGTGAGAAGACTTCAAGTACAAAAAACAGTGCACCGGCAAGAACAATTAACCATCCATAGGAAAGCCCTTCCAAAGCCATATGGTATTCTTGTCAGGGTTACAGAAAAAGCTGTGTATATGGGTTTTGACAGCTGCAGATCAGGCATTTCTGAGAAGAGCAAGTTTGGCCCCCCGACTAACACCAAGTTCCCCGGCTATTGGATCGCATTTCGCAGCAAGAAGGTATGCAACAGGGGGAAGACCTTGTTCTTCACGAAGACTTTCGTAATTTGCCATACCCTTGGAGATGATTAACGAGCACCGGTCAAGCGCGTGTAAAAGATCGTCAGACATCAGATCAAATCTTACGCCATGCTCAACCCCTGCACCGGTTGTAAGAAGTCTTGTGACCTGTTTGTCAAGGCCCAGGCGGATAGCATCTTCCATGGTTGCATCATTTAAAATTGGCTTGTCCCTTACGACCAGAGTTACACTGCTCCCATGTGCAACCAGCCATGAGATAAGAGCCTGGTCAAAGACTATCTCGCCGCAATTATCTGTAAAATAAACTATTTCATTACAAAGGGGGAGAATCTGGTCTGTATCATCAACGGTTAGACCTTTTTCAAATTCCTGGTCAAAGTAAGAGAGAAAATCACTGCTGATCTCATGATCTTTTACCCCGTAGTCAAACATATTACCGATTACACTGGCGATGACAAGCTCGCGAAAACCGGTCAGGCGCCCTGAAACAGTCTTTAATACCTCAATGGAAACTTCATCTGATGCTTGTTTAAGTGCATGAAAAGGATCAGAATTGTTCAGCCACTGATACATTGCACGATGCAGGGCAGATGCAACCATCGGATGCGTCCACGGGGTTTTATGTAAAAACCTGATCAATTCATCTGCGTGCGCAATAATTTCTGATTTTTTCTTTTTATCGTAATTTGCCAGTTCAATCTCCAGGTCCACCCTGGAAAGGAGGCACTCATAGCAACGTGGGTCATGTATCATATCATTACCCGAAAAGTAAAATGGGGCCATCGAGATTCGAACTCGAGTCAGAAGACCCCCAGTCTCCTAGGATGCCAGGCTACCCTATGGCCCCGTTCCATACTATTTTCTCAGCTTTTACTTATCTACTTAACCGTTTGAACCTGCGGTACATGATGAAAGGAGATGGTACCTGCATGAGAAGAATAATCGTTACGCATAAGATCGTACCTGTCTGACATATGGCATAACTGATACAATCATAACCCCAAACAACAAACCATTAAATAATATAGCTCATTGACTATACCGTACTACCAGGAGACTGTGGGAGGAGGGTATGTTAAAAGAGAAAATTGCAGGAATAATTGAGAATATCAGGCTGATTGATGGGGTCAAACTATGTGCACTCATATCCCGTGATGGCATTATGCTTGGCAGGTACTCAGCCGGTGACTTTAACGAGGCCTGGTTTGCCGCGATGTGTGCAACTCTACTGGCGTCTGCAGAGTCTGCCGCTGTTATTGTAAAAATTCAGTCGCCTGAGATGGTAACAATTCATTCTGCAGATGGGATCCTGATAATTATGGGAGCAGGGGAGAAGATTTTATTAGCGGCGCTGGTTGATCCCTCCTGGGATCTTATACAGATGACAGGTATGCTCAGGGAGGTTGCTGAAGATGTGGGAGGAGCGTTTTGATGTCAACAATAATGGTAATTGATGATAGTCCATTTATCGTCGATATTTTTGTGACCATGCTTGAAAGAGGGGGCTATTCAGTATACTCGGCAAATAGCGGCCCTGAAGGTATTGACCTGTTAAAAACCGTAACGCCTGACCTGATCCTGCTTGATATCATGATGGAACCGATGGACGGGTGGGAGACCCTTGTTGCTATCAAACAAAACCTTGAAACAAAGGACATCCCGGTCATGATGCTTACGGCAAAGCAGCTGACTCCACAGGAAGCCCAGGAATATGGCATGTACATCGAGGACTATATCCTGAAACCAGTCACCCATTCTGAGTTATATGCAGCTATTGAAGGCGTCATAAGCCGGCGCAGGCAGGTAGCGGAGGATATGATAAAGGCAAGGGAGGGCGGGTTTGAGGACGCTCTTATCAATGAATATGGCAGGCTTGTAAAAAGCACGGAGATCACAAAAAGGCTGCTCAAACTACTTTCATCTACTTATGATCTCTCTGATCCATCGATGAAATTCTCAGATGATATCAATATCGCTATAAAAAGCATGGAAACAAATATGAAGTTTCAGGAACAGCGCCTGATCCAGATCCGCGAGATCTTTTCCGGAGCTGTCTGATAACCTTTTTCCACTCCCCCTGTTCCAGCTGTCTCCCACAGTATGAAGTAAGAACACGAGCTAACCTTTTCTTCTATGTTCGATCTCGTGTGCATCGGGTGTGGTGCAAAATACCGTTCCGACGCCGTGATATACACCTGCAGTAAATGCGGGCACCTTCTCGAGGTCAGTTATGACCTTGCAAATATCAATATTACAAGGAAGGAATGGTTGTCACGTCCAATTTCGGTGTGGAGATATCGTGAACTGCTACCCGTTTCAGGTGAGCCGGTTACTCTTCAGGAAGGAGGAACACCCCTTTACCACCTGAAAAGAATTGGAGAGGAACTTGGAATTAAGGAATTGTATGCAAAACACGAAGGGATGAACCCCACCGGATCGTTCAAGGACCGTGGCATGACGGTTGGTGTTTCAATGGCCCTTCAGCTTGGAATGAGATCGGTGGCCTGCGCAAGTACAGGAAATACATCTGCGTCACTTGCAGCATATGGGGCCAAAGCAGGTATCCCGGTTGTTGTCCTGCTTCCAGCCGGAAAGGTTGCACTTGGAAAGGTAGCCCAGGCATTGATGCACGGGGCAAAGGTCATCTCCATCAATGGCAACTTTGACAGGGCGCTGGAGATGGTCAGGGATCTCTGCGAGACAAAAGGGATATACCTCCTCAATTCTGTAAACCCGTACAGGCTTGAAGGGCAGAAAACCATCGGGTTTGAGACGATAGACCAGCTGAATGGGGAAGTCCCTGATCGCATGGTGTTACCGGTAGGAAATGCCGGCAATATCTCTGCAGTATACAAAGGACTGCTTGAACTTTCAGAACTCGGGTTTGTTGACAAGGTACCGATGATGACAGGGATCCAGGCAGAAGGTTCCCAGCCGGTTGTAAAAGCAATAAAGCAGAACCTTCCAGAGGTAATCCCGGAAGGATCACCTGAAACGGTGGCAACGGCCATAAGGATAGGCGCCCCGGTCAATGCAGAGAAAGTTCTCAGGGCAATCAGGATGAGCAGAGGCACTGCAGATTTTGTCACCGATGAAGAGATATTGGCAATGCAACAGGACCTCGCGCAAAAAGAAGGCATCGGAGTCGAACCCGCATCGGCTGCATCGGTTGCCGGCGTGAAAAAACTGGCTGAAGCCGGGGTAATCGACCGTGACGAGAGGATTGTATGCGTGGTTACAGGCCACCTCCTAAAGGATCCTGAAACAGTAATAAAACAATGTGCTCCACCGATCACATGCGACGCCACTTTAGAATCGCTGCTTGCTGCATTACAGCTCTGACACTGTGCATGATCCCTGTTTCAGGGATCTCCTTCTCGGCCACGCTGGACGATGAAGGAAATAAGTATTATGCTACAGTTCTTGTCAATGAGACCGACAGGTATGATCTTATCCAGCCGGGTATGGTTGGTGAGCGCATCCCATTACAGCCGATAAATCTCACGGTAAGAAATGAGACCGGCAGCCTTGAGATCACTCCTGACCGTGGAGAGCTGAAATTTCCAAAAGGAAATTATTCAATCTCCTATGAGGAGGCTGTGACCTCAAATACCATTCATCTTCTCTTTGCTGAACCGGCAGACGTGTCATTTACCCTTCCACATCCGTTCATGATAACCAATCCCTTGCTTACATCCCTTCAGCCTTCAGGATCAGTAATAGAAGAAGGGAATAATACTACCCTAATCTCCTGGACGAAAGTGCGCTCTGTGGAGGTAAGATATTATGATGAGGGACAGGAGCACCTGCTTTTTTTATTTGCACAATTCTGGCTAATTTTCGCCGTTGTATTGCTAATCCCATTTTTCCTTGGAAGGGGCAATTAGCGCACAATTCCATCCCTGGCTGAAGATCCGGATCATTAAACCCGGGGATGGTGCCACAAATTCGATAGGAACACCTGCGGCACCTCGCTAAAGTGCACCCATAAAGTGCGATAACGCTGGCTGTAGCCCTGTGATTAACAATGGTGAAGTAAAAATGCCCTGAAATTACATATTTTTTTGAGCGAAAATATTTGCAATTATACGAAATTTTGAAAAACCTCCTGCAAATTTTCCTTTTTATTGAGATCGTGATGAGTAAAAACGCCAATATTCCCGCGCAAGCCCTAAAACGAATTCGAAATGATTTATTTCGATTATACGCAGAGATCAAAAACCAGAATTTGCCGCGAATTCAAATTTCAAGGATAAATCGATATTTTTTCATTAAAATTGTTTTAAATCGTTTAAATTTACTTTTAACGCTCAATT
>Ga0123334_1006135_pt1 | contig 11224 bp, 13 predicted proteins | sample BiotimSIPDNA_FD_89706 | JGI IMG/M metagenome (GOLD analysis project Ga0123334, IMG submission 89706) | Anaerobic biogas reactor microbial communites from Washington, USA - Biogas_R1 time_0 SIP DNA | ecosystem: Engineered > Bioreactor > Anaerobic > Unclassified | place: Washington, USA... | reverse complement strand
AATAAGAGAAAAACAAACCGTTCAGAAGCTCTTCCTCTGCTTCTGGATGTATGCCGTTCTGGGCTGGTGCTACGAGGTATTCCTTGAGGTGGTAGTATACCGCTGGGGATTTTCAAACCGAGGAGTGCTGTTCGGCCCTTACTGTCCGGTATACGGCGTGGGAGCGATAATCTTCCTGCTGTGCTTCGGACGGCTTATGAGGAAGAAGGATGTGAAATGGCTGAATATCGCAAAGCCCTTCCTGATATTCGCCGGGTGCATGGCGATAGCCACTCTGATAGAGCTGATAGCAAGCTACATACTGGAAGCTGCCACCGGCGAATGGCCCTGGCAGACCTATGCAAACTACAAATACAATTTCCAGGCAAGGATAGCTCTTTCCACATCCGTCCGCTTCGGTCTTGGCGGAACAGCATTCATGTATATCGTACAGCCGCTGTTCGATAAGCTGCTTTCAAGACCTTCACGTAAAACGCTGGATCTCATCGCTGCCGCTGTGCTGATACTCACAGCCGCCGATGTGATATATACATTATTTATCAAATAATAACCCAAAAGGAGAAATCAACCATGAAAAAGCTCGATATCTCACAGGAACTCAGTTCAAACGCATACCCCGGAAGAGGTATAATCATCGGCAAGTCCGACTGCGGAAAATATGCTGTTACTGCATATTTCATCATGGGCAGAAGTGTGAACAGCCGCAACCGTGTTTTCGTTGAGGACGGCGAGGGCATCCGTACACAGGCTTTCGATCCCTCAAAGCTTGAAGATCCCCACCTCATCATCTACGCTCCTGTAAGAGTGCTCGGCAATAAGCTCATCGTTACAAACGGCGACCAGACTGATACTATCTACGAGCTCATGGATAAACAGCAGACATTTGAGCAGTCCCTCCGCACAAGAGAGTTCGAGGACGATGCTCCTAACTATACTCCCCGTATCTCCGGTATCCTCCACTTCGAGGACAAGGGCTTCAACTACGCTATGTCAATACTCAAGAGCGCTAACGGCAATCCGGATTCCTGCCAGAGATACACTTTCTCATTCAGCAATCCTATCGCCGGCGAGGGAAGATTCATCCACACTTACATGGGTGACGGCAACCCGCTCCCAAGCTTCGAGGGTGAGCCTAAGCTTGTGGGCATAAGCGGAAATATCGACCAGTTCACAGATATGCTCTGGAACAATCTCAATGAGGATAACAAGGTATCCCTCTTCGTTCGCTACGTTGAGCTTGGTACAGGCAAGACTGAGACACGCATCATCAACAAGAACAAGTAATATAAGCGGGAAGACATATGGAAATAATACCACTGAAATGCCCAAGCTGCGGAGCAGATATAATTTCCGACAACAAGCATGAGCTCCGCTTCTGTTCTTACTGCGGTACACAGCTTCACTTCGATGACGGACACCGCAGCATACATATTGTTGATGAAACAAAGATTGCTGAGATCAATCTCCAGCATCATATCCTTGATGAAAAACGTAAGGCAAAGGAAGAACTGCAGCACGCCGACAGCCTGTGGCTCGGCTTATGCTGCCTGCTTATAAGCATCGTATTCTGTACGATCTTTATCGCTATGTACCTTATGTCTGACGACGAGGACTCGATCCCAGGTCTTCTTTTCATGGTCTTAAGCATGATCGCTGCTGTAATAGTACCTATCATTCTGGCTGCTAAACGTCCGCTGCCTCAGAAATGCATTGCCGACGATTACCGTAAACGCCATAGGATACTGACAGGTATATTGCTGTTTTTTGTGACATTTCTTATATTCTGTTTCGGCGGCCTTGTCGGAGTAGCTTTAAATGAATAAACGAGGTGAACAGTCACGAAAATACATCTTAAAGTCCTGATACTTACGGCAGCTCTCCTTACAGGCTGCTCTTCAGGCGGCGGAAATACCTCCTCTCAGCCGGCCAGTCTTGGCCCTCCCCAGAGAGCAGAGTTCAATTATGACCTTCCCGAATCCGCTTCATACCGCAGATCAGTCCGCAGATTCGACAGCACCCATTTTCTCTATAAAAATGCGGAGACCTATGACGATCACGACAATATAGTACGCTGCTCGGAAGTGGATATCAATACCGGCATTGAGACCGTCACAAGAAGCTACTCATACGTATATAACGAGGACGGCTCGAAAAATGAGGTCTGCGATTACAGCTATATTTCCACAAGAACGCTGTTCACCTACAACGAAAACGGCGATCCCGTGAAAACGGAGATATATGACGTTGATTCGGGAGCACTGAAAAATACAGTCACCAACGAATATAACGAACATGGCGACCTGGTAAAAAGTATCCAGACTAACGCCGGCGGAAAGGAAGACCTGCTTTCCAGCTATAAGTACGAATACGGCAATAACGGCAAGCCGGCTGTCAGATATGAATACTACACCGACGAATCCCTCAAAGCCACTGATACCTACACCTATGACAGCGAGGGAAGAGTGCTTACCGATGAAAAACTCATCGAAAACAGCTCTGTGCCAAAGCAGATATTCACCTATGAATACAACGAAAACGGTCTTGTAACACTTGAGACTGAGACTGACTATACCGCCGACGGCGCTGTTCAGACCTCTGCACAGCTCAGGCGTACCTACGATCAGTCCGGGCGTATTATAAAGCTTGAAAGCATAGTCAACGATTCATGCAACTGGTATGAGCTGTATGACTATGAGGATATTCAGCAATAATGCATTAAAAAATACAATCATATCACTAAATGAGAACGTTTTGACATTATGATAAGACATAGTTTGAAAAGCGCTAAGGAATCAATAACTGTTGGAATAGCCTGTCTGATGATGCTTACTGCTTCCGCAGGATGCAAGGATAAAGACAATTCAGATAAAAAAAGGATCGATCCTGAAAAGATGGTTGAAGAATGGGCTGAAGCTTCTTTATCTCCAACCGGAGGAGAAACATATTACACATATTCAATGCTCGACGATCAGATCCAGGAACTAAAAGATAAAGATAAATGGGATGATATGGTCGACTCTTTCAATGATAATATAAAAAAAGAGTTTGATGACGCTACCAGTGTAGAGATCAAAAAAATCGAAAAGGGCAATGATCTCGATGTAAGGAAGCTCGTAGGTGCAGAGTATTACTTGTTTAAAACCGTAAACATTGATGATCGCCAGGTAACTAAAGGCTGTTTTTACAAGATAAAGTATCGGGCTAAAAAGGCCGACGGGGACAGAGAAACAAACACCCAAAAAATTGCAATAGTAAAGCTTAAAGACGGCGACTGGAAGGTAATTCCATGTGATACCGTTGATCTTGATGATTGTTATAATGAAAGCGGAGTAATGGTATTTACGTAAATAAACAATAAATTCCACGATCACAAAACAGAGGTGCGATATGCCTGCTATGAAATGTCCCGGCTGTGCCGCAGACACATCATTTGGAGCAGCTGTACTGCTATTCTGACCGTTTGTGTGGAAATGATATTCCATTGATCTATCGGCAGTAATGCTGATAATTCCGCAAATACATATGATTCACAGTTAACAAATCTTTTTTAAATATAAGGAGGACATTATTATGTCAAATGAAATGCAGTTAAAGTATGGATGCAACCCAAATCAGAAGCCTTCAAGAGTTTATATGGCTGACGGCAGCGAGCTCCCTATCGAGGTACTCTGCGGACGCCCCGGCTATATCAATCTTCTTGACGCCCTCAACGGCTGGCAGCTCGTTAAGGAGCTCAAGGCTGCTACAGGCGTATGCGCTGCAACATCCTTCAAGCACGTTTCCCCTGCCGGAGCAGCTATCGGCCGCCCGCTTTCTGACGACCTGAAGAAGATATACTGGGTTGACGATCTGGGCGAGCTCTCTCCCCTTGCAAGTGCTTACGCAAGAGCAAGAGGCGCTGACAGAATGTCCTCTTACGGCGATTTCATTGCTCTCTCCGACAAGGTAGACGTATGTACAGCTAAGATGATCCAGCGTGAGGTCAGCGACGGCGTTATCGCTCCTGACTACGATCCTGAGGCTCTTGAGATACTCAAGTCCAAGAGAAAGGGCACTTACTGCATCCTCAAGATCGATGAGAACTACAAGCCTGCTCCTATCGAGACAAAGCAGGTATATGGTGTTTCCTTCGAGCAGGGACGCAATGAGCTGGATATCAACCGTGAGCTCCTTTCAAATATCGTTACCGACAATAAGAACATCCCTGATGACAAGAAGGACGATCTCCTTATCTCACTCATCACTCTCAAGTACACACAGTCCAACTCTGTATGCTACGTAAAGGACGGACAGGCTATCGGCATCGGTGCAGGACAGCAGTCCCGTATCCACTGCACACGCCTTGCTGGACAGAAGGCTGACAACTGGTGGCTCAGACAGTCTCCTAAGGTAATGGGACTCCAGTTCGTTGATGATATCCGCAGAGCTGACCGTGACAACGCTATCGATGTATACATCGGCGATGAGTACGAGGACGTTCTCCGTGAAGGCGAGTGGCAGAGAATATTCAAGGTTAAGCCTGAGGTATTCACTGTTGAAGAGAAGAAGGCATGGCTGGCTAAGAATACAGACGTATGCCTCGGCTCTGACGCATTCTTCCCGTTCGGCGACAACATCGAAAGAGCTAAGAAGTCAGGCGTTGCTTACATTGCTGAGCCCGGCGGATCTATCCGTGACGACAACGTTATCGAGACCTGCAACAAGTACAATATCGCTATGGCATTCACAGGTATCCGCCTCTTCCATCACTGATAAACTGAAAGCTGTGGTCTTCACGCTGACACCGATCACTATTAACGAAGTACTTGCTATGCTTTCAACTACGGAATTTTAATGTAACTTTTGCTGTACAGTGACGGAAATAATGGCCGTCACTGATACAGTATCAATGATAGGGGATAACCATGAGAATAATGTACTATGAAGTATTTGACTGCGAGTATAAGCTTGTTACCGGCAGGCATGCCATAATTGCTCCTGAGGGAACTGATAAAAAGCTGCTGAAATATTACGATTTTGTACAGCTTCTTGACGGACACTGGGTTCATTTTATGACAGCGGATGAAACGCTGTATATGAAGAATAACAAAGGCAAGGAAATATTGATATTTCACAATACCGAAGAAACCTACAAGCGTATTTCAAAACAGGAAATACATGACGCAAGAGTCCATTCAGTTATTATTATATCAGTTCTTCTAATTATAAATATCCTTATAATTCTGCTAATAACTCATCTAATAGATGTCAGACTTGAAAAAGAAAGAAGGGAAAGTGAAAAAAGAAGAAAAGAGTTCTGGAGCGAATGTGACTGTGAAAACGCAGACGAATGGGCAGGCAGCCAGTACATAAAGCTTATATGGGGGGAATCACCATGAAAGTAAAATACTATGAGGTACATGACTGCGAATATGAATCAATCGGCGGCAGTCATGTCATAATTGCTCCTGAGGGAACTGATGAAGAGCTGCTGAAAAAGTATGATTTTGTGCAGCTTATTGACGGTCGCTGGTGTCATTATATAACAGATGATGAAAAGCTGCATATGCTAAATCATCAAAATGACGATATGCTTGTATTCAGTCTTGAACATACAGAAACTCCTGAGCGTAATGCTCCTGCTGCATATATTATTGTAATGCTATCAGTCTTTGCACTGGTATTCGGGATACTGTCTCTGTTCACAGCCGAGAATGTAGCTACGCCTCTTATACTTACTACCGTCGGCACTTTAGGCCTGCTGCTTTCACGCATTATTTTTCGTAATAATAAACTGGCCAAAACAATCATTTATATACTTGGTGTTCTTGCCTTGATATTGATAATTGGATTTATAATATTTATGTATCTTGCCGCATCGGCTATTGCATCATGCGGAGAGCAAGCCTGTGATTTCGCTGGAGACGTAGGCAATATGGGGAGCCAGTTCATAAATATAATATAGGGAGATTACCATGAAAATAATATATTTTGGAATTCAGGACTGCAAATGTGAACTGATCGACGGCAAACTTGCAATAATCGCTCCTGAGGATGTTGACGCAGAAAGGCTCAAAGAATATAGCTTTATACAGCTTTTAGACGGTCGGTGGTGTCATTTCATGGCTTACTATGAGGTCAATTATTATATGAACTCAGGCGGTAATGATGTATTGATATTTCCTCCGCCGAATGCATCTCAAGATCAGAACATAGTCAAGCGTGACGAAGAAAAAGATATTTGTATTACATTAGTTTTAATATTACCATTCGTTATCGGATTAATCCTCTTCTTCTATAGCTATAAGATCAGTTTAATTATTATGGCTGCAAGTTTTTTAGGTTTATGGATAAGTGCTATACGTGACAACAGGGCAGCAGCAAAAGCTCTTATAGCAATTATCATTATAATCCCTATATTATTTGTACTTTATGTAAACCACGAGATCAACAGACAGTTAGAAGAATGTGACGAATCTGAAGATAAAGCCTGTGATACCTGTGAGCGCATAGGCGAAATGGGAGCACAATACACCTATTTCTGGGAGTAAAACACATGACCATACATATAGATACTGACGATCAGATACTCCCATTCTACATGATGTTCATACTTTCTGCCATTCTTGCGGGTATGGGAGTTATTTTCCGGCTGTGTAGCAAGCGCGGTATTGCTCTGAAAAAGTCTCTGCTGCTTTCAACGATGATATTTCCCATGAGTATTGTCTGCGCCCTGCTGTTCACATTCATAACATCAGGAGGAAAACACCTCGGGATAGCCTCAACAGGAGCTGCTGCCGGAGCATACGCCGCAGTATTCATGGCATCACTTATCGACCACCGCCCTGGCGATCTCAGGGTAATGCTCCAGAACTGCACATTTGCACTTCCGCTTATGTACGGCACAGCAAAGATAGGCTGCTTTACTGCCGGCTGCTGTCACGGCATAAGCTATAACGGGTTTCTCAGCGTGAAATACTCAGGCAGTCACACCGGAGATATAAACGTCTTTCCGGTACAGCTTGTGGAAGCCGCTGTATTCCTTTCTATTTTCATCGCAGGAATAATAATGCTGAAAAAGCATGACATAAATTCAGTGCGGAAGGTAATAATACTGTCCGCCGCAGCAAAATTCTCTCTTGAATTTCTGAGAGAATCACATCTTCACAGGATCATCTCCATAGAACAGGCGGTCTGCCTGCTGGTCATGGCCTTGTGTATAATCAATATGAAAATGGCAGCAGGACTGCCGGATAAACAGAAAAAATATGATATATGGAGAAAAAAATGGATAGAAAAATAATTGTATTCGCACTCGTTGCCGGACTTTCAATGTCCGTATGGAGCTGCAGCAGCAAGAAAAGCTCCTCTGAGACTTCCTCCGAAACGAGCACCGCTCCGGAAGCTGCTACTGCTGAGCTTCTGGCTCTCGGCGAAAGCTATACCCTCAGCGACGGTAATTTCAAATTCTCCGTTCCTGAAGGAATGAAGCAGAGAGACGAAAACACAATGTACGAATATACCTTCCAGCTTGGCGACGATCCGGATTCCCTTATAGGATTGTCAAGCGTTTCCAATATGCACCAGACTGCAACAGGCTTCGGAGAAGGAATACTCGTTGACCATGAAAGTGCAGGCTTTACTGATATTGCAGCAAGCTCATACTCCTTAAACGGCACCCCTGCCTACAAGATAACCGCTACAGACAGCACCACCGGTAAGGATATGGACTACCGCATGGATCTCTTCCAGTACGGAAACGGCGATCTTATCTGTGTGAATGCAGTCGCACCAAAGGGCACTCTTGCAGACTATGCTTCAGAATTCGATACTGTCATCAGCTCTGTTGAATACCTCGGAACACCGTTGAAGACTGAGCCTGAAAACGTGGACAATGCACGCTTCTCGCTGACGGTTCCGGAAGATCTCTTCATAAGAGACGCAACAGACGATGAAAACGTGTATATCGGCTATAATCTCACCAATACCACTGACGAGTATATCTGCCGCCTTGAGCTTACTGTAATGGATGGCATGACACCGACTGAGGCTTCTGATACCCTCTTCGGTCAGTGGGAGAAAAATGAGAACTCCTCCGACCGCACAAGAGATAACTGCCAGTTCCTGGGCTATGACGCTTTACATATAAAGCAAGTCATCTCCTTATCAGGAACAAAGGTGGACTCTGAATCTTACCACTTTGAAACCGGCGGCACTACATACTGGATATCTATAACTTCTGCACAACCGCTTACTGAGCAGTTCAAAAAGGATATTCAGCCCGTGCTCGACAGCTTCAGCTTTAAATGACAGGAGGACTGACCTATGAATGAAGATATGAACAACGGCCAAAGAATCGATACCGAAGGACAGTCAACGGTGATTCCAAGAAAAAAGCCGGATTATACCGCAGGATATGAGGCTCCGGCAAAGGAAGCCAGCTTCAATTCCAAAGATATTCTGAGATCCGCAAAAGCATTTGAAGTCAAGCCGGAAAAGGAAGAGTCTATCGTACTCAATATCATTAAGGGCGTAATCGGAGCCTGTATAGGCTGTATCCCCGGTTTCCTGCTGTGGATCCTCATAGGAAGAGTCGGCTTCATCGCAAGTGTCTGCGGAATGGTACTCGCCCTTGGCGCATTAGCCGGCTGCTGGTTCTTCACAAAGGACGATGACCTTTCGCCTGTGATAATAGGTGTCATTACTGTATGCGTAATAATATTCACCATATACCTTGCAGAAAAGATAGTATGGTGCTGGGAGCTTTCAGATGCCTTCCAGAAATACGAAGCGGATCTCCGTCAGGAAATGTATGACTACGGTGGAAGCGTCAATGTATCCAGCGAGGAAGTGGACAAGATAACCGATACATATATCAAGGAAGAATTCGGCTTCACTAAGGGCACCTTCAGCGATTTCTTCTCAAATTTCAGCAAAACTCTCGATCTTCTTGATATGAAAAAGCGCTACGTAAAGCATATGTTTGAATGCTACGGCATGGCTGCTCTCGGCGGCGCTTCATTCGTGATCAAGATGTTCGGAGCGGATCTAAAGTAAGGAAAGCTATGATGATTTCAACGATAAGGTCAATGATCTTATCGAAGCTATAGAGCTTAAATAATCAAAATCTTTTTTGGAGGAAAACACAATGAAAAATGTATTAGTAGTAGGCGGAGGCGGCCGTGAACACGCCATCATTATGAAACTGGCTGAAAGTCCAAAGGTTGACAAGATATACTGTACTCCCGGAAACGGCGGTATATCAAAGTATGCCCAGTGCTTCAATGTTGGTGCTACCGATATCGACGGCGTTGTTGCTCTGGCAAAGGAACTCAAGCCTGATATGGTAGTAGTTGCCCCCGATGATCCTCTCGTACTGGGAATGGTCGATGCTCTTCAGGCAGAGGGATTCATGACCTTCGGCCCTAAGGCAAATGCCGCTATAATCGAAGGCTCAAAGGTGTTCTCCAAGGAGCTTATGAAGAAGTACAACATCCCTACCGCCTTCTATGAGGTATTTACAGAATCCGATAAGGCTATTGCTTACCTCAAGGAGCAGAACAGCTACCCCGCTGTTATCAAGGCTGACGGACTTGCTCTCGGAAAAGGCGTTATCATTGCTCAGAATGAAGAGGAAGCTATTGCCGCGGTTCATGAAATGATCGATGAGCTCAAATTCGGAAAAAGCTCTGCACGTATAGTTATCGAGGAATTCCTTACCGGCCCGGAGGTATCTGTTCTCAGCTTCACTGACGGAAAAACCGTTGTCCCAATGATATCCTCTATGGATCACAAGCGTGCTCTTGACGGAGATCAGGGACTGAATACCGGCGGTATGGGTACTGTCTCTCCTAATCCATGCTATACAGAGGATATCGCAAAGGAGTGCATGGAGAAGATATTCCTCCCCACTGTCAATGCTATGAACGCTGAAGGCCGCACATTTGAGGGCTGCCTCTACTTCGGACTGATGATCACTCCTAAGGGACCAAAGGTCATCGAGTACAACTGCCGCTTCGGTGACCCCGAAACTCAGGTAGTTCTCCCCATGCTTGACGCTGATCTCTATGATATCTTCGAGGCTATCTACAACCACACTCTCGATAAGGTGGATATCAAATGGCATAAGGGAAGCTGTGCCTGCGTTATCATGGCAAGCGGCGGATATCCTGAAAGCTACCCTAAAGGAATCGAAATGAAGGGCTTCGACGATAAGGGACAGATCGACGGATGCTTCGTATACCACGCCGGTACAAAGCTCTCCGAGGACGGAAAATTCCTCACCAACGGCGGCCGTGTCATCGGTGTTACCGCTAAGGGCGACGACCTCCAGGCTGCCCTCGATAAGGCATATGAGGGCGTATCAAAGATAAGCTTCGACGGCGCTCATTTCAGAAAAGACATCGGCCAGCGTGCCCTGAAAGCCCTGAGCTGAGGAGAGCATCATGCATAAAAAGCTTGATATAGGCCTTAAACTCGGCCTTACCGGAAATGTACTGTTCCTTGTTTTCGGCTTTTTCACCTTTGTTTACTATAAACTGGCGTATAAGGGAACAGCCCCCTCAAAGCTTCTCATTCTGGAAAGATTTGAATACTTCCTGCTTTTCCTCGGTTTCGCTATGATTTTTGCCTCTGCCTATTTCATTACGATATCCGTGCGTATGAGATTAAAGCTGAAGCTCGCAATGTGGCTGTACGGCGCTATGGAAGCTTTCCTGATGTACTGCGAGCTCCACTCCTATCAGACAATGAGCTTCTATCACCCGTATTCACTGACGCTGGCTATCGTCCATGCGCTCATCTCAGCAGCTATATGCTTCCTGTTCCTGGATTTCGATCCCTACAAGAAGCCGTTCGAGATACTCATTATCGTAACTATCGGCATCATACTGGCCGGTATGATGGGAAATATCTTTGAGATACGCCTCTATTTCAGTATCCTCTTCAATGCTATCGCCCTCACTGTTCTCTTTTCCGGCATTATCTATATGCTGAATAAGGAGATCATCGAGATCGACTGCCACGGCGATAAGGCAAGAGTCGCTGAGTATCGCGGCTTCTTCGACGGCGATGAGCCGGAGAAAAAAACCGACGCCCAGATGGCTGCCGAAAGCCACCAGGATGACAATACTACTGAAGAATGATAAAACATCTGGCTCATGTAGAATATATAAGTTAATTATTGAGGGAGACCCTTTTGAAAAAGGGTCCTCCCTCAAACTCCCTCCCTAAAACTTTCAGTTTT
>Ga0123334_1006134_pt1 | contig 11225 bp, 10 predicted proteins | sample BiotimSIPDNA_FD_89706 | JGI IMG/M metagenome (GOLD analysis project Ga0123334, IMG submission 89706) | Anaerobic biogas reactor microbial communites from Washington, USA - Biogas_R1 time_0 SIP DNA | ecosystem: Engineered > Bioreactor > Anaerobic > Unclassified | place: Washington, USA... | reverse complement strand
GATAAGATGTTGGATTCTTACATTGTAGGACCGATTCGAAAAGCAACGGATTTAGCTAGGACAGCTTTACGACTTAATGTTGACGTGGAACAACTTTCTGTTTTAGACATAGCACTTGCAAGAACAGGAACTTCTATTCAAGATATTTCTTATAGTATTTCTTCAATGCAAGAAAAAATTAATGGTTTGATTGAACCAGAAGATTTTATCAAGCTAGAAAGATTCGGCATTAATATTCATGCAATTAGAGAAAGTACAAATCCTTTACTTGAACTTTTTCTGGCAATATCAGACGCAATAAAAAAAGTTGGTATGACGCCAGAAATGCAAGAGTTGCTTGCTTCTTTTTCTATATTCAAAACTAGTAATTTTGTAAACTTCTTATCTTTAGGGCGGGCGGAAATTACAAAAATAGTAAAGGAATTGACAAAAAGCAATATTGCTTTAGATGATACTTTTTCTAAAACGTCTGAAAAGTTAGATGGTACAATTTCACAAATAAAAAATATTAGAGATGTATTTTTTCAAAGCATTTATAAGCCAGTTGTACCGATTTGGTTGAAATTTTGTGAGACTGTTAAGCAATATCTATTAGATTATTCTCAAGAAATACAGATCGTTGGGGAGATGGCTGGGGTGATGGTCTCTTTTGCCACTGGCATATTTACAAGCTTTATTAAGGGACTTCTTACAGATACAAAGCAAACTTTGAATGCTATGTTTGAAATGATTAAAACGTTTTTTAAATTTGTCTTTCAAACAGGCGTTTCATTGTTAATTTCTGCGTTTAATACGATTCCTTTTGATGAGTTTTATGACAAAATAACTAAATTTTTTAAGACATTAATTAAAAATAATTTTAATTCAGTTATCGTTGCTATACCATCGTATTTTACTTTGCTTTTAGGTTTGATTGAATATCATGTTGTAAAAATGTGGGCAACATTTTTTAAAACAATAGCTGATTTTATAGATAATTTTTTTACAAAGTCTTTATCTTCTTCTAATGAAATAGGCAATAAAATTGGCAATATTGCAAGTAAAACAAAAAAAGAATTAACCAAAAATATTACAGATTTTGCAAATGAATCAAAAGAAAAAGTAACAAGTGTGGTAAAAGATGCGAAAAATGCTACTAATAATTTTGTTAAATATACAAGAGAAAAAGTAGAGGATCAAGGGGCATCTTTACTTAATAAAGTAAGTTCTTTTTTTGAATTATTGTACGATACTGTAACTGGCAAATTGTCTCCTGAAAATATACAGAGAGCTGTTGGCAACATATTGTCCAAGTTAAATCCATTTAGATGGATTGCAAATTTTCTTGGTTTTCTTGAAAATGAATTTGCTATTAAGATTTCTACTTTTTATGAATCATTAAATAATACTTTAAATACTCTTTCAAAAGAGAGTAAAGAAGCATTTTCAGATATTTTTAATTTAAATATTGATGAAAAACAGGCAAAGAGTTTGACGGAAAACTTGCAAGAACAATTACAAGTTTTTTTAAAGAACTTAAAAGAAAACACAAAAGGGACAGTTTTTGAAGATAATTTTAATTCTTTTTTAACTAATTTTGAATCTATCAAATCACGCTTTAAAGAATTAAATTATAATAAAATTAATGATAATGTAAAGATACAGATAGAAAAAACAATTGAACAAGTAGAACAAGCAACGGAAAAAATTAAAAAGAATATCGATGGTACTTTATTAGAAATAGAAAAAGTTTCTTTGACAAAGATTAAATCTTTAACAGATTTCTTATTAAAAGGATTCAACGAAAGTACTAAAAGTTTAAGCAACTCTTCTTCCTATGTTTTGTTAAAAATCAAGAATACAATTAGCGCCACAAAATTAGAGATGTACAAAGCTATTGAAGACTTGAAAAAGATGGGTGCATCTGAGCAAGAACTTAACCAAGCAAAAGAAACAAGCAACTTTGTTTTAAGAAATAATATTGTTAATGATTTAAAAGACGCAATAAGTCCGTTTACAGAAGGCGGCGAGAAAAATATATATGCATTATTTGACGTTTCAGGATTAAGACAAAAAACAGATCAAATTATTAATGAATTTAAGAAAATGGGCTCGGCTCTAGGAATGACGGCAGAAGAAATCGCTGTAACAGTTACAGAAATGGAAAAGGAAGTTTCAGATAGTATTGTGAAAATGACTAGGGAGGCTTTTGACGCAACTTCTAACATTCTAAAAGAGGCAACTAGTTCTCTTTCTGGTGCTATGTCTGACATGTACGAAGCTTCCGGGCAGAAAATTAAAGGTTTCTTTTATGCTAATAAATCCATTGCTATTGCCGAATCTATTATTAATACAGCACAGGCGGCTACAAAAGCTCTGGCAACTTATCCTCCTCCACTTAATGCGGCCATGGCGGGCATTGTAATTGCATCGGGCGCAGCACAAACCGCAAAAATTGTAGCAACAACCGTTCAAGGTCCTACACATTATGCTTCTGGCGGGAAAGTTAGAGGGGCGGGCGGAATTGATAATATCCCTGCTATGTTGACGGCGGGAGAGTTTGTACAGCCTGTTTCTGTAGTTGCACAATATGGTGCGGATTTTATGGAAGCATTAAGACAAAGAATAATACCAGTACAACAAATACGAAACATTATGTCAAATATTCACAATGTTAGCAATGCATATACGCCACAAGCACAAAGATATTTTACAGGTGGAATAGCAAGACAAACATCTTCAGAAAATATTCAAAATAGCATCAATATTGTAAATTATCTTGATTATAGAGAAATGAATAGATACTTGTCAAGCTCAGAAGGACAAAAAGCATTTTTGAATATGATGAATTCAAATAGAAATCAAATTAAAAGGATCTTGACATGATTTTTACTTATTTCCATGATTGGAAAAATGAGTATAGCATTAAGATTGATTATGAAACTAATATTTACGAATCAAATCTATTATATGAACAAAGAATACAGAAAAGAGGCAGGGGGAGCCCCCTTGTTTCCTTTTCTGTTACAGCGTGGCTTTTAGAAGTAGAATTACAAAAATTTTTAAAAGTAGATAGACAAACATTATTTGATTTTCCTATTGAGATAGAAAAAATACAAGTACAAAGTATTAATGGAAATAGAATAGTATGTTATGAAAATTTATCTAAGTTCTTTTTTTTAAATTATTTGTCAGATGTTTTATTAATAAATGTTGAAAACAATGAATCTAGTCAAGTTATGGGGGTGTATGAAAACGAAATTGTGTTAGAAACACCTATGACAAAAAGCAATTATGTTTATACTGGTTTCAAAGGATTTATCAAGAATATTTCTTTAAATCATACATTGTATAATTTTGTACAAGCAACTTTTGAAATTAAGAAATTAGCAAGGTAAAAAAATGATTGTTGTTGAAACAGAAGAAAAACAGACAATTACAATACAACATACTAGCATTTATCCGCAGGGCGATGCATTTTGTATTTATTTGAAAACAGGAGAATACTATCTCCGCCGTGCAAAAAATGTTTACAATACCAATGATAATTTCACATATAACATTGAATTATTTGATAATGATATTATACCAGGTTTAAACATAGACAATATTTTTCTTTGTTGCTGGGTTTATTATGCACGTTTTGACAATGACGGTTTAACTATCAAATATATAACGCCTAAAATATATAATACCGCCGTGAATGTCATAGAAATTTTCGGGATTTACGATACATTTGAAGAGGATAATTTTACCTTTCCAAGCTTTGACTCTACGCCGTTTTTTAATAAAAACTGGGTGGACTGGCAAAACTCCGTTTCTACTGAGTATAACATGGGTGTACAAGAAAATATAGCAGGCGGAGTTCATAATTTACAATTTATACATGCACAAAGGAAGAAATGGAATTTAAATATTATAGAAATCAATTCAATAAGTTTTTTAGAATTTTTCAAAAATGCTATCGGGCGGTTTCACGGCTTTTATTTTCCTAATTTGATTTCTAGTTTTAAAGTTATTAGAGTTGTCAATTCTGTACCAGCATTTATTACAATAAGAATTAGCAATTTACCTTTTCTAACAAATGAATTAATTTTGACAGCGTCAAGAAACACCACATGGAATGGCAATTATTATTGGGAGAGCTATACAGAAGTATATTATAAAGGAGAGGCTTTTTTCATTGGATGCAGTGTTTATGAAAATGAAAATTTAAATTCAACGAATGAACCTTTTATCTTTATCTATGAATTAGATCATTCTGTTTATATGGGTGGTTATTATTGTAATTTATTTATTTATGAACCTCCTAGTGGTGAAATGCCTAATCCTTATTATGGATTTTTTGGAAATGATACTTTACAAGGCGAGTATAATCATCCGCTCGCATGTTTAGCTTCTGAGTATGAAAACGGTGAATTTGTTTCTTATTTTTTAGAGGCGGATAAACGGCTGGCAAAAGCAAAAATAATTGTAGAATAAAAGGAATTAAAAAAAATGTACAACGAAAACGAAATAAATCAAATACATGAACTATATAAAATAGAATATGGATCACAAGCGTGGTATTATACCGCCTCAGATACACCAAAATTTTATGAGAATAAAACCTATAGCCCAGCATTCATAAAAAGAGGCTCTTTGAATAAGACAACAAATTTAGAAAGCATGGATTTAGAAATTACAGTTGCTATTAATGAACCTATTCTTACGTATGTTAATTCTTTACCAATTGGGAAAATGATAGTAACAATTGGGAATTTAAATAATGATAATGCTTATTTAGAGACATACAAAGGCATAGTTACTAATATTACATTGCAAGACTCAAATTTAGCCGTTGTTTTGTTGTCTGATACGATAGAAACAACTACTAAATTGCCGAGATATTCAATTACGCCTGCTTGTAATAACTATTTATTTGATGCAAGATGTGGATTAAATATCAATCAATATAAAAGAACCAGAACTATAAAATCTATAAGCCATGATGGATTGACTTTAACTTTTCAAATTTCTACTGAGGGAAGCTTTAAGGATGGATATTGTCAATATAATAATGAAATTCGATTAATAACAGGTTGTACAAGTACTTCTATTTCCATTAATGAGCCTTTCTTAGACATTCAAAGCGGATCATTGGTTGATTGTATACCAGGATGTAACAAATCATATGAGATGTGCCGTGATAAATATAGAAATACAAATAATTTTTTTGGTTTTCGTTTTGTCCCGAGAAAAAATCCAGTGATGATGGGGTTTGTATAAAATGAAAATAGGAAGTTTTGAAATAGAGTTTGACAAACTTTCAGAGCCAGCAGAAAAGGCTTTACAGTTAAAAAATTATGCATATACAGTTTCAAGAAATGACTGCGTAAATTTTATTTTGCAATGTTTTAATATAAAGCTTGTTAAACGTAAAATATATGAACCGTTCTGGTGGTATTCACATAACTACTTAGAAGAAGATTTAAAAATTTTACAAGATATGAAAATCTTATATAAAGTAGAAACTCCTTTAATGAATGACCTTATTGTATGTAAATTTAAGAAAAAATCTTTTCATCATCATTTAGGAATTGTTTTAAATAGCAATGAATTTATATCTGCGTATGATTCTGGTGTACATATTGATAAGATAGAAAGATTTTGTAATAAAGATGCATATTTTTTAAGAGTAGAAAAGAGAGAGTTATGGCAACTGGACTAATTATAGCTAGTACAATTGCTGCAGCTGGAGCCGCCAGTGCATTTGCTATTATGGCAAATAGAGGCAGTGGAAAACTAAAGAATGAATACAGTGATTTCCGTGTAACGCAGGCAGAAGAGGGACTTATAATCCCGATTGTTTATGGAAATTGCCGTTTAGCTGGTAATATAGTTGAATTTCATGATTTAGGGACTATCAAGGCAAAACATACAAGATATTATAAAGGCAGTGGAGGCGGTGGTAAAGGGAGCGGAGGCGGTGGAAGCGGAGGCAATGGACGCCCCCACGTATTCGCAACTTTGCAAGTCTTATGCGAAGGTCCGGCAACTATTGGGAATCCTTATTTAAAAGAAGACCTCTACTGGCCCTTTCCACAAATAAAAAAGCCGTTTCGATACATAATCAACAATGGTACAACTTCTAATTTTTATTATTGTCGAGGCATGAAACACGTTGCCTCCGTCGAAGTTTATGGATGGATAGGCGATGAAGTCCCCATGATTGAGTGGGATGTTTATAGCAATCCAAATACGCCTTTGCATTCTTCTGTTTCAACTGGTATTAATCCTGCGTGTGTTGCCTATGACTTAATCAAAAGAGCGGGTGGAGTTTGTGACATTAATTCATTTCAAGAATGTGCTAATTATTACAATGCAAAAAATATTGGTATGAATTTTATTGTTAAAGAACAAAAAGAATTGTCTGAGCATCTAGAAGATTTATATGAATGGACAAGAATCAAATTCTACAAGAAAAACAATGTTTATTTTGCTACTGTTATGATTGCACCAAAAAACGACCCTGTTTATATTGATGAAAGAGACATGAAAGAATTTACCTTTTCTCGTGCTTCTTATGCTAAAATTCCCAATGATTTTATAGCTACATTTAATCAAAGGTCAGAACTTAAAGATGGCGTTTATTCTTTCACAAATAGAACTTTAAGAGTCATTAAAGAGGGCTTGAAAAATATTACAGGTGTCTCTATTCAAAAGAATTATGATTGGAGTTGTTATAATAATCCTACAACTATTTCTCGCTTGCTTTCTGAGGTTATAAAGCATGATACTTTTCCTAAGGCAATTATAAAAACAAAATTACCAATTAGATATAAAGATTTAAATGTAGGAGATTTAATTGCTGTCCAATATGAACCTATAAGATTAAATTATACAAATTATATTATTGTATCTATTACAAAAAACTTGCTAGACGGTGAAATAGAATTAGAGGCAATGCAAGATATTACTAGCAAACCTAGCATGGATATTCAAGAGGTAAACTCTGAGTATACAGCACCAAATTACATTGTACAAGATCTAACACATGTTACTATTTTTCAAGATGAATGGACAGAGAATAGAGCCAATTTTGAAATGGATTCATTGCATATTTTACCAGGCAAAACAAAGGATAACTCCGCGGTAGTTAGTTATGAAATATGGATTTCAAACAACGGAACAGATTATCGTTTTTTCAATGAGTCAGATTGCTTTTCTTATGTAGGAACTCTAGCGGAGGATTATCCTAGCAACACGAATATAATTGATTTTAATCATGGAATACTAATAAATTTCGATGAATCTAATATAGCTTTAGACAACCTCGCATTGAGTGAATTATTTGTTACAGATAGAGTCATTATTATCAACAATGAAGTTATGCGGTTTCAAACTATAACAGAAGAAGGTAATAATTTAAGATTAAACGGGATTCTGCGTGGTAATCATCCTAAAAATCATAACAAAGACTCAAAAATTTTTATAGCATTCTTAGAGGAGGCTTTAAAAATAAGTCTATATAACAAGATATACTTTAAGTTTTTACCTAAAAACAAACATAACACTCTTGATTTAGGAGACGCAACTCCGCATTTATTTATACCTAATAGGATGCCAGAAGGTATTACCATGATAAAAGCAACCAGAAACAACAATAGCATTAACATTGAGTTTTTTCCTAATACAAACTATTATTCTGGGGCGGGCATAGGAGACCCCGATATTGTTACAGATACAAAACACACTTTTAACTTTCAAGGTCAAATCAATTATACAATCAATGATTCACAACAACAAACAACAACGGAAACAAAGATAACTATACAAAACAATGACGCAGTGAAGCTAGATGCAAGAATTATTATAAACGGTTTTAAAAGTCAAATAAAAACAATCAATATACCAATACAAAACGGAGTTTATTTTTCATAGGAAGATAAAAACAACATGGAATTACCTATTTCAAAAATAATCGTTGCTGATTACGGCACTGCTGGTTGGAATGCAATATATGCAAATGCTTTTCAAATTATAGATGCTCGGCTCGGATATGCAATGCAAGAAGACAGACCCGAGAATGTTGACTTTTTTATTAATACAACAACAAAAGACGGGTCAACATCTATAACAATTAGAAATACAGAAGATATTGACGTTTTCGAAATAAAATCAAATGGAATTTTGACAATCTCAAATTCTTTATACTTGCAAGATTCTATTTATATCAACAATATACAAATAATCTCAGAACAACAAGAAGCAATAGCAAACACAATTATAATCTCAGATATAAACAATATTCCTACAAGCTATACAACGAATACAATTGAAGATCTTATTACGGATATTACAGCTTTACAAACAACTATTAATTCAATTTTAACAGCTATGAGAAATCACGGTTTAATAGCTACAACATAAAGGGAATAAATATGCATTTCATGAATACTTTTGCATTTACAATCAATGACAATGACCAGCACGAGCTGTCGGAGTTTATTCCTGTAAAACTTACTAACCTTATATCAATTTATTCTGATTCAGAATTTTATATATATGGAAATAATGAAAACGCGGCGGGCATTAAAATTGATACAAAGCAATTTACAAGTTCATACTTGCCAGAGGCAATTGACGTTTCAAAATGGAAAATAAAAGGACAAGGAAATTATACAATAGAAATGTATGTGTAAAGGAATATATAACATGCCAAAAATACCACAAACAGGCGGGGGCGGAATAAGCAGGCAAGAAGTAGAACAAATAGTACATGAAACAGACAATAAAATTAAGTTTTTACCTATTCAAGGAGAAAGTGCATATAACATTGTAGCTGGGCAAATAGAACAAAAAATGTTAAATATTTCTCATAATATAAGTGTTAATGTGCCTTTAACATATAGTGATTTTAAGCATAGTATACAACTCACGCAACATCAAGATGAAACTCAAAAAGAAATTTATTCTACTTTTAATTTAGATTTTAAGAATTACTCTTTAGAAATATTTATTAAAATTTTAAATCAACTAAATAATTTAGAAAATCGAGTAAGTAATTTAGAACAAAATCCACCAAATCCACCAGAACGAATGATAATGACAAACCTAAGCAACCCAAACAGTGAAGCAATTATTGAAATTATGTCTTTAAAACATTCTTTAATTCCTTTAATTAATCATTTTTATATTACTTTAATAATTCCACAGAAGATACAAGTAGATACACCTTGGAGCAGTAGTTTAGTAAACTATCATGGAGCAGGAGATTATCAAACTCAATATATAGATTTCAAGGTTTATGGTGCTGAATTAATGATTGGCGAAATATATCAATATGAAATTATAAATAATATTTAGGAGGCATTAATTATGTTGAAAAAAATCAAAGATGAATTTGACAACGCAACTTCATTCATGAAAACAATTATAATTCTACAAAATATTACTATTCTCATTCTAACAATATGTTTATTAGCTGGTTGCTGTGTAGGACCTTCTCCAGAGTTCGTAAGTCAAGAAAAAAAACAAGCTGAGCGGCATTTTCCTATGTATAAAACATTAATTGAACAAGCAACATATAAAGAAATTGCTTTAATGCTAGGAAAACCAGAAGATACTTTTAAAAATGTAGTCATTTTAGAAGACTTTAAACAAGCATTGCTTTTAGAATTAGAAATATGGGAAAAGAGTATTGAAACTAATTATAAAATACTTAATTCTAAGGTTCTACAAGAAGAAAAGAAATAAATTCAAAAGCTTAAATTTTTCATATGAAAGGAATAAGGAGAATATGGGACAAGAAAAAGATGAATTCAAAATTTTTGTAGAAGAAAATTCACAAAAGATTATTCAAGATTTGAAAAGAGATTTACCAGAGCTTTTCAAGCAAGATTTGGATTCCATTTATAGATTGGCTACAACATGGGCGACCGCGTTGTGGCATCTACAGTCAAAAGATGAATCACAAAAAGAACTAGCAAGAGAAATGCTAAAAAGCGTAAACAATTCTATTGATATTTTAATAACAGACTTGAAAACAAAAGGCACTAATTACATGTGGAATAAAATTGAAAACTTGTTGCGTAAAGCTTTTATTGAGTATCTATTGCCTGCCTTATTGAGAAAAATCTAACACCGCCCCGCAGGGGACTGGATTTTAGAAAGGTAAGAAATTACCAAGCGTAAGAAGGCTTTTATGATTTAAATATAAGTATCGTTCTGTGGTGCGATAATCATGATGGCCCGCCATGGACATAACTTTTACTAAAGGCACATCATGCATTAAGGCGTGTGAAATGAAAGTTTTTCTTAATGTATGAATATTAATAGTTTTTGTGTTACGCAAGAGCCCCATGTTTTCTAGTTTATTCAACACGGCTCTAAAACGTCTTATAATGTTAGATTGAGTTTGTGGCGTTATAAAAATATATTCCTTTTTTCTCTTTTTTTTGCATTGTATTTTTGATACAATGACATGAAATTATTTTTTATGGAATAGATTATTGTGTGGAAGTTATTTTTATTCTAAGACTTAGTTATATTCTAAGTTGCGTTGTATTGGTTTAAAAAGGTAGGCATACGATGAAATTAGATGATTTAATTCCTATGTCTAAATTAGACAAGAAAAATGCAGCAATAGATTTTGTGAAATTACACCAAAACAAAGGATATGAAAAGGGCAATTGTCAAGTTTTTTGGACTGGTTTATTGCATCGAGTATTTGGTGTTAAGTTTCCTGAAAATTTCATCCAATTTGAAAAGCCTGCTAAAAATACAACGATTAAATTTATTGATGCATACATTCCTGAAACTAAAGTATTGATTGAACAAAAAAGTTCGAATGTCAACCTAGAAAAACCAATCAAGCAATGCGATGGTACGCTATTATCTGCGATTGACCAAGCTCACTATTATAGTGACATGCTAGACTATTCAGAAATGCCACGTTGGATCATTGTTTGCAATTTTCAAGAATTTTATATCTATGATATGGAAAATAAACAAGAACCGCCTGAAATCCTATATTTAAAAGACTTACCACAAGAATATTACCGACTTAATTTTCTCATTGACGCAGATAGTACACAAATTCAAAAAGAAACAGCTGTTTCCTTAAAAGCTGGAGAAATCGTTGCACAATTGTATGACCTTCTCAAACAAGAATTTACATCTGCAAACATTCCTATTACAGAACACGTTTTAACTAGCTTAAATATACTTTGTGTTCGTATTGTCTTTTGTCTATATGCTGATAG
>Ga0123334_1006132_pt1 | contig 11227 bp, 13 predicted proteins | sample BiotimSIPDNA_FD_89706 | JGI IMG/M metagenome (GOLD analysis project Ga0123334, IMG submission 89706) | Anaerobic biogas reactor microbial communites from Washington, USA - Biogas_R1 time_0 SIP DNA | ecosystem: Engineered > Bioreactor > Anaerobic > Unclassified | place: Washington, USA... | reverse complement strand
GGCCAGGACCATCAGTGGAAGTGGAAACGTCCGCATTCTCATGGGTATTGTGCGCAAGAACGTTCCCGTTCTTTCCCGGATTCCCATCATCGGCCCGCTCTTTTTCAGCCAATCCTATTGGACCACCTGGCTGTGCCTGACGATTTGGGCGCTTTCCTGGATTCTGCTGTACAAGACCAGTTTTGGGTTGAGGCTGCGAGCTTGTGGTGAACACCCTTCGGCGGTGGCGTCGGCCGGTGTCAATGTACATCGCATGCGTTATTTCGGCGTCATCATGAGCGGAGCCTTGGCTGGTTTGGGCGGCTCGGTCATCCTGATAACCTACTCCGGAGAGTTCAATGGAACAGTGGCCGGCTTGGGATTCCTCTCCATTGCCGCGTTGATCTTTGGACAGTGGAAGCCGCTGGGAATTCTCGGGGCGACGTTCTTCTTCGGTATTGCTACCACCATTGCAAACGTCAGCCAGGTCATTCCTTCTCTTTCTGTCGTTCCACCGGTTTTCTTCAAGGTCTTCCCCTATGTGGCAACCTTGCTTGCCTTGGTGCTTTTCTCGAAGAACTCCGCCGCCCCGAAGGCGTCGGGCGATCCTTTCTAAGTGATTCGAATTGGAGGAATCAATGGATAAACTCATGGATAAGATGCAGGAAGCTGCAATGTATATCACGTCCCGAATCGGTAACGAATCGGTGGATGTCGGCATGGTCTTGGGCAGCGGCTTGGGCGGCCTTGCTGAGGAACTGCAGGACGCAGTTGCAATTTCCTATAAGGATATTCCCTATTTCCCGGTCTCAACCGTCTTCGGGCACAAGGGCCGGCTGGTGGTGGGTATACTGGAAGGCAAGCGCGTCATGTGCATGCAGGGACGATTCCACTACTACGAAGGATATGGGATGGATCAGGTGGTGTTCCCCATCCAGGTCATGCATGCCCTGGGCATCAACAATCTCTTGGTTACCAATGCCGCAGGAGGAGTGAACACATCCTACAAGCCTGGTGATTTGATGTTGATCACCGATCATATCAAATTGATAGCGGACAGCCCCATGCGCGGTCCGAACTATGACAGCTTGGGCGAGCGGTTTTTTGATATGACCAATGCGTATGACAAGCGTCTTTCGGCTCTGGCCAGAGAGGAAGCAAAGCGTTTGGGCATCACCTTGCATGAGGGTGTCTACATGTTTTTTGCCGGTCCTTCCTACGAAACGCCGGCCGAGGTACGGGCGGCCCGCATTCTCGGCGCTGATGCGGTGGGCATGTCCACCGTACCTGAAGCGTTGGCAGCCAGCCATATGCGGATGAAGGTGCTGGGCATCAGCTGCATCACCAACATGGCTGCCGGAATCCTTGACCAACCGCTGAACCATGCAGAAGTGATGGAGACCAGCGACCGGGTGAAGGAAGCCTTTACGCTGCTGGTACGCAATGTCACCAAACAATGGCCGATATGACCAAAGAGATAGAGGATTTGATTCATAGGCTGCAGTTGCAGCCGCTTACGGGCGAAGGGGGCTTCTTTCGCCGTGTATATACGTTCACCGTCGATGGCGTGGCTTTGGGCAGTACCATCTACTACCTGATGACCGGCCAGAGTTTCTCCTCGCTTCACTATCTGCCTACTGCAGAGGTCTGGTATTTTTTGGAAGGCAGTGATGCCCGACAGTTGGTGCTGCATCCCGATGGGAGTCATACAGTGACCATCTTGGGGAAGGCGAGCGAGGGTCATGATCCTGTCATTACGGTTGAAGGGGGGTGTTGGCAGGGCACAAAGCCTGTTTGCGAGGATGGATGGACCTTGTGTGCAACCACCATGGTTCCCCCTTATGACGGGCAGGCCTACAGGCAGGGGGGCAGGGCCTTGCTCCTGCAGTATCCAACCTGCCCCGATATCGAGGATTTTCTGGGCAAGGAGGAGTGATGAGGCACGTTCTGGTCAGTGGAGGTACGAGCACCCTGGGAAAAGCAATCTGCAGCATGTTCATTGCAGAGGGGGCGATCGTGTATTGCGGGTACTCCAGCAGCGAACAGAAGGCCCAAGAGCTTGTTCGTCAGTTGGGCCCCTCCCTGGTTCCCCTTCTACTCGATGTCACCGACCAAGCTACCATCGATGAGGCTGCACGCCGGATCACAACACTTGATGTCCTGGTCAACAACAGCGGCGTCTTCTCGGTCCATCCGGTCGATGAGCTGAAGACCGAGGAAGTCCAGCGAATTTTCGATATCAATGTGACGGGTCTCATGCGCCTCACCAAGAGCGTGCTCCCCTTTCTCAAGGCCTCCAAGGGTTCGATCGTCAATGTTGCCAGCATCAACGCCTTTCATCCTGGTTTCGGCCAGACGGTTCACTATGATGCATCCAAGGGAGCGGTGGTCTCTTATACCAAGAGCCTGGCTCGTGAACTTGCCCCCTTTGTCCGGGTGAATGCCGTTGCCCCGGGCTTGCTCAAGGCTCCTTATCTTGATGAGGAAAACCCGCTGAGAAAGCTGTATGAACAACGGGCCTTGCTTGGCTGTCTGGTCGATGCCGACCAGGTTGCCTTGGCTGTTCAGTTTCTCAGCAGGTGCTCGGCCATGACAGCAGAGGTGGTCACCATCGATGCTGGATACCTTGCGGGGTGAAGTATGAAGATTCTCTGTATCTCTGATGAATCGGACCCGTTGGTCTACTCCAAGAACATCGCCTCCCGGTATGCTGATGTCGATGCGGTCATTGCAGCAGGGGACCTGCCGCTCAAATACTACGAGTTCATCATCTCCAGCCTGAACAAGCCGCTCTTTTTTGTGTTCGGCAACCATAATCTTGAGTTTCTGCACCAGTTCACCTCGAACGCCCAGCCAATCATGCAATATGGATACACCGATGGGAAAATGCAGGTGATGCCCAGCTTCGGCGGCGACTTCATCGATGGAAAGGTTCTCTACTATCGAAAGCACGATCTTATCATCGCAGGCTTGGGCGGGTCGATACGCTACAACAAGGGCAAGCATCAGTTCACCGAGCGTGAAATGTATTTCAGGATGCTCAAGATGGTTCCCCAGCTTCTGTTCAACCGAATATTTCGTGGGCGGTATGTAGATATCCTGGTCACCCATGCAGCCCCCTTGGGACTCGGTGATGACACCGACCGTTGCCATCAGGGCTTTTCCACCTTCCTTACCTTCATGCAGAGGTTCAAACCACGGTATCTGTTGCACGGTCATGTTCATTTGCATGACATGAACGCAAACCGCCAGCATGTATATAAACAAACGCAGGTGATTAATATTTTCCAAAGTTATATACTGCAGGACCCGAAGTTGGGGAGGGGTGGCAAACATGGGAAGAATAGGGAATGATCTGCTTTCCCAGACGAATGAGGATTTCGAAAAAGCCCGCAGCCGGGGTAGAATTCAGTCATTGCTCAGCAGTCTGGCATGGAAGAACTCAGATTTATTAAGCTTTTATGCGGTTACCGAGCTGATAAAACCGCGAAACGAGACATATCTGGGAATGCGGACCATTCCCGTCAAGCAGATAATCGGAAGTGAAGGCCGGTATCAGGATTTTTCACTGGCTTTCTATCCCAAGAAGGAGTTGCTCAGGGCCCGCTGGAGGAGCATCGACCGGGCGGTCAAGGAGTATGTGAACCTGCCGCCCATCTCTGTGTACAAGCTTGGGCAGTGGTACTTTGTGCGGGATGGGAACCACCGGGTTTCGGTGGCCAAGACCCAGGGGGTTGAGTTCATTGATGCAGAGGTCGTTGAGCTCGACAGCCAGATCCCGCTTGAGGCAGGGCTGACGATGAAACAGCTGCGAAAGCGCGTCATCGATTACGAACGCAAGCGATTCCTTGAGCAGTACAATCCCACCTTTCTGCCGATGGAGGAGATTGAGTTCACCTCCCCCGGTTCCTACCCGGAGATGGTCAACCACATCCTGGTGCATAAGTATTATCTGAATGAAGGAAAGAGTGAGGTATTGAGCTTCGAAGAAGGTGCTGTATCGTGGTATGAGCATGTATACCAACCGATCATCGAAGAGGTGCGCAGGGAGAAATTGCTTTTATCCTTCCCGGGCAATACCGAGGCCGACCTCTATATGTGGATAGTCAGGCATTGGGACAACCTCAAACATATGAGCGGCAGCCAGGAAGTGAGCATCGAGAGTGCCACCTCCGATTACAAGCTGCGCTACGGCAGAGGGCGTGCTGAGCGTTGGTTGAACCGGATCAAGTATTTCTTCTCAAAGAAGTAGGAGAAGTGCATCCTGCACTTCTCCTGATCCCTTCCGTTTTATTCTTGTATATAGGCGCTGAGGAGGTCGGCGTAGACTTCCATCTCCTTGCCCAGCCTGTCGCTTGGCCGGATGGCGCCTTCCTTGCCGGCCAAATGCACGATGCCTCCCACCGGCTGGTCGCAGAAGTCCAACTCGTCATGCACCCCGAACGGTATGTGCAGCATGCCCATCGACTGGGCCCAATAGATCATGGCAGTCAACGTATGGGCGCCTTCGCAAGTGGAATTCGAGCAGCTGGTGAAGCAGGCAAAGAACTTGGTTTCCAGGCTCTTGTCCTTGCTCAGAGGCAGGGTGGTGTCAAGAAAGGTCTTCATCTCCGCCGAGATGTTTCCGAAACGGGTGGGGCTGCCCAGGATGACCATGTCGCTTTTGGTGAGCGTCGAGGTGCTTACGATGGGAAGTGCCAGAATATCTTCATAGAAATCATTGGTCGTCTCTTGTGTGTTTGCCCAAATATGCAAATCGGGGTCTTCAACCCGGTACAGTCTGGCATCGACATTTCGTTCGGTCATGAGTTCCTTGAGATAAGAACCAATGATGTAACAGTTGCCGCTGACGCTGTGAATGATGATGGAACAACGCTTCATGTGGTGACCTCGCTTGTTTTGTTCTTGATTCAATAATACTACACAAAGGGAGGTTCGTGGAATAAATGCATCAGCACCAAGCGCTGTACAAACCCTCTCTTTCATCAATGAACACTCTGGTTTGGTACACTTCGCTGAGCAATCGCTCGTTGAGTACTTCCTGTTTCGAGCCGTCGGCGACAATTTTCCCGTGTTGCATGACCACGATGCGATTGATTGCTGGAATTATCTCACTCAGTTCATGGGTGGCCAGGATGATGGTTTTTCCCTCCCTGTCCAGTTGCTCCAACGTGCTGCGGTACTGCGAGCGGCTGGGGAAATCGAGATTCGAAACCGCCTCGTCGAGCAACATCACCTGCGGATCGTGTACATTGGCCCGTGCCAGCAGGATTCTTCGTGCCTCTCCGCTGGACATGCGGTTCATCTGTTTGTCCCGAAGGTGCCAGGCATCGTAGCGGTGCATGACCTCCTCCATTTTTTGCATGTGCTGCTCGGTGCAGTGATGGTGAAAGTCAAGTCCGATGGAACTGAAGAAGCCGGAGACGACGATCTCCCAACCCTTGTAGCTGGAGTTGCACAGGTATTGCAATGATTGAGAGACTATGCCCAGATGGGCCCTGAGGCTCAGGACTTCCCACTTTGCTTTCCCAAAAAGAATCCGCTTGGTTCGGGGGGAGTACAAAGGATGGATTTCTTCACTCAACAACTGTACCAAGGTGCTCTTGCCGGCCCCGTTTGGGCCGATGATCGCCACATGTTCGTTACGCCGTACCTGAAAAGAGACATCGTCGAGAATCGGTACGCCTGCACGGCGAACTGTGGCATGTTCCAGCTGTATGATGCATTCATCCATAAAAAATCCTCCACCGTGACTATACCACGCTGAAGGATTTTTGCCAAAGAGGGGATGATCAGGCGTAGGAGATCATAGCCATGCTCTCGTCCGGGTAGTGGTCCATCACCTTGGTTTCGAGGGTGGTGAGGGTGACCAGCACCAATGCGACCGCAAGATCGGTTTGCCCGTTCTGCAATGCTTCGCAGAGATAGGAATAGTCTTTTGAGCGTTTCTCCATCTGCATTGGGGTGAATTTGATGGAATTCATAGCAGAGTCAAGCAACGGTGAAAGGTTGTCATAAATGCAGGAGAGAATCTGGTTGCCGTTGGCAAAGACCAAGGTACGGTGGAACTCGGCTTCGGCTTTCAGATACTCGGCATGGGCCTTGGCATCTTTCTGGAAAATGTGGGGGACCGCTGCTTCCATGCGATTGCTCGAATTCCATAGCTGGGCAAGGTACTCGTCACGATTGTCAAGACGGGAAAAACCTCTGGCTGCACTGGTGGCAACCGTGATGCGGACCTGCATGAGATTGCGCATCAGCTTTGCTTGGCTGATCTTGCTGTTTACAATGGTGGTGGAGATGGATTCGACGTACTGGTCAAGATTGTTGCTCCTGACCTGAGCCCTTCTTCCTTGGGAAATTACAACCAATCCCTTGGCTTCGAGAAGCTTCAAGGCTTCACGGATGGGACGGCTCGATGTATTGAATTGATCGGCAAGTACTTGTTGTGAAGGAAGGAATGATTCACTTTTTAGACGGTTGTCCAAGATCATCTCTTCCAGGGACGAAGCAATTCTTGCTGATTTTGTTTGTGAAATGTAATCCATTTCTTCTTCCTTGTTGAGCGAAGCAATGTAAGACCTAACCATGTCATACGTTCTAAGTTTGCTTACACGCCAACTATAATATATTTACTAATTATATGCAATACTTGGATATCAAAATATTAATTGATGACATCAGTTGTAAATCGTGTAATAAGTTATTGATGTAAACACCAACATTGGACATAGGATGGATATACTTCTTTCTTGCTTTGTACATACAGGCATTACAAGAAATAAGCTTCTCTTGCTAGGACGCCGAAATGTTTCAGTCCTTCAAGAACTCCTGCAGCCTCGCCTTGGGAAGCAAAGAATCGATTCCGGCTTTTTCGCAGGTCCTCGAGGCTTTTCTCGTGGTTTGCCACGATGATCGACTTCAGGCCCTTGGTAAACATATCCCGGTCGTTCTCGCTATCGCCGGCTGCAATGATGCTCTGTTTTGCAATTCCCCACTTCCTGGCTAGATGCAGTATGGCAGTTCCTTTGCCGGCCCGATGGGGCAGGATGTCCAGATAGGTGTCATGTGCGAGGATGATGTGTTGTTTTCCCACTCCTTGGAGCAAGGCTTCCTTGACCTGCCTCCGCAAGAGCGCAGTGTCCACCCCTTTCTTCACCGTATAACTGACCTTGCAGGTGCGCTGGGCGCCCGGTTCGGTCTGCAGTTCGATTGCATCGAATTGCTGCAACACTTGTTTGACTGCGTCAGGTTCCCATGACTGGTTGATGTAGCCGGCCCATTCTTTGTCAGGCAGCATCTGCTGTGTGTAGTGGATCTCGCTGCCCACCGAGGTGATGAGGATATCCGGTTCGGGATAGCTGTACAGATGAAGAACGTCTAGAGCCGAATCGAGGTTTCTCCCGGTAGCTGCGGCAAACCCGAGGTGCTTGCGATGTTCTGTGAGCACTGCTGCAAGTTCTTGTGCAGATGCCCGATCGCCGGTCAGTGTATCGTCGATATCACAAACCAGCAGGTACTTGATTGAGCCGAGCCGCTTCTCCAGCAAGGAATCCTCTTTCATGGGTATAGCCTCTCATGCAAGTCAATTGACAGAAAAACGCTGCCACGATGTGCGGCAGCGTTCACTGAATCTCGATAGTGTTACAGGTCGAGGGTCTCGAACTTGTCCTTGATGTTCGTAAGGTTCACCAAAGTCAGGGCTACTGCAAGGTCGGTCTGTCCGTTTACCAGTGCGTCAACCAGGTAGCGGTATTCATTCACTTTCTTTTTCTGTTCATTATAGGTTTCCGGCAACCTGTCCATTGCGGCATAGAGCTGTGGTGCGAGGTTCTCGTAGATGCTGCTGAGGATGATGTTGTCGTTTGACTTGATCAGCGCTGCATGGAACTCAAACTCTGTTGCCTTGAACTGCTTGATTGCATCTGCATCCTTTCCGTTCTCGAGGCTGGGCAGCAGGTGCTCCATTTTGGTGCATGCCCGGTCGAGGGATCGAACGATCAACATTCGGTTGGGGTCGCGTGAGAGTTCCCTGGCAGCCGACACTTCAATGGTAGTGCGTACCTGCATCAGGTCGGTGAGCAGCTTCTTGTCCGGTGCCTGCTTGCTGATCATGGAAGCAGAAAGCGACTCCACGAACTGGTCGAGGCTGTTGCTCTTGACGATGGCCTTCTTGCCCTGTTTTACGCTGATCAGACCCTTGGCTTCAAGATTCTTGAATGCTTCACGGACACTTCTGCTCGAAGCATTGAACTGAGTTGCCAGGTCATGCTGACTCGGCAACGTCTCTCCAGCCTTATATTTCTTGGCGAGGATTTCCTCCTCGAGTTTATTTGCAATTACGGTCGATTTGGTTTCTGATCCTGTAATACTGTTTCCGCTCATCTTATCCACTTCCTTGGTAATCCCGTTTGACATGTGTAGTTGCAACTGTATACATACTACAACCTCATATATACGCTATTTTGTAGTGAAAAGCAATCGCATATCAGTGGAATATGTTATAAGTATGATAAAAGATTTTTTAAAGAGAAAATTATATAAGTATCGATGAAGTAGCGGGTTGTAGGAAATGGCAGAAGGAAAACTTCTCAATTACACTTGTTACATCGGAATTTACTTCTTTCATTGTGACAGAACGTTTGTATCCTGAACATTAGACGATAGTGCATGAGTATCGAGAATAAAGTGCATATTCTTCCAAAAGCTCAGAAAAATGATGTCATAAGCTAAAATGGTAACAAAAGAATATAATATAAACAAATAAAATACATTACAAGTATCTGTGGTAAGAATTATCTAAGTCGAATACTCTATGTATTGACACATGTTTTTCGGTAGTTGTATAGTTCTAGCAGAAGAAGACGGGAAAATTCTTGCACACTTTTCCGGGAGGGAACTACAGCTTCATGAGACGATATTTTAGCATTGTGCTGCTCATCTCTATTCAGCTGGCTATGTTTGCAGCTCCAGTGAATCCAGCACAAGTCACCATTTCACTTACCACCAGGGTTCCTGAGTACTTGGTACACGGGTTCCTTACTACAAACGAAGGCTCTCAGGTCATTGTCTCTTCTACGGAGGTGGATGATGCATTCAATACTAATGGGGCTTCCTTTACGTATGCCATCAAGACCAATGTATCCATTCCGCTGAAAGTGACGGCTACGGTCTCACCGTTCAATCTGCAATACGCCCCCACTCCCTATCAGGTGGGAATAGATAAGATCTATGTGAAGGAGAGCGAAGCCTCCAGTCCCAATGAGGCTGTCGTTGATACGACCAGCGGGAGCTACAAGCTGGTGGAGTTCACCCCCAATGCTTCCGGGTTGGCTACGTACTCCTACATTTTGACTGTGCTTGCAAACCAGACAGAGGTGCTTCAGGCTCCTTCAGGGGCGTATGAGTCGACGGTTTCTATCGGGATAACGCCCAACAATTAGGAATAATTCAGTATTCGAGACCAAGGGTGCCGACAAGGCGCCCTCTTTGTTATGGAAAGCCAAGCACTTGAATACATAGATATGACAGAAGTATACAAATTGCTACCAGATATCCTTGTTAATAGAAATTATTATCATGATATCAATCTAGATATATTTAGAAGATTGTCTAACATGTGTAATAAGTAAGATATATGATAAATATATATAAAAGAATGAAATAACAAATATTAAAAAAAATAAATAGAAAATAAACAAAAAACATATCTCCAATCTTGACATAAGTCTGACTCAGTAGTAAGCTATTGATGTATAAGGGGACAGTGCCATATAGGATTACCTCCCGAAGGAGTTGAGAATGAATAAAAAGTTGATTGCACTTGCTATGATTCTACTGCTTGCTGTTGGTGGGTTGTTTGCTGCGGTGTATCCTGGAACATTACCAGGCAATGTGACTGCAACCTTGAATGCAAATATCGGTGATTACTTGTATCATGGTTTTATTGACTCTACGACTCCTGCTGAGTTTGATGCTACAAAAACGATAAATGATGCATTCATCACGGATCCTGCTTTTCAATATGGATTCAGAACCAATATTGGTACTACCTATAATTTTGAGTTCAGGATGACAGTTGGTGATTTCCTTCATAATACCATATCCGGCGCAAAAATTAAGATTGCTGATGTAACAGTCGGTGGCTTATCACCCGATCCTATCTCTGGATATTATGTTATTCTTAGCAAGACCACTGCTGTATCCTCTGGAGCAGTGAATGTGGTTATCAAGCCGGCAAAAGCTGCTGGAAATGATCATCTTGGAGTAGCAATGACTGATGCCGAGTATTATGGTGGTGCAAATGAAGTTGCCGGTCCTTATACATCTACTGTAACCATCGCTGTTGTTTCTGTATAACATATCCTCCTTGTGTCGAGAGTTTGGGCTGTGCAGGCAACTGCACAGCTTTTCTTATCTCTCCCACTATCAAGTTTTACATTCTCTTGCTAGGATATAGCTAGTTTTGATTTATTGGAGATATACATGAAAAAGCTCCTTTCCATAGTACTGTTGATTATATTATTTCTCCCCCTCGGGGCGGAAGAGATGCCCAAGTTTCCTGCAGCTACCGTCTATCTTGTAGGGGAGATCAAGCCCAAGGATTTAGCGATACGCATCTATAATGAAGCCGGAGAAGAGCTGACTCGCGAGGATGCACTGCTTAGCTTCGTGTTTCCGAACCTTGAGGAGTGGGAAGTCAGTCAATCCATCTATTTCCGCTACTCCTCACACTTGGCCAAGCAGAAGGCCGGTAAGTTGATCTTTCAAATCGGCGATCTTTCCCTCGATGACGTAAATAGTCTTCGAACCTCCTTGGAGCTTACTTCGGAGAATCTACTTACCTTTGTAGAGAATGGCGATACGTTTCATACCACATTCCCTGCCGGACCTCAGGACGATGTCCCCATCGGAAAACTCACCGTCAAGCTTCGCAAGCGTGCGGAAGATGTGTTCTCTGCAGGAACGTATGCAGGTTCCTTCATGATTAATTATACTGAAGGCAGTTAATTCTGTTTTATTTGCTCTTTTTCGCACCATCGGGCTAATTAAACAAGGGATTTGAAAAATAGTAGCAGAATTGTAAAATTATCGTTTTACAGCCGGACGAAAGCGTGCAATAATCATGAGTGTCGTTGCTCGAGTCCAGTCCGAAGTATCCAGCGGGTGGACGCGTACCTTAGGAGAGGAGTCCTGGGGTTCTCAAGGAGGTTGCCGCTACTCGGTTTCGAGTAGCGGTTTTTTACTG
>Ga0123334_1006131_pt1 | contig 11228 bp, 14 predicted proteins | sample BiotimSIPDNA_FD_89706 | JGI IMG/M metagenome (GOLD analysis project Ga0123334, IMG submission 89706) | Anaerobic biogas reactor microbial communites from Washington, USA - Biogas_R1 time_0 SIP DNA | ecosystem: Engineered > Bioreactor > Anaerobic > Unclassified | place: Washington, USA... | reverse complement strand
TTACCACCGATATGACCAGCGTGTTTCTGGTTACGCGTGCGTTTGGCAACATCATGAAAAAGAACAACTATGGCCGGATCATCAACATTGCGTCGATGTACGGTCTGGTGGGCAACACCGCCATTGACACGGTGGCCTACCACACGGCCAAGGGCGGCGTCGTTAACTTTACAAGAGCTGTTGCCGCCGAACTGGCGAAGTATAACATCACCTGCAACGCCATCTGCCCGGGATACTTTGCCACCGAGCTGACCATAGAAACGCTGGAAACCGAAGCGTTCAAGGCTTATATGAGGGCCACCGTGCCGATGGGCCGTTATGGAAAGGAAGGCGAGCTTAACGCAGCTGCCATTTTCTTGGCCAGCGATGAGGCCTCATATGTAACCGGCGCGATTCTGCCCGTTGACGGAGGCTACACAGCCGTCTAATGACCGAGAGCGCTTCTGTTCAAGAAGCGCTCTTTCTAAAGGCACACCTCCGGCACGGTTGTGGGCGTGCTTTTGCAATATAAACTGCCAGGGGCACTACTTTTTTAATATTGAACCGATGATTCCGCTTACATCATCGAGAATATCTCCATCTTTATCGGAATCCAGGAGTTGACTAACCATACCCATAATTCCACTATCATCTTTTTTTCCCATAGAATCGGATAATAGTGATGTTAAGCTTGAAATACCTGTTGCATCAAGGTTCTCTTTCTTCTTTTGCTGTCCGAGGGCTCCAAGTAAAAGGGGAGCCAATTGAGACATTAAACCGGATACCTGACTGGTTTGAAGACCCGCCTGTTTAGCTAATCGTGTTTGCACATTTTGATTCTTGTTTGCCAATACATGATTTAGAATCTTTCGTCCATCCTCTGTATCGACATTTTTTATGTATTGAATAATATCGTTGATATCATCATCTTTATGCTGATCTAATGCTCCGGCAAGTGCTTCTGCACCCTTAGGCGTGCTGGCATTATTGCTGAGGGCCTTTATCAGCGTCGGCAGGCCCATCTGGGTTACTTGTTTGACCTGGCTTGGGTTTGCACCTACTTTTTTACCCAACTCGGCTAATGCATCTTTGTCGTTTAACTGACTCATTATTAATTCCATAATGTCCATGAATAACCCTCCTTTTACTATCAGTTTGTGATGGATGTCCTACCTTGCTATAATTATACACTATCACAAAGGGGAAACAATCATTAGATCTGGTCTGTATTCCTCGCTGTTTCCGGCTTCACCGATTATGTCAACGGCGAAGACCCTATAGTTCTCAGACAGAGCCATCATCTCCGGGAACCAGAATGCACTGTTACTACAAGAGCCGTGTAACAGGATAACAGGCGGGTTTGACTCCTGTCCGGCCGTTAGCATAAACGTCTTTCCAAAAGCGGTCTTGATGTATTTTTGTTCAAAGGGGAACTGACTTAACACCTGGTTGTAATAAGCGCGAAACCAAAGATAAACAAAAAAATTGACAATTGTTGGGATTGCGAGTACCATTAAATGTAATTCATACATATGATTGAGGTTTATCCTTATAATTCTTCAAGTACTATTGTCATACTTACGGAATTGAAAGGGGTGCAAAATGGCAGAATTAAAGACCAAGGAGCACGATGGCGATGTTTATGAATTTATCAAAAACTATGCGAATAATGAGCAAAAGCGCGAAGACAGTTTTGAACTAGTGAAGTTAATGCAGGAGATTACAGGACATCCACCTAAGATGTGGGGGCCTTCAATGATTGGTTTTGGTAGTTATCATTATAAATCCGATCGCAGCAAACAAGAAGGGGACTGGCCATTGGTGGCATTTTCGCCGCGCAAAGCAGCAATCTCACTATATGTATTTTCGGGAAGCCCCGAGCATGAGTATTTACTGAAAGACCTGGGCAAGTACACAATGGGAAAAGCCTGCATCTATGTAAAGAAGCTGTCGGATATCAATACAGAAGCGTTAAAGAAGTTAATGCGGGCTACGATCGATTTTTTAGAGGATAAGTATGGACAAAATCAATAGGATACTGGTCGCGGACGATGAGGCTGACATTCGAAATCTGATAAAGGTCAGCCTTGAAGAAAACGGATACACCGTCCTGACGGCACAGAACGGCAAGGAAGCCCTGGGCATACTATTGTCGGAGGACATTCATCTGGCTATTCTCGACGTAATGATGCCGCTAATGGATGGTTTCAACCTGCTACGGAAAATACGGGAGCACAGCACCATCCCGGTTATTCTCCTGACAGCAAGGACTGACGATATGGACAAAGTGCTTGGACTGGGATTAGGTGCGGATGACTATGTCTCAAAACCCTTCTCTGTTGCCGAGTTGATTGCACGGGTAGGTGCTCAGCTGCGCCGCAGTAACGATTATCTGTCACAGAGGGAAGTGTCACTCCCCTGCGTTACTTATGGAAATCTGTCCATCGATAAAGAAAAATGTTGCGTTTATAAGGACGGAAAGCCCATTGAACTCGGCGCTAAGGAGTTCAAGCTGCTTTTGCACTTCATGGAAAACCCGGAGCGGGTTTTTACAAAGCGTCAGCTTTATCATGCCGTATGGGATGAAGACTACTATTACGACGATAACACCATTATGGTGCATATCAGCCGCATCCGTAGCCGCATCGAGGATGATCCGCAGGATCCGAAGTACCTGAAAACCATCCGCGGCATAGGCTATAAATTGCATTACATCGGTGAGAATTATGAATAGAAAGCTATCCAATCAATTTCTCGGAAACTTTTGGGTAATTTTTTTATTGACTATCCTTGCTACAGCGCTTGCCTTTATACTGCTATCCGTCGCGAGTGGATTGATATCAGAATCGCTTGCCAAAAACCGTTATACCGCAAGTTCGATCATAAAAGAGGATTACAGGCAGATCGACTCGTCCGCAGTCGTGGAGAACGGCGGTGGTGTTCAGATCGTTGACAAGGAATACCGCGTTGTCTATACAAGCGGAGTTGATACGATCAACAAAGACAGTCTGAGCGTTCAGGAGTTCACAACATTTTTGACAGAAAGTAAGAGCAAGCCCTACCATTATGACATCCTGTATCAGCCCGAAGGGGAGTTCTGGCTGATCGTCACTTTCCCCACCTCGATCCGGCTCGATTTTGAACTGGTGCATAACAAAGAAGCTACACCGGGCGATTTCATGCGGGCGGGGGGAGCCATTTCCTTCGTAGGGCTGAGCTATCTTCTGTTCCTTGCGCTCTTAAGTTATATCTATTCCAGGATCACGGCTGCCAGGATAACCATGCCCTTGAAGAAGCTCAGTGACGGCACAAGACTCTTACGGGAGGGCGACTATTCCGCCCGGGTAGATCTGCGCCTAAAAAACGAGTTTGCCGAATTGCAGAATACCTTTAACGACATGGCTGCCCGAATAGAGCAAGAGATAGCTCTGCGCGAAAAATCAGAGGAGGACAGGCGGCGCTTGATCCTTGACATTTCCCATGATCTCAAGAACCCTTTGTCCAGCATACAGGGCTATGCAGAGCTGCTTCGGCAGAAGTCGGATTCGCCGGAATTAAAAGCAATTCATCAAAACAGTCAGCGTGCAAACCATTTGTTGAACGAACTGTTTGAGCTTTCTAAAATGGATAGTCCGGATTTTTCATTTAAGCCGAACAAAACAGACATCTGTGAAACCATGCGGCTGATTTGCGGAGAGATTATCCCACAGTTGGAAAATGCACATTTTGAATATAAGTTCGACATTCCCGAGGATGATATCTACGTTATGATGGATGCGGGCCATTTTGGCCGCATCATTCAAAATCTTACTGACAACGCTGTTCGCTATAACCCGGAGGGCACAACCATAACAGTGAGCCTGACGGTTCAAAATAAGATGGCGATTATTGATTTCGGCGATGACGGAGTCGGCATCCCCGAGCATCTCGCACAGGATATTTTTAAGCCCTTTGTCCGTGTGGATGATTCACGAAATTCGAAAACCGGCGGCAGCGGACTTGGGCTTTCCATTGCAAAGAAGATCGCTCAACTACACGGTGGCGATCTGATCCTGTGCAAAGACATTAACAAGGGCTGCACCTTCAGGATAACGATCCCCATAATTTAAGGTTGATTTAAGGTTTGATAAAGCTGTGTGACAGGTTCGGTTGCTATGATAGCAATAGATCTGAAACGCAGCTTTTTTATTGGGAAGGTGTTTATATGTTAACTATTATAATATTTTTTATCTTAACGGTTTTGGCGATCATCGCACTAGCAAAGATAATATTTCTGCTGGCATTCTGCATTATCGCACAAATTCGAAAAAAGACAAAATCCAGGCAGATTACCTGTTTGAAAAGGACAGTAGCATTCTTTATGGTGATGATCACACTGAACATTGGGTTAATCGCCATTTCACAGTTCACCGCATCTACGCCACCCGTTTTCGATGAAAACGGAGACATACGCGAAAATAGTATCGCAGAGCTGAGAAAGCTGGAGTTGAATGGCAGAAAACAGTGGGTCAGCCTGCGGGGGTGGGACACAAGCAAACCCGTCCTGCTCTTTCTGGCGGGCGGACCGGGGGGCACACAGATGGCAGCGGTGCGCCACGAACTGGCAGAGCTTGAAAAGCATTTCATCGTGGTGAACTGGGATCAGCCCGGCTCAGGCAAATCTTACTATGCAGAAAAGACCCCGGATATCTCCGTTGATACCTACGTTCAGGACGGGTACGCTCTGACGGAATACCTGAGGGAACGTTTTTCGCAGGAGAAAATCTACCTGATTGGAGAATCCTGGGGCAGCGCATTGGGGATTTTTCTGGTGGACAAATACCCGGAGTTGTATCATGCCTTTATCGGCACCGGCCAGATGGTAGATTTTGTGGAAACCGAGAGGATGGATTATGCGAAAGCGATGGAGCTTGCTGTAAATAACGGCGATACCGCTCTTGTAAAAAAGCTCAAAGCAAATGGTGAGCCCCCCTATTATGGCAGGGATGTCACATGGAAAAGTGCGTCATATCTCAACTACCTCAGTTCATACATGGCGAGCAAGCCCGGTGTTCACAACCCCGGTTATAACACTCTTCGTGATATCGGTTCATCTGAGTATGGTTTGCTTGATAAGATCAATTTTTTCCGTGGGATCATTAGCACCTTTAATAGTGTTTACCCAAAGCTTTATGGTATCGACCTGAGAGCGGACTATGCCAGGCTGGATGTTCCTGTCTACTTCTTTTTAGGGCGGCACGATGTGAATGCGCCTACCTTACTGGTTGAGGAATACGAGCGTGTTCTTGATGCACCGGACAAGGGGATCGTGTGGTTCGAGCATTCCGCCCACAGTCCGTGGATCAATGAACGGGATAGATTTGTGGAGGAGGTCGTAGCATGCTTTTTAGGAGATTGATCAGGGGAATGGGGTTGAACAGAATGAATATTGTAGTCTTCGCAGGTGTTCTGAATTTGCTGCTTATTTTTGCTCTATCAGCTTGCACCGCAACAGAAGGCAGCATTGTGATAATGGAGGACGGGCACGGGACGGGTTTCACAATGGACTTTAATAATTACAACACAGAAAACAAGTGCGAACTGCCTCTTACCGAAGGGGATGTGCTACAAGTGGAAGTTGAACATGAAGGAGGAAAAATAGTCTTTGAAGTCAGCGGCAGGAATGGCAGCGAACCCTATGAAGGGAACGGTTTGATATCCGGCACGTTCACCATCACAGTTTCTGAAACAGACGATTATGTATTCAGGATCAAAGGCAAAGATGCAACCGGCATGATCAGGGTCAGGAATATTTCTCAGACTCATCTCTGATACATGCTTCCCGCATCTGGTCATACTGTACGTAGAGTTTTTGAACCTCGTTTTCAAGCGAATAGTAATGCAGTATGTAGGGAATCAGCAATATGGCTAAGAGCATACTAAAGATTACTGTGGCTTTAACCGGGATTATCAGAATCATCATGATCGAAATAATTTCCAGAATAGCAAAAAGTGATGTGACGATAAGATGAATGAGTCGCTCGTGCTGAAAAAAAGAAATCTGAACCAGATGCTCCGCTATCAGCTCTTCCCAGTGGCAGTTACCTTGTAAAAGCAGATCGTCGATTTTCTTACGGTAAGCTACTAATCGCTTTTTCATAATTTCACCACAACCCATCCAGTGTTCGAGCAAAATAATTCCTTGCTTTACATGATAAATGAAAACACGAATTTCTGCAATTAAATATAAGGCTGTTAACTTGACCAGGCTTGTCAATAAAAACGAGAAAATGAGCAAAAAATCGAGTTGTGTGTGGATTATAAGGGGGATAACCTTTAGATTCCATAAATTACTTAAAATTTTGCACAGAATGGACTGTTTTAGAACATGTCATCCACACACAACTCCATATTCTGCTCATAAACTTGATTCTTTTATGTCATCAAGATCTCTCAAAGCAAATCGAGATTGTAGACGATTGACAACTTGAGTCAATCGTTCGATAATTAACTTGAAACAAGAGCCGGTTACAAAATGATGATACCAAATTTATCGGAGGGAAAATCATGAAATGGAGAGGCAGAGCCAAAAGCTCGAATGTTGAGGACAGGCGCGGCTCCGGCGGCATAAGAATGGGAGGCAAAGGTATCCTTGGAGGAGGAATGGGTGTCGTTGTACTCATTCTTTATTTGCTTCTGGGCGGAAATCCGGGGGATATCATTAACCAGTCCCAGATATTCAACTCAGATAATCAGGGTACCTACCAGCAAACTGCGGAGGAGGAAGAGCTGGCCGAGTTTGTATCGGTTGTGCTGGCAGATACGGAATATGTATGGGGCGAGATATTCAGCAGTCATAACCTTGAATATGAAGAGCCAACCCTCGTTCTGTACTCAGGGTATGTGCGGTCCGCCTGTGGCACAGCAGGATCTTCGACAGGCCCTTTTTATTGTCCCGGTGACAGTAAGGTATATATCGATTTAAGCTTTTATCAGGAGCTTCAATCATTTTTCAATGCTCCCGGTGATACTGCCATGGCTTATGTTGTTGCTCATGAGGTAGGGCATCATGTGCAGAATCAGATGGGTATCATGGATCAGGTTAACAAACTTCGGGCTAAATTAAGCACCGAAGAATACAACAAATTATCTGTGCGATTGGAACTGCAGGCAGACTATCTTGCGGGAGTCTGGGCGCATTATGTGGATGATATGAACATTCTGGAGGAGGGGGACCTGGAAGAAGCGTTAAATGCAGCAAGTGCTGTAGGGGATGATCGGATACAGAAACAGACCCAGGGATACGTCGTGCCCGATAGCTTCACCCATGGAACCTCTGCTCAGCGTGTGAATTGGTTTATGAAGGGCTACGAAGAGGGGGATCTGGACCAGTGGGATACCTTCAGCATCAGTGAAGAGAATCTATAAAATTTGATTTTGGAGTAATGTTTATGGCAAAACTGAGTGAAATCGAAGGCATCGGGGAAGCGTATGAAGCAAAACTCAAAGATGCTGGCGTAAACTCGATGGAAGAACTGTTGGAAGTGTGTTCCACAAAGAAAGGGCGAGCAGATCTCGCGGAGAAAGCAGGCATTTCCGAAAAACTGATCCTGAAGTGGGCCAACCATGCAGATTTAGCCAGAATCAAAGGTGTCGGCGGTGAATATGCCGAATTACTGGAAGCGGCAGGCGTTGACACGGTACCTGAACTGGCAACTAGAAAGGCAGAAAACCTGTATAAGAAAATGGTTGAGGTAAACGAGGAGAAAGCTCTCGTTCGGAAGTTACCTACTGAAAAACAAGTTACAGATTGGATCGAGCAGGCAAAAGACCTGCCCCGTGTTATGCAGTACTAGACTACTGGCCATGTTCAACTAATACATGATGATTTGTCAAAAACCGCCGGTTTCATCGGCGGTTTTCCTACGGTGGTAGCTACTTTATACATGGAAATCTCTGATTAAATATGTATAATATACTTGGAACCAAAGTCAAAAAGAAGATCCAAAGAAACAACATAAGGAGGTATGGATATGCCCTTTACTATAGTCCGCCAGGACATCACTAAAATGAAGGTTGACGCCATCGTCAACGCTGCCAATACAGACCTCACTATGGGGGGAGGTGTGTGCGGAGCGATCTTCAAAGCGGCGGGTGCCTCCGACATGCAGGGCGCTTGTGCAAAACTTGCACCGATACAGACGGGAGATGCGGTCATTACACCCGGATTCAGTCTCCCGGCAAAATACGTTATCCACACGGCAGGACCTGTATACCGCGGAGGAAAAGACGGTGAGGAGATACAGCTGCGCTCGAGTTACATAAACAGCCTCAAACGGGCTGTTGAGAATCAATGCGAAAGCATTGCCTTCCCTTTGATCTCCAGTGGTATCTACGGTTATCCGAAAGAGGAAGCGCTGGCTGTAGCAACCTCTGCGATCCAGGATTTTCTGGCCGACCACGACCTGGACGTGTACCTTGCGGTGTTCGACAAAACTTCCTTTGCTGTCAGTGAGAAACTGCTCGGTGAAGTTGCAAGCTATATTGATGAACATTACGCTGCAGAGCACAAAATCCGAAGGCGTGAATTGCTTGACGTTGAGCGTGCAGCTCTAGAAGAGGCAGATCTCATTCGCTACAGTTTCCCTTCATTTTTGGAATCCCGAAAAGTCGGTACCGGGATAGATGATCTGGTAGGAAATCTGGATGAGCCGTTCTCTGAAACACTCCTGCGTCTGATCGACGCGAAAGGCAAGACGGACGTGGAGATTTACAAGCGAGCCAATCTTGATCGCAAGCTATTCTCAAAGATCAGAGTCGGTAAAGGTTATACCCCGAGCAAACGAACTGCCATAGCTCTTGCAGTGGCCTTGGAGCTGTCGCTTGAGGAAACCGATGACCTTTTGAAGCGTGCGGGTTACGCATTGTCTCACAGTCAAAAGTTTGATGTGATAGTAGAATACTTCATCGTAAATGGAAATTATGACATCTTTAAGATCAATGAGGTACTGTTTGAATATGATCAGCCACTTCTTGGAGGATGAATCATTACGTAGCAGATATAACCGCATTATAACTTGATTTATCTGTCGAAAATTGTATAATTAAGTAAGCTTGTCTTTATAAATAGGAACGATACTACCTGTAACGAGGCATTTTATGTACTGGGGAAGCGTGCGTTTTTTTAAACATTTGATTTTTCTGGCACTGGCGATTATATTGCTAGTGCCAGTATGCCTTGCATTTTATCACATGTCTCTGAATGCCCGTCTCACAGAAGAGTTAATAACCTTAAAGGCAGAGATCATTGCCGACCGCATACAACTGCAGCAAAACCAGACAGAATCTATGGGCTTGTCCCTTTTGCAAAATAGTGAGGGAAAAGAGTCTACATATAATTTTGATCTGGAATATCAAAATCTCTATCCGGATCTCTGCATAAGCGATATCCCGGAGCAGTCAGGTTCTACCGATACAGTTTATCTTACATTTGATGACGGACCTACTACATTGACCCGTAAGATTTTAGATGTCCTGAAGGAAAAAGAGGTCAGAGCTACTTTTTTTATCATCGGAAAGAACCTGGAAACTGAGCAGGGAAAGCAGATATTAAAAAACATAGTGGAAGAAGGCCATTCGGTGGGCATCCATACCTACAGCCATGTTTATAATGATATTTATAATTCCGTAGAGGATTACCTGGATGATTTCTATAAAGCATATGACCTGGTCTACAGCATAACCGGTACCAAACCAGAAATATTTCGATTTCCCGGAGGAAGTATTAACGGCTACAATAAGACGTTCTATAAGGAACTGATCGCTGAAATGACCCGTAGAGGTTTTGTATATTATGATTGGAATGTCTCGGCACAAGATGCAGTCGGTAAAATTACAGAGAAAGAGATTTATAATAATATTGTCAACGCATCCAAGAAAAAGACGAGAAGTATCATTCTGATGCATGATAGCCTCGAAAAAAAGGGAACTCTCAAAGCCTTGCCCGCTATCATTGACGAACTGTCAGCCAGCGGATACCATTTCGAAATCCTGACCCGTAATGTTGCTCCGGTCATTTTCGGATACAGCGACTGAAAATAAAAATATCAACAGTGGAGGAAACTAAATGAACGCAAAGGATAATGCAAAACAAGCATGGAAAGAAATACTTGGTGTTGTTGGCAAGGACACAGACAAAGCAGATGAAACGGTAGTGTCTGAAGAGTTCACATATGAAACCAGGCAAGAACCTGAAATACCGGTACGGACTTATCGGGATACCCCGGTCTACTCTACTAGTGTAATCGCGGATGGTATGACGGTAAATGGAGATGCTAAGGTTCAAGGGGATTTAGAACTTCGCGGGGCCATGAAAGGAAACATCAAAGCAGATGGTAATGTGACAATTACAGGAAAGTTACTGGGTGATCTCAGCTGTGCAAAGGATGTGATCCTAATATCTGCTATAGTCCAGGGCAACATAACTGTATCCGGTGTCATAAACTTAGACAAAGCTTCAACGGTAATAGGTGACATAGAAGCCAGGAGTGCAAATATCGACGGGAAAATGAAGGGTTCGCTGGTTGCAGAAGAATCAGCTTCCTTCCAGAAGGATGCTTTGTTGATTGGCGACGTTACTTGCGGTAAAATATCTATGAGTGAAGGTGCGCAGATTGTAGGTGCCTTGAAGGTCAATATGGATCAGGTCACTTCTGCAGAGTTTGAAGAGATCGATTTATAGCAAAGATCCTCACATACGGCCCCCAGTCTTATGAAGGAGGTGATGTACGTGAAAATGTCATATAATAAGCTCGTAAGAGACAAAATTCCCCAGTTGATCGAGGAGAGCGGGAGAAAGCAGACTTCCCGGATCCTGAATGAGGATGAATATTTCCATGCGCTCATCGATAAAGTCGTGGAAGAAATCGAGGAGTTCCGTTCCAGCGGGAATAAGGAAGAAATCGCCGATGTGTATGAAGCACTGGATTGCCTCATCAAATTCAAGGGGTATGAGCTCATGAACATCGACTATATCCGGCTGATCAAACGTGAAGCGAGAGGGTCTTTTCTCGAAAGGATACTACTGGAAGAAGTGGAGGATGATGAATAAGATAATCTAACTTATCCAATATATATATTTAGTACCAGGCTTGTCTATCTATCATCAAACTATTAATAACAACATTTTTTATGTCAAATTCTACATTTTGACATTATTCGATGATTGCATATGGTAATCTAACACATATGTTATTTTAGGGGGATAGATG
>Ga0123334_1006129_pt1 | contig 11230 bp, 4 predicted proteins | sample BiotimSIPDNA_FD_89706 | JGI IMG/M metagenome (GOLD analysis project Ga0123334, IMG submission 89706) | Anaerobic biogas reactor microbial communites from Washington, USA - Biogas_R1 time_0 SIP DNA | ecosystem: Engineered > Bioreactor > Anaerobic > Unclassified | place: Washington, USA | collected... | reverse complement strand
GAGCGCCTGTGTTTTTCAGGGTGAGTGACACTTTGTAAGTGGCTTGTCCTTTTTTTGTTGGTTTGGAAACGGCCAGGTCGGAATAGGCAACGTTGCTGTATGTCAATCCGTATCCGAAGGGGTATAGAATATTGCCCGTCATGTATTTGTAGGTGCGGCCTTTCATGGAATAATCGTCAAATGGCGGCAATGAATCGGAGGTGAGAGGAAAGGTGATGGGCAGGCGGCCTGAAGGAGCGGCATCACCAAAAAGAAGGTCACCCAAGGCATTGCCTCCTTCCTGGCCTGGGTACCAAGCTAGAATGACGGCGTCTGAGAGTTCGGCTACTTCTTTGAGATCCATCGGGCTACCACCGGTAATCACGGTGACTACCTTGTTGCGGTGGTTTTTTGCGATGGTCCGTAAAAAGTCTAGTTGATGGCTGGGAATGGAAAGATTCGTTTTGTCGCCCAACGTGGGGGAGGCGATGGCGTCACCTTCTTCACCTTCGATGGATCCGGATAGTCCCATGACGATTACACAGACCTCAGCGTTCCTGGCTTCTCCACCTGTCCAATCCAACGGATTCAGGTTGGGGGTGGTGGGGAGGGTGCCTACCTTGTAGTTGATGCTGGTGCCACTGCTGACCTTGCCCACGATGCCTTCCAGGAAGGTGCTCATGCGTGGTGACAGGCCAAAGTAATTGCCCAGCAACACGGAGGCGTCGGCTGCAAAAGGACCGGTGACGTACATGGTGCGGACTTCCTTGCTCAGGGGGAGGGTTCCGTTCGCGTTCTTGAGTAGCACCATGCTGTTGCGGGCCGCTTCACGGGCCATCTCTGCATGAGCTTCGCTGGCAATGACAGAGGCCGGAACACCGGCATAGGGCGAGCGGTCATCAGGCGTGAGGATGCCAAGTTTTAATCGGGTCATCATCAAGGGATACAGGGCGTTGTCCAAATCGTTTTCCGTGATGAGGCCTTCCTTGAAAGCTTGTTTCAGGCCCCAGAAGGTGTTGCCGCATTCCAGGTTGAGCCCGCTCTTGATGGCGATGGCTGAGGCTTGAGCGGCGTTGGGGACAAGCTTATGACCTCTGTAAATATCCTCAATGGCACCACAATCGGAGACGACGTGACCGCTGAATCCCCATTGCTTGCGAAGGATGTCGGTCAAAAGGAATGGACTCCCTGAAGCACTGGCGCCGTACACCCTGTTGTAGGCACCCATCACTGATTCCACGTTGGCTTCTTTGACCAACGCCTCAAAGGCTGGCAGGTAAGTTTCAAACAGGTCTTTTTTGGAGGGGTTGGCGTTAAACGAATGACGCAGGGCTTCAGGACCGGAGTGAACGGCAAAGTGCTTGGCGCAGGCGGCAGCTTTCAGAAAGAAAGGATCTTCACCTTGCAATCCTTTCACAAAGGCCACGCCCATGCGGGCTGACAGGAAAGGGTCTTCTCCATAGGTTTCCTGTCCGCGTCCCCAGCGTGGGTCTCTGAAAATGTTGACGTTGGGAGACCAATAGGTCAAACCGGCGTAGATGCTACGGTTGTTCAGGCGTTGAGCGACTTCAAATTTGGCCCTGCCTTCGAGGGCGATGGCTTCGGCCACCCGGCGTACCAGGGCTGTGTCAAACGTGGCCGCCATCCCTATGGGTTGTGGAAACACGGTGGCTCGTCCGTTGCGGGCTACTCCATGCAGTGCCTCACTCCACCAATTGTAGGATGGAATGCCCAGGCGTTCGATAGCGGGCGCATCGTTCATCAACTGACCGATTTTTTCATCTACTGTCAGCTGGTCGATGATGGCTAACGCTTTTTCGGCCATACGGGTTTCCATTGTGATCGATGCCTGTGTCGGCAGGATGGTGGCTATAAGCAGGGTGAAAAGGGTGCGAAAACGGATTGACATAGTGGCAAGGTGTTTTGATAATCAAAGATAAACACTCGCATCCATACCGACAAGGTTTAAAATCCGTTTACGAACACATAATTTGTCAATTATTGCACCTATGATGCGATTCAAACTGTTTAATTTGCATATAATACCTTCACAACCAGCTGTCATTTTTGTACAATTAATCTATGACCATGAATCCGAGACCATCCATCGTGCCGTTGATTGTTTTCTGTTTAACGTTAAGCCCCTTTTTGATAATGGCCAACATTCAGCCAGGCAGGACACTGAACGTGGAACAACCGTCTTCAGATTCTATCACGCTGCTTGAGGCGGCCGGCTGGTTGGAATCGGCCTATGTGTGCTGGCAACCGGTGGAAGAAGCGACGCGTTACAAGGTGGTCTGTACAGGCGAAGGGTTGGTAAACAAGGTGTTGGACGATCCATTGATCCGTTCCTACGGCACTTATTGGCGCGCTGATTTGCCTGGTTTGAAGCCTGGGTGGTACTGTCTTTCAGTAACGGCTGTTGTTGACACAGTGGAGGGACCGTCCTCGGTAACGGACAGTTTGAACGTCTTGCCCTACGATCGCAGTGGGTATGGCTTCTGGAACAATCGTATACCTGGTGGTTACCAGGCAGATGGCACCCTTAAAACGAACGCTGCCGTTATTTACGTAACCGAAAAGACGAAGAACACGGTGTCGCTCAACGTGACCGGCGCGACGACCAATCCCTGCGTTGGCCTGCAAACCATCCTGGATGGGTATAAAAAAGGCAAGGAAACCCGTCCCCTGGTCATCCGATTGATAGGGCAGATAACCGACCCTTCCTATTTGCTCAACGGTGATTTGGTGATTGAAAACGGCAACAATCAGGCTGGATACATGACGTTGGAAGGTATCGGTGATGATGCGGTGGTGGATGGTTGGGGTATCCGGGTGAAGAACGCCTCCAATGTGGAAATCCGCAACCTAGCAACCATGAATGTCAACAGTGGTGAGGGCGACAACATCGGCTTGCAGCAGAACAACGATCATATATGGATCCACCACAACGACCTTTTTTACGGTGATGCCGGCAGTGACGCCGATCAGGTGAAGGGAGACGGGGCCATGGATTGCAAAAAATCGGTGTATGTGACCTTTGACTACAATCATTTCTGGGATACAGGCAAGACGCATTTGCTGGGCTTGAGCGAAGCCGGTTTGCCTGATTTGTTCGTGACGTATCACCATAACTGGTATGACCACTCCGATTCCAGGCATCCCAGGGTACGTTACTATTCGGCTCATGTGTACAATAACTACTACGATGGGGTGGCCAAGTATGGGGTGGGCTCCACGTTGGGGTCTTCCGTTTTTGTGGAAGGCAACTATTTCCGTCACTGTGCGTATCCCATGCTCATCTCCATGCAGGGTTCCGATGTGTACAGTCCGGCCAAACAAGCCAACGATTACAGCGATATGCCCACGTTCTCGAAGGAAAACGGCGGTATCATCAAGGCCTACAATAATTACATGACTGGGCAGCGGCGTTTTGTACCCTATGGGACTTCGGGCTTTCCCAACCCCATGGTTGACTTTGACGCCTACGTGGTGGCTGACAGAAATGATACTGTACCGGCAACTGTTGTTTCGGCCTACGGCGGTAACAGATACAATAATTTTGACACCCAATCGAGCCTGATGTACGCTTATGTGGCCGACAGCCCGGAAGTGGCCAGGAACAAGGTGGTTAGCTATGCCGGTCGCATCAAGGGCGGGGATTTCAAATGGGTGTTCAACAACGAAGTGGACGATGCCGACGCTGAAGTGATTCAGGCGTTGAAGACTGCTCTGAGCAGCTATACGACCACGTTGGTTGCCGTCCAGGGAGAAGGGAACAGCCCGGTAGATCCTGATGATCCGGACGATCCCATCCAGCCTGGTAACGATACGACCCTTGTACACAATTTCACCACAAGTGGCAAGCAAAACAGTTTCTTCTCCATAACCGGCAACCTGTCTACTTCCAAAGGCACGGTGACGTATCAATCACTGACCCTTACCACTTGTTTGAAGCTGGAATCATCGACGGTAGTCTCCTTTACTACCGACAGGGAGGCCATCTTAACGTTGGTTTTCAATACCGGGTTTGCCGGTAAAGTCCTGGTGGATGATACGGTGAGGACGGTGACCAACGGCGTGTTGACAATCACGCTGCCTGCTGGCAAGCATCAGGTAAAAAAGAGCGATACAGCTAACCTTTACTACATCCAGTTGGCTTATCCCACCGATCTGTTCACCGTGAGGAAGGAAACAGTCTTTTTGTCGCATAATCCAGTCGATGAGTTGGTTGAGGTCATGGGCACAACCACTATTTTTCGGGTGGAGTGCCTGTCCCTGGACGGCACGGTGCAACTGCTTGATCTATCGGAAAATAAAGTGTTGAATGTGAGTGTGTTACGGCCTGGTTTTTACCTACTGCGTGTGTATACGCCAAGCGGTGTTCATGTTGTTCGAATGCTAAAACGTTGATGGACTGTTTGTTTTTTAGGTAGGCGATTGGTTTTTTCGTATTTTCGGGCTGTTTATGCCTAGATTGAAACCTACCCCACTAAAGGATACGATCATGAACAACAGGTTTGAAGAAGTGATGAGCAAAAAAACCACGGAAGCGCTCCGGACGATTATTGATGCACCTGAAGGAACGTATCAGGCTGATGCCTTGGAGGCGGCCAAACTGGAATGGGAAAAACGCCATCAAAGCAAGACCACTCCGACACCCCCAATGGAAGAACCTCCTATCGCAGATATGCCGCTTGAACAGCCAATTTTTGAGAAGCCTGAAGAGAACCAGCCGGTTGAACGACGCTATCCGGCGTTACGTGTCATTGCAGGCATCTATCAGGCGTTGGCCTACATCATTATGTTGCTGGCTGTGATCGTGTTTATAAGTATCGTTGTTACGAGCAGTCAATCGCTGTGGTTGGCGCTGGGTATCCTCCTGGGTGGTGGACTATTGGCGTTAGCCATGTTGGCCATTTCGGAAGTGATCAAGCTATTCATCGACATTGAGAAAAATACCAGGATTGCTGCCCGCTACTAAAACCGACAGACTGCTGTACCCCTGTTCATGCAAACTTCTACCAACAAATACTTGCTGTTGGCCATTACCATGGTGGCCAATTTTTTTAATCCATTTACCGGCTCTGCCGTAAACATCGCCCTGCCTCAACTGGCGGCTGAATTGAACCTGCACGTCGGAGCCATGAGCTGGGTCACCATGGCCTACTTGCTGGCTTCTGCTGCTTTTTTGGTGCCCATGGGTAAGATCGGAGATCATTGGGGGCGCAGGAGTATCTTCCTGTGGGGGAGTGTCGTGTTTATGCTGGCCTCCTTTGCGTGCGCCCTGACGGTCAACGCTGCCGGGTTGATCTCATTCCGGTTGTTGCAAGGCTTGGGGGGTGCCATGATGGTCAGTGTAAGTATGGCCATCCTTATGGCGGCGTTTGAGCCTGGAGAGAGGGGGCTGATGATTGGTTTGAACGTTGCGTCTGTGTACCTGGGACTGTCCGCGGCGCCCGTATTGGGTGGTCTTTTGACAGACTATTGGGGGTGGCGCAGTTTGTTCTACATCAATGGTACGGTGTCCATTTTTGTGACAATAGCTTTGTTTTTTACCATCCGCCCCGAAAAGCGACAACCTGCGACGACTCCCTTCGATTGGAAAGGGGCTTCCTGGTACGTTATCTCCCTCTTGCTCCTGATGTATGGATTGTCACGCCTGCCACAACCGTTGGCTGTGGTGGCTGCGTTGATTGGTCTGTTTGGCTTGATTGGTTTTATCAGGCTTGAACTAAAGACGACCGCTCCTGTATTGAACGTGCGCATGTTCAGACACAACAAGGTTTTCGGCTTGTCCAACCTCTCGGCCTTTATCAATTATGCGGCCACCTTTGCGGTGGGTTTCCTCCTAAGTCTATACCTGCAATATGTCAAGTTGTTGACTCCGAGGGAAGCGGGTTTGCTAATGATGGCCCAACCTGTCATGATGGCGCTGGTGTCTGTTATTGCAGGTCGCTTGTCGACTAAATTTTCTCCTGCCGGTCTGTCCTCCGTTGGAATGATGATCAGTGTGGTAGGACTGTTGTTGATGGCCTTTTTAAACGAAACGTCGCCTCAAGCTTACATTTTAACGGCTTTGGCTGTGCTGGGCGTTGGTTTCGGCCTGTTTTCCTCCCCCAACACCAATGTGGTTATGAGCTCAGTCGATCACAGCAACTACGGCGTGGCTTCGGCCACACTGGCCACCATGCGCAATCTTGGCATGGTCTTCAGTATGGCCGTAGCGACTCTGGCTGTGCATGTGTTCATCGGTGACAAGGTTATCGGCGCAGAAACCTTGACTTCCTACTTGCACGCCTCACGCCTGGTGTTCTTCTTGTTTGCCGGTTTTTGTGCGGCCGGGGTTTTCACCTCCATGAAGCGCATGTAGATAGTGGCCTTTATTCCAGTAGCTTTTGAATACTTTCTTCGTCCTGATTTTCCGTGTAGTAAATGATGAATTCCTTGGGTGACATGCCGAAGAATTCATGGAAATTGTAGGAGAAGTAAGAGTGACTGGAGAATCCAACTTTATAGGCTACTTCGGAGATGTTCACTTTGTTGTTGACCAACAGGTAGGCGGCTTGTTTGAGTCGGATGGACTTGATCAAGGCGCTGGGTGACATGCCCAGGATTTCCTTGAGCTTACGGTTTAGGTGCACGCGGCTGATGCCCACCTCGCGGCTCAAGTCTTCCACACTCATCTCGCTGTCTTCCAGGTGCTCCTTGATGTAGTCGACCACCCGTTTGATCAATTTGTCGTTGGCCGAATCAATGACCAGGGTGTCATAATTGAAGCCCATTTCCGTACGGTGTACTTTCTTACGGATCTTTTCCCTTACCCTGATGGCCTGGCCGATGGCGCCTTTGAGGAGCAGAATGTTGAATGGCTTGGTCAGGAAACGGTCTGCGTGTAACTGGATACTTTTCATTTCCACGCTTTCCGAGTCTTCGGACGTCAGGATGATGACAGGGATGGCATCGGTTTCCGGGTTGCTTTTGATTCGTTGGCAGAGTTCCAGACCGTCACCGTCGGGCATCAGGTAATCGGTGATTACGACGTCAGGGTGGAGGCTGAGAAGCTGTTTCCAAGCCTTGTTGCCACTGTTGCAGGTCACGATGGTGTAGTCGGCCAGTTCCTTTTTCACATACCGACAGAACTCTTCATCATCATCCACCACGAGGATGGTGTGTTTGTTTTTGGGTCCGGTGCTTTCTTCTGGCTCTCCGTCTGTTTCAACAGATTCCACGTAGTCTTGTTCGGCTGGCCATTCGCCAGTGATGTCGTAGGCTGGGTCTTTGTCGGTGTCTGCAGGAATGGGAGCGAGTTCGGTGTCGTTCAGGTGGGCATTGCCTAAGGGCAGCCTGACGATAAACTCGACGCCCTCGGAGCCGACATTGTGGGCTTCAATCTGACCGTGGTGCATGACGACCAACTCCTTGGTCAGGTGCAAGCCGATGCCCGAACCGGCAATTTCCGTTTTGTGGGATCCTTGATAAAAACGTTCAAAGATGCGCTGCAAATCGTTGGTTTCAATGGGGTCACCTGTGTTGAAAAAACGGATTTCCACATAGTCGGTGATGGCGGGATGACCAAAGATCCCATGGTTGTCCTTGCAGGTCAACCTGATCAGGATTTTACCCCGTATGGGCGTGTGTTTGAAGGCGTTGGACAAGATGTTATAGATTATCTTGTCGAAATGCCTGATGTCAACCCAGACATCAAGGTGTTCGTTGTCGCTGGATTCCAGGGAAAAACTGATTTGCTTGGCTGTGGCCATGTTTTTAAAGGACAGCATGCTGTTTTTGATGAGCTCGTTGAGGTCTTGCTCAACAAAATGCAGGGCGAGCTGCCCGTTGTCCAGTTTGCGGACATCGAGCAGTTGATTGACCGTTTGTAATATGCGCAACGAGTTGCGATACATGAGGTTGTGCATTTCTGTCGTTTCCTTGTCGCTCTGATTGCCCATCAGTTTCTTGAGGGGGGAGATGATAAGCGTCAAAGGGGTTCTGATCTCATGGGCAATGCTGGTGAAGAGGCGTAGTTTATCTTCCTTGACCTGTTCGTTGTATTGAGCCATTTCCAACTTGCGGCGCTGGAGTTGTTTGTGGCGGTAGTATACGATGGCAGAATAAATAGCGGCAATGGCCAAAAGGAAGTAGATAATACGGGCCAGGACGCTACTGTACCATGGTTGGGCCACCACAATTTGTAATTTGCGGCTGGTTACGTTGCTGCTTTCTTCATCAAAATAGCCTTTCACTTCAAAGGTGTAATGACCTGGGGGGAGGCTGGCATAGGTGGCTTTTGCGTTGGAGGCGTCGGTATGGTGCCAATTATTGTCGTACCCGTCGAGCCGGTATGAGTAGTTCACCTTTTGTGGGTTGGCGTATTCCTGGGCTGAAAAGTACAAGGTAATGGAGTTGTCCTTGTATTTAAGGCGTAGTTTCTCTGCGTACAACAAGGCGGCATCCAATGGTTTGCATGTTGCCTCTTCTCCGTATTCCAGGAATGAATTATTCACATTCAAACCGGTGAAGTAGATGGGCCTCATGACTTGCTGTTGTTGGTTGACCTGAAGGGGGTCTATACGGACGACGCCGTTATCGCCACCGAACAACAGGCTGCCGTCGTTGTCCTTAAAGACGGAGGCAAATTTGAACTCACCGATGCTGAAACCTTCAAATTCCGGGTAATTGCGTAGATGGCCGGTTTTGACATTAAGCCTTGATAGGGCTTTGGTCGTTGTGAACCAAAGGGATTCGTCATCACCCATGGCCATGGACAGGATGTTTTGCGACTCATTGTCTTTGCTCAAAGGGATGACTTTGTGTCTGTTTTGTTTCATGTCGTAGGCCACCAGTCCCACCATTGTGCCAATGTATAGGGTGTTTTCATGCTCCACAAATGTATTGGTTTGGTGGTAGGCTGACATGCCGATATCAGCGTTTAGCAAGACATTGTGATCGACATCATAGTAATAGGCTCCCTCCGAGGTGGCTATCCATAGCCTACCTGTTTTGTCCAGGTAAAGGGAACGGATCCAACGGTTGGTGGGCGCATCTACCCGTTTGATTTTGTTGGTTTTAAGATCAAGGATGACGAATCGACCACCGTTGGTGCCTATGTACAGAAAATCTCTGCGTTCATCATACGTCAGGCACATAATTTTATCGTTGGGTATGGCCTTGAGGTATTCAGGTTGGGAAAAGTGAAGGCCATCATTCGAACAGAACAAACCGTGTCCGTAACTGCCTGCCCAAATGGTGCCATTGCCATCAACGGCCATGGATATCATGGAGTTGCATGCTACCCCATCATTTCTTTCTTGCACGTTGTTCAGGTCGTTTCCAACAGCGCTGAATAAACCACCACCATCGGTTGCCAACCACAGGTTGCCTCGTTTATCTTTGGCAAATGCGCTGATGCACGCTCTGTTCTTGCCAGAGTTATCATCGTTGATGGCGTAATAACCGAAACCTGAATTGGATTGTGGAACAATGAAGACCCCTTTTTGGTACAACCCGGCCCATATGTTGCCGGTGTTGTCTTCCATCAAGGCATGAACCTTACTGTGTTTCAGGTCGACTTGTAGATTGTTGGTTACGCTATAGGGGACGTTGCTTTCTGATTCTCTCTCGAATAGCAAAATACCCCTATTTTCAGTACCGATCAGGATTGTTCCGTCTTTTTTGACCAATATTGATTGAATGTTTTTTGAATTCAACGACGGGTCGGATGGCTTTCGCAACAACCGACGGTTGGCGTCGTAAATAAATAAACCGTCAGAGGAGGAGCCGATCAACACATCGCCCGTCAGTGGGTCGTCACAAAAGCAGGCGACTAACTGTCCGTTTTGCAGGTTGCCTACATCTTGCGTTTGTTGAATGTTGACCAGTGTATTGTTTTTCAGGTTGATCACTTTAAAGCCTTTGTCACCCGTAGTGATCCACAACCAACCTCGCTTGTCTATCAGCATCGATCCAAGGAAGGAGGTGCCCATTAACTGTTGAAGGGCTGCTGAATGGGTAGTGTCGACCTGCCTTGTGGTGCTTTCCAATACATAGATGCCATGCCCACTGGTGCTTACCAGTAGTGAGTTGGGTTTGTTGCCGGCAATGATGTTGGAGATGGAGAAACGATGGGGGGCTTCTTCGAGGTTGGAAAGCTTGATGTGTTCGAACCGGTTGGTTTTTGTATCAAGGACATCCAGCCCCTTGCCTGTACCTACCCAAAGACGATTGTGATCGTCCATGTACAAGTCGTTGATGCTGTTGTTGCTGACAGATGAAGGCTCACCTTCTTTGTGTTCAAAACGTTTGAAGTGATCGCCCACCAGGCGGTCTAATCCGTTTTCACCAAAGACCCATATGAATCCTTCACGGTCTTGGTACAGACCGTTGATGCGGCTGCTTGACAGGCCTTGTTCTGAATTGTAAAAGCGGGGATTTTGGGCTGTCAGTCCTGCTGCCAATCCTGATAATGCCAGTAAAAGCCCCAAAAAGATGACGGTGTTGTGTTTCATGGAATGCAAAAATAACGGTTAAGGTCGGCAGCAAAGATGCATCTTTTTATGAATATGGATGGTATGATTTTGCTTAAAAATAAGCCCGTTAGGGGTGCTGTTTGGCTCAAATCGTGTCAATTTTGAAACATGATACATGACTTTTTTACAATAAGTCCCCAAGGATGTTTCAAACCCTACAGCCTTTGATAGGGTGTTGTTACAGGGTTGACAGGATGTCTGCATGTTTGGGATATAAAACAATATCTATTCTTAGTAACATTGCAGTCAATAAGTTGCGGGAATTTTGCCTCATGAATGCATTGTTTGATGTCAAAGATAAAGTCGTAGTGCTGGCAGGGAACCAGGGAAGATTGGGTGTCAATCTGGCCGACTGTTTGATACAAGAAGGTGCTATTCTTGTGTTGCTTGGGCCATGCCCCCAGGAAGGCTGGGCGTTGGTCGAGGCCATGGTGCAGAATGGTGGCGACGCCACTTTTTTTGAGGTCGATCCCAAGGACACCATTCGTTTGACACAGGTACAAGAAGATATCATGCTGGAATTTGGACACATCGATGCATTGGTCTACGAATTTGAAGCCTTGCCGGGTGATCTGAAACAACTTGACGGAAAAAGTTTGTTCGACCGGGAACTAGCCTTGTCGGATAGTGCTGGTGATTGTAGCTTGGCTGTGTTTCTGATGACTACCCGGCTGTTTCTAAAAGCCATGCTCAAGCAGCAGGAGGGTGCCATTGTTGGTTTG
>Ga0123334_1006127_pt1 | contig 11234 bp, 13 predicted proteins | sample BiotimSIPDNA_FD_89706 | JGI IMG/M metagenome (GOLD analysis project Ga0123334, IMG submission 89706) | Anaerobic biogas reactor microbial communites from Washington, USA - Biogas_R1 time_0 SIP DNA | ecosystem: Engineered > Bioreactor > Anaerobic > Unclassified | place: Washington, USA... | reverse complement strand
GACGGGTTACGGCCGTATTAGGGACTCATACTCATATTCCCACTGCGGATGAACGAATTTTGCCCAAAGGAACAGGATATATTACGGACGTAGGTATGACAGGTCCTTTTAATTCAGTCTTAGGAATAAATCCGGAGATTGTGATTACCAAGTTTTTAACCAAACGCCCGGTCCGTTTTGAGGTTGCTTCGGGACCTGTTAAACTGGATGGGGTTATTTTTGAAGTTAACGAGCATGGGTATACCACAAGTATCAAACGAATTCAGCGATTTTTAGATTGATCGAGTTGAACAAAGACAGAAAGGGTATAAGATGGAAGTCTTAAAAGTATCATCGAAATCTAGTCCCAATGCGGTAGCTGGAGCGCTTGCAGGAGTAATCCGTGAAAAAGGGAGCGTTGAGATTCAAGCTATCGGCGCCGGAGCAATTAACCAAGCTGTTAAAGGGGTGGCAATAGCTAGGGGGTTTGTCGCGCCTAATGGTATAGACCTAATTTGTATACCGGCATTTACGGAGATCACTATCGATGGAGAAAACCGGACTGCGGTTAAATTAATCGTAGAACCAAAGTAACTAATTTTTAATTAATAAAAGAAGAAAGGATGCGGGGATTCCGCATCCTTTCTTCTTTTATGTAGACTATTCGGTAAGAAAGAGCCAATTTGCCATCAGGATTGATTCTTGGTGATAATTGCTTGGAGGTAAACCAAGAACGGGTTAGAATTAATGAAAAAACGCTCTCAAAACTTTAGTATTCGTAACAATACTTAACCCATTTCAAAAACCAAACACACCAGGAGGGAAATCATGGAATTAAGCGGCAAAAAGGTTCGGTTAAGACCGCTTTTGATTAAAGATTTGGAGAATTTAGCCCGTTGGAACCAAGACGCGGAACTTCAAGAATATGTTGACAGCAATCTTCCATCAGCTTATCATCAATTAGAACGATGGTATCAAGACAATGTTCCCGATCGGAATTATCAAGTTTTTGCCATTGAAACCATTGCCGGAAGAATGATCGGAGATTTAGAACTGGACCATATTTGTTGGAGCAAACGTGAAGCGGAACTTAGAATCCGAATCGGAGAGAAAGATTGTTGGGACCAAGGTTTAGGCACGGAAGCCATTCAATTAATTTTCAAGTATTTACTGGCGAATAAAAAGTTTACCCGAATTTACTTACGGGTGTATCGCTTTAATGAACGAGCAATTAGATGTTATCTTAAAAATGGGTTTAAACGGGTAGGAATTTTACGGCGTCAAACAGAGGGATGGAAAGATATAATTTTAATGGAAATTGATTTTAGAAAACTTCAAATGAATTATCCATCAAAAAAAGTAGGGTAATATTGGTTCTTGCATGACGCTTATACAACCGATTACAAAAGTATGGTTTAGTTTATAAATACTGCAAGAATTCATCCCAAGTTTTAGTGAATTTGGGTAAAAACACAAAATTTTTTTTTAGGCTTTTAACTGGTATTTTTAATAGGAACTCCTTTAGTGATATGGGTTTCCTAATAAAGGAATTGTCCCTCCAATTGTCGAATAACATACGCTTAGAAAACGGAATTATAGGGAGGGCCATCCATGTCGGATATTAGTATTGTAATAGCGGATAATAACCGTGATTTATGCGCAACAATGGCTGACTTAATAGAGATGCAAGAGGATATGGAGTTAATCGGCGCCGCTTATGATGGAATTGAAGCATTGAATTTAATTGAAAAATACAGACCTACGGTATTGATTTTGGATATAACCATGCCCTATTTAGATGGAATAGGGGTTTTAGAAAAAGCGGCTCAATTTGAAACACCTCCAATTGTTATTATATTGACTGCTTTTGAGCAAGAAGCAATGATTCAACGTTTGATTACCATGGGAGCTTCATACTATATGGTGAAACCATTTGACGCGGCTACGCTCATTGAAAGGATCAGACAGTTTGCGTCAAATCGACAGCCTTCGCCTATTAAAACCATTAGAGTAACTGAGGAACCTGCAACCTACAATTTGCGTCACCGTGAAAAAACCGACAGCCAGTTGGAGTTAGAGGTTAGCAAACTCTTTCATGAAATGGGAATTCCCGCCCATTTCAGAGGGTACGCTTATTTAAGGGATGCAATAATAATGGCCGCCAGAGAGGTTGAAGTGCTTGGGAATATTACCAAGAATCTCTATCCCCGGATTGCGGAAAAATACCGTTCATCCGCCAGTGGAGTTGAATCAGCGATTCGCCATACTATTGAGATTGGTTGGGAAAGAGGCAATTCTGAATTTATTAAGAATTTTTTTGGCGCTGAGAACGGGAAGAACCGTTTTCCGACAACGGCCTCATTTATTGCAAAAGTTGCCGATAAATTAAGGTTAGAATCGAAATTAATTTGAGTGTCAAGGAAAATTTAATCTGAAAATAAAAAAATCCCTTGATAGGGATTTTTTAGTCGAAAATTAATATTGAGAAAGGACAAAATATTATTTTGATACGTTAATTTTTAGCAGAGTGTGTTAAAATATTATTATTATCATGAATTAATTTGGAGAAACATTTGAATTTAAAAGGTCTAAGCCATAAAGAATTACGGGACTATCTCGACTCATTAGGGTTTCCAAAGTATCGCGGCGACCAAATTTTTAATTGGTTGTACCGAAGGAAAGCATGCGATTGGGATGAGATGACCGATCTTCCGAAAGAACTACGCAAGGTTTTTCAAGATAATGGAGTTTCATTGGGTTGCCTTTCACTTGATTCTCAACTTCGAGCCGATGATGGAACAATTAAATGCCTATTTGTATTGGAAGATGGGGAAACTGTTGAGAGCGTATATTTACCGGAAACCCAACGGCAAACGGTTTGTTTTTCGACTCAAGTTGGGTGCGGGATGGGTTGTCTATTTTGCGCTACCGGGCAAAGGGGCCTGGTTCGAAACTTAAGCCCGGCCGAGATAGTGGATCAGCCTTTACAAATAAGCCGGATGACCGGTTCCAGAATCAGCAGCTTAGTTGCGATGGGTCAAGGAGAGCCGTTACTCAATTATGATTCGTTATTAAAAGCAATCAGGATTATTAATGATACCCAAGGGATGAGCATTGGAGCTAGACATATTACCATTTCAACTTGTGGTATTATTCCCGGAATTAGAAAATTAGCTAATGAACAGTTGCAAGTCAATTTAGCGATTTCCTTACATGCGGCTGAAAATGAACTACGGAATTATCTAATGCCGATTAACCGAAAATATCCGATCGATCAATTAATTGAAGCCTGCCGTTTTTATTTGTCCCGAACCAATCGAAGAATTACTTTTGAATATACACTGATCGACGGTGTTAATGACCGTTCGATTGACTTAATAAACTTAATCCAATTGTTATCAGGGATGTTATGCCATGTCAATTTAATTCCATTCAATCCGGTACCCAATTCTAAACTAAGGCGCTCCAAAGAAGAACGGATTGAAGAATTTGCGGCAGGATTAAAGCAAGTTCATATCGAAACCACTATTCGAAAAGAAAGAGGAAGCGAACTTGCGGCCGCGTGCGGACAATTACAAGGCAAATCGGTTTCCGGTACAGCTCCGTTATGGTTTAACACCCATGAATAATGAAAAGAATGATCAGGAGAAAATTCCAGCGATTATAAATAAAGGCATAGACCCGAATGAGAAAACATGAAGCTTTAATCAATAAGTTCCGAGAAGTTTTAAAAATGCCTCGGAATTTATCTAAAAAAGGTATTGATTTCGAAGGTAATGAGGCATTGACCTTAAAAAGGGCCAAGCTTAATTCGGGTATCAAATCTTTGTCAACAACTGAATCGGGTTTTGAATTACCTTGCCAAACCAAGCAGTTTCGTAACCGGCGAGTTGCCAAACGATGTCATCGTTGGGTTTTTACCGTATTGGAAGGCAATGATCGTGGTAGACAATTTATCGGCGCTACTCCGGAGCTTAAAGTCGGAAGGCAGCCGGAGAACCATATTTGTTTACGAGATTCAAAGGTATCACGCTTTCACGCATTAATTAAAGTAAAGGATTATTGTTTAATTATTAAAGATTTACAAAGCACTAACGGAACTTTTATAAATAACGTTAAGGTTAAAAGAGATAAACTGCATACAGGCGATTTAATAAAAATAGGAGACACTATTTTACAAGCTACGCTGGAAACTGATTAACTAGATTATTGACGCATCAGAGGTGAGTTTATGAAAGCCGCGGGAAGAACTGATCGGGGAAAGGTAAGAGAATTAAATGAGGACACCTTCGGTTATAATGATTGTTTATTTGTAGTGGCCGACGGCATGGGTGGACACCAGGCCGGAGAGGTTGCCAGCGCAATTGCGGTAGAAACTATTCTCAAGGCTGACCTTAACGGGGATATCAAATCGGCTTTAAAAAAGACCCTAGCTTTGGCTAACCAAAATATTCTTAAACAAGCCGAGGAAAACATCGAACTTACCGGGATGGGAACCACTGTAGCGGTTTTATATCTGGAAAACGGTTTGGCTTATGTGACCAATATCGGAGATAGCCGGGTTTATTATCTTTCTAATAATAAGTTAAAACTCTTAACCAGCGACCATTCCTTAGTTAACGAACTTGTTAAAACCGGTGAAATAACTGTTGAGGAAGCTAAATCACACCCAAAACGCAATATCCTAACTAAAGCGTTAGGAAGTAACGAGACAATGGACCCTGAAATTATCACCCTCGAAATAAATAAAGGTGATAAATTCCTATTATGTAGTGATGGGCTGACCGGCTCAGTTTCGGAAACTTCCATTCAAGAGTTAATGTCTCAAATAATTGATCCGGAGATAATCGCAGATCAGTTGATTGATTCGGCAAATGAATTCGGTGGAGCAGATAATATTACCGTTGTTTTAGTAGAAATTTGAAAAATAAACAGTAATTTTCTATGAGGTATGGGCTTAAAGAACAGATTATCTAAGGTATTTTTAAAATTTGTATAGATTACTGCTGCAGGATTTTATTATTAATTGAAGAAAAAAGCCTTTGAATTGAAATAATTATGCCGATATATAAATTGTGTTATTTGCATAAGTTTAATAATTAATATAATCAATCTTGACATACAATATATGGTATAATTTTATTTTAGTTATCAATACATTATCTGTGAATCGTAAAAAGTAAAAAAATGAGTACAAATTGATTAAAACTTGCATGAATTGAGGTGCTAAATTGGTCGGTAAAATATTGGGGAACCGATATCGTCTGTTAGAGTTGATTGGGGAGGGCGGCATGGCGCTGGTTTACAAGGCGGAAGACTCTTTATTGTGCCGAGCGGTAGCCGTCAAAATATTACGTCCTCAATATGCCAGTGATGCGGAATTTGTAGAAAGGTTCCACCGGGAGGCCAAGGCGGCCGCGAGTTTGGCCCATCCGAATGTAGTTAATATTTTTGATGTAGGTAAGGAAGATGATATCGATTATATTGTTATGGAGTATATTCCGGGAGAAAATTTAAAAGATTTAATTAAGCGGAATGTTCCGATGGCAGTCGAACAGGCTTTGGATATTACTAGACAAATTGGTGAAGCGTTACATCACGCTCACCAACGCAATATAATTCACCGCGATATTAAGCCCCATAATATTTTAGTCACTCCTGAAGGACAAATTAAAGTAACTGATTTTGGAATCGCCCGGGCGATTAGCGCTAGTTCCTTTACCCAAGCGGGAATGGTAATCGGCTCAGTCCAATATTCTTCCCCGGAACAGGTTAAGGGGGGAGTTGTAGGGCCTCAGTCCGACATTTATTCACTGGGTTGTGTTTTATATGAATTACTAACCGGAACCATTCCGTTTCAAGGCGATACTTCGATTTCCATCGCAATGCAGCATTTGCAGGGTAGTTTGATACCAATTCGTGAATTACGTCCGGACATTCCTGTAGCAATTGAGAGAATAGTTGAACAAGCCATGGCTAAAGATATTAACCAGCGTTATCCTTCTGCTTTAGCAATGTTGAAGGAGATAAATCTGGCAGATTCAAAAGATTATCGTAAATATAAATTAATAAACAATACCGACCTTCCAACTCAAACCTGGGAATCAGTAGAAGATTCTGAAAAACCCAGCCCTGAAAAGAGGCATAGATGGTGGAAATGGATGATATTTGGGTTTGCGATCAGTATGATAATTGTTGGAATTATCTCTGTTATTTTTCTTAGTTTTACAAATCATTGGAGTAGTAACAGGGTTGTTGAAGTTCCGGATGTAGTTGGGGAAGAGTTGGTCGATGCCAGACAGATTTTAAAAGAGAGGCGTTTAAATATTAAAGTCATTAATTATCTTTATAATTCAGAGTTTCCTAATGGAACGGTTATTTCCCAACAACCGGCTCCAGGCCAAAAGAGAAGAGCAAGTACCGAGATTGAGGTTGTAGTCAGTAAGGGTCTACAATTGGTTAGAGTCCCGAATTTAGCGGGTAAGAACCAATTGGAGGCTGAATTGGTTTTGGAAGAGACCGGGTTGACTTTGGGTGAAATTTTGGTTGATTCAAGTCCTGAGTATCCTGAGGGTGTGGTCATCAAACAACTTCCGGATAAAAACACTCAAATTGAGCATGGTGCTAGTGTTTCAATTACCTTAAACGTTACTTCGGCTAATTTGGTAAAAATTCCAAATTACATTGGAAGGCCTTTATCCGAAGTCCGCGCTGAACTAGGACCATTAGGATTAATGTTTAATCAGGCCACTCCAACTCCAAGTAATATTTATCCTGAAGGAGTAATCATTGATCAACGGCCTTTACCTTATGACCGAGTACCGCTGGGGACGGCCATGAATTTTATTATTAGTTCCGGTCCGGAATAAATTGGAGCCTGGTATGTTTGTAAAGATAAAGGTTGGGGTAAGGCGTGCGACGAAGTATATTAATAAAGAATGAATAGGTAGGCTGGAATTTGGAGAAAGACGACATTAAAATGTCAGTCGGTAGAGTGGTTAGAGCAATTGGCGGTATTTTTTATGTTGAACCGCTGACTGGGAAGGACCTCATAGCTGAATGTTCGGTCCGTGGTAAATTGAAGCTAACCAATTCCGATATTTTGGTAGGAGATAAAGTCAAGTATTTATTGGAAAATTCAAAAGGGGTAATTACAGAGGTTTTACCTAGGGAATCAATTTTAAAACGCCCATATATAACTAATGTTGATTTACTAGTTGTGGTGTTTGCCCATGAAAACCCCGTTCCCAACCCGAGTTTAATGGCGCGGTTTCTAATTATAGCGGACAGTAGCGATATCCCATATGTTTTGGTTTTTAATAAAACTGATTTAGTGGGAAAAGGAAAAGCCGATAAATTGGCGAATATTTACCGTAATTACGGTTACCAAGTATATTGTACCAGTACCGTTAATAATCTCGGAAAGAGAACTTTGCAAAAATTGTTAGCCGGTAAAGTATCAGTTTTTACAGGACCATCCGGAGTAGGAAAATCTGCCCTGCTTAATATGCTTTGTCCGGGTTTAAAATTAAAAACCGGTATACTCAGTTCCAAGATTAGCCGTGGTAAACATACAACCCGGGAAGTACAGTTGCTAAAAGTAAATCCCTTAACCTCTGTGGCGGATACTCCGGGATTTTCCCAAATTGGTTTGGAACACTTGAAACCAGAAGAATTGGCGTCCCTTTTTCCGGATTTCCGCGATTACCTCGGAAAATGTCGATTTAATTCTTGTATTCACCAAAATGAACCCGAATGCGCTTTGAAAAAGGGCCTTGAAAACGGTATGATTGACCCAGAAAGATACAATTCATATCTGGAATTATTAAAAGAAGTAAAGGAAAATTGGGCTAAGCGTTATCGTTAGGAGACATGAATGATTGAAATTGCTGCTTCGATTTTGAACTCTAACCTATTAAACTTGGGTGAATCAGTTTGTGAAATTAGCGGAGCAGATTGGCTCCATTTTGATGTAATGGATGGACATTTTGTTCCCAATCTAACATTTGGTCCGATGTTTGTCGAGCAGGTGAAAGAAATTACGGACCTTCCCATTGAGGCTCATTTGATGGTTGATGAACCGGAAAATTTCATCCCAATGTTTGCTAAGGCAGGAAGTAAAAGGATTATTATTCATGCGGAAAATACGGTTCATCTGCATCGTTTGGTTCAAAGTATTAAGGAATATGGTTGTGAAGTTGGAGTAGTGATAAATCCGGCGACTCCATTAACAACGATCGAATATATTCTAGCTGATCTGGATCTGGTTTTATTAATGACCGTAAATCCCGGTTTTGGAGGACAAAAGCTAATTCCGGGAATGATTTCAAAGATAAAAAAATTACGGGAGATGATCAATACTCAGCGAGTTCCTTGTAAGATTGAGGTTGATGGAGGAGTTAATTGGGAAAATGCCGCAACTCTGGTTGAAGCTGGGGTCAATGTGATTGTAGCCGGAACTTTGATTTTCCATGAAACGGATCGGAAAGCGGCAGTAGCTCGGTTAAAAGGTATTGTAAATAAAGGGGGTAATTAAACTGTCGTTCGAACATATTGATTCATTTGTGAAAGCTGCTTACTCGGTTATTGAAAATATGTTGGATCCAAAAGTAGAAGCTGGAAAACCGTTCTTCAATGAAGAACCACTGAGTAAGTATGAAGTATCGGTTTTAGTAGGAGTTTTTGGAGATCTTCAAGGTCAGGTAATCTGTGGGATGACTAGTGAAACCGCTAAAAAGATCGCTTCGCAAATGTTAATGACTAATGTTGAAGAAATTGATATGATGAGTGAAAGCGCACTTTGCGAATTAAAAAACATCATTGTTGGTAATGCTAGTACTAATCTATCGTTAACCGGCTATCGATGTAATATTACACCACCACTCTTCATAATGGGTATGGAGATCCCTGATTTTTTGAAACATATTCATACCGCTCTTGCTATTCCACTTACTACTCCATTTGGTGAGGTTGATATGAATATCGCGCTCCGGAAAGATCAAATCAATTAAAAGTTGTCCGGGTCATTGTCGGATTGGTTCAAATAGAATTTAATGAGCGACTAGTATAAAGACAGGGGTGAGGGTTATGGGAGACAATACCGAAACCACCAGACGTTTTTCCGCCAAGGAAGAATTTTTATCCGAGGTTTCCTTAGTACTGCGCGAAGTATGTCTGGCGTTAAAAGAGAAAGGCTACGATCCCCTCGACCAGATTGTAGGTTATTTGCTTTCCGGAGACCCCGCCTATATAACCAGTTATCGAAATGCAAGGGTGTTGATTAAGAAATTTGAACGCGATCAAATTTTGGAGGAATTGGTTCGCAATTATTTGGAACTGCAAGGGATAAACTAAGAATTTTAGGGGTTTATTATGATAAAAATTAAATTGGCCGGGTTTCTTTTGATTGCTACCATTATAATGGGGTGCAGTTCAAAGATGCCTGCCCCGCTTGAAGGGGTTTATCCCTTAAAAACCAAAACCTTAACTATATTTGATCTTTATTCGGAAGAATATGAAATTTATTATAACGTGGCGGAGGTCGTTGAATAAAAACCAGAGAATTTGGCCGTTGATTTTGACCTGGGACAGTTAACTGAATATCGTTTCGGCAGTTTTATATTAGGAAACAATAATCAACGGACCTGGTTTCTAATGAGTAAAGACCCTCAAGGTTATTGGTCGGATTTTTATATTGACCAAAATAGTGATTTGACTATCAAAGAGAATGAGAGAATAAAAAGTTTCCAAAGTGGTCAGGATAAAATTAAAGGAATGGGCCGGACGCAATCGATGACAATGATTCCAGTCCGGATCAAGGTGTCTTTCAAAGGTCTATCTGGAGAAATTCATAAGAATTTATATTTCTTCATGGTAACAACCGTTCTAACGAAAAAAGGAGCGTCAGACTTGATGGTTGAGGCAATTAGCGCTACCTTTTTAGATGGTGAGATTAATATCGCGACTGATGAGACGGTTAAAAGAATGAATGTTAGGTTGATTGATGCTAACGGTAACGGCTGTTTTAATGATTATGGCATTGATTTGATTTTTATCGATCTCAATAATAATGACTATTATCAAAAAAGGGAAGGTTTTAAGCTTGCCGAGTTTTTTGACTTTTCAGAATCCACCGGTGAACAAAAACAATTACGAATTATCGTTCCTCCTTTCCCTAAGAAAATAGCGATAACCGGTGCCGGACAGGATTATGATTTGGCTGATCTTGAAGCCCAATCCGACCAGGAAGATGAGGAAGATGAAGCATTATTAGATCCGGGTGAGGAAGATTTTGAGAAGTCAACCAACTCTCCAAGTGTCGCTTCGGAATCCCAAACGTAAGGCTTCAAGAGCCAGTGCTTCACCAGGAGGGATATTTCCCAAATTAACGTTGGTCCCAAATTCGTTTATCAATTTCACCTGTTGTTTCTTCAGAGGAGCTTCCCAGATTATTTTTTCTTGAGGGACGCCTTCTTTGAAGCAGTTTAACTTTTCTTCAATAACCCCGCCTTGACTGTCAAAAATACCAATTCCTTGACCGGATTCTCGCGCCTCTATAATTACCCAGGAGACCCCCGTTTCCAGATCGTTTTTAATCATTTTAATCAAGCTCAATTCATCAGGTTGTTTTTCCGGGTCCTTTTTACCCACTTCGGTGATTACTTTAAATCCGGTTTGTAAGGCCATACTGATTACTTGGCGTCTTTGGGCTGGAGACAATTGAATCGTGCCATCGGAAATCTCGACCCATTTAAAACCAAGCTCAGTTAGCTTTGAAAAGAAAGGCGCGATTTTGCTTTGCCAGTAAGCAATCTCAAAGAAAGTACCGCCGGGGTAAACTACTACGTTTTGATGGGCAGCTATTTCCAGCTTGCGTTTTAAAACATCAGCTTGGTATAGGGCAGCGGTGCCAAATGTCAACTTTAAGAAATCAATGTATGGCGCTGTGTTCTCCAATAAATTTTCAGTCTCCATGGGAGATAAACCCTTATCAATTAGCATAGTAATTCCCACCGTACGTGGCTTGGAATTCCTGCCGCTTAGAGGCGGCTCAATAATTCCTTTCCATAAACCTTCCATATCTTCACCCCGCTGTCATTTTATGCTGTGGGGTAATCTTTTGTTAGGATTGAGGCATTAAAAAATTATTTTCCAAATAGAATTAATAAATGTAGGCCGGAATATGGATGATCCGGGGAGTGAAGTTATGATTCAAGATAATTGCTTACTATTGGTAATATTGGCTATCGGTTTAG
>Ga0123334_1006126_pt1 | contig 11234 bp, 9 predicted proteins | sample BiotimSIPDNA_FD_89706 | JGI IMG/M metagenome (GOLD analysis project Ga0123334, IMG submission 89706) | Anaerobic biogas reactor microbial communites from Washington, USA - Biogas_R1 time_0 SIP DNA | ecosystem: Engineered > Bioreactor > Anaerobic > Unclassified | place: Washington, USA | collected... | reverse complement strand
TACCAGAGGATACCCATAAGAAGGGAAGCTAAAATAGTCTGGAGGTAAAACTTATGAAAATAGAGCACATCATAAGGGCTATAGCAGGGAGTTTCATTCTTATCTCCCTCGGGCTGGGATATATTCACAGCCCCTACTGGCACCTCTTTACCGCCTTTGTGGGGCTGAACCTGCTTCAGTCTGCATTTACAAAGTGGTGCCTGATGGAAGAGATACTCACAAAGTTCGGGGTGAAAAAAGAATGCTGATAATAGGTTTACGGTATACGGTCTGAGGTTTACGGTATGCGGTGTACGGTGCAAGGTGAACATGACTAATAACCGTAAACCTTAAACCGCAAACCTCAAACCTCAAACCATTATTAAAACTCCTTGCAGCCTGAAAACCATTCTTCAATACGGTATCTTTTTGTACTGTAAAAAATTCTGCTGTTCAGTGTAAATCCCTTGTCTCCGCTTGAAGTGCTTACAGTGGTTTCCTGTATATCTGAACCATCTGAACCTTCAGGAATAACAGTTCTAACTTCTTTACATCCTATGGGCTTATCATTTACCAGAATTTTAAATGCTATGCTGACATTTGGGAAATCGAAATCCTTTTTGCTTATGACACTGTATTTTATAACCACCTCTTTTTCACTTATTCGTGTCACCTCCTTAACAGCCAGTTCAAAGTCGCTGGCATAAGAGGAAACCTGGAATAAACAGATAAATAAAAAACCCAAAGCAATAATTGTTATCCTAAACATTTTAATTCTCATCTTAAATCTCCTTTTTGTTAAATGTTTTATTGATTAACAGGAGAGCGTGGCCATCTGTTTTCTACAAGGCAATAGATGGTCGGCATCACAAATAGTGTTACAACCGTTGAGGTGATCAGTCCGAACACCACAACAATAGCAAGCGGACGCTGGATTTCTGAACCGGTCCCGGTTGAAAGGATCAACGGAACAAGGCCAAGAACAGTTGTCAGGGTGGTCATCAGAACAGGTCTGAATTTACTCCTGCACCCGTGAATGGTCACATCAATAATACTTTTGCTCCTGTCTCGCAACAGTTCAAATTTGTTTATCAAAACCAGACCATCAGTGAGTGCAATCCCAAACAGCGCTATAAAACCTATGGATGAGGGGATACTGACATTCTCACCAAAGATAAATAGTCCGAATACACCTCCAACAAGCGCCAGAGGAATATTTAACACTATGAAAAGGGCAAGCCTCAGGGAATTGAAGAGCCCGCACAGAATCAGAATGACAATGACAAGAGTGATCGGTATAACAATTGCCAGCCTTCGGTTTGCTGCCTGCTGGAGTTCAAACTGCCCGCCCCATTCGATACGGTACCCTGGTGAAAGGATATTGGCCTGTGATACAGCCCTCCTTGCATCAGCTACAAAGCTGCCTACATCCCTCCCCCTTACATTGGAGAGAACTGAGATGTATCGACGGGTATTTTCCCGGCTGATCTGGCGAAGACCCGTCAGGGTTTTGATCTGAGCAAGACTCCCCAGGCGTATATGCTCACCGGACGGCCCTTTAATAAGCAGATTTGCAATCGCATCCTGATTTTCCTGGAAACGCCTGTCCAGGCGCACCAGGATGCGAAATGATTGCTGACCTTCAAAAACTTCGCCTGCCACAGTGCCGGTAAGGGCCTGGCGAACAATTTCCTGGAGATCACGCTTATTCATGCCGAAACGCGCCAATGCGGAATTGTCAGGAATGACGAGCATCTGTGTCTGACCGTCAGTTTGCTCTACCTGTAAATCACTTGCTCCGGGCACACCTGATACAGCCTGTTCAACCTTTCTCGCCATTTCCCTGAGTTGCTCCATATCATCACCGAAAATCTTAATTACCACCTCAGCGCCCGCCCCGGAGATGAGCTCGTCAATTTCATGGGCGATCGGTTGTGAAAAACTGATGGAAACCCCTAAAATGTTACTTAGTTTTTCATCGAGCGCCAGGATCACCTCCTCCTGTGAGCGCCCATTTTTCCAGAATGGCTGTTTTTTAAGCGTAATGGTAATACAACCATAGTTTGTATGATGCATATGGGGTCCGATTTCACCATAACCTATATCAGCGATAACATTTTTGATTTCAGGCACTTCGCGCGCAATACGGGAAATCTCTGTGCAAACCTTCCTGATTTCATCAAGCGCCACATTGGGATTCATATAGACAAAACAATTTATAGTGCCCTCCTTCAGCGCTGGAATGAACTCCCGCCCCAGGCGCATAAAACCGGTAACACCTAAAATCAGTATTATCAAGCAGATCACCACCATTCGTCCGGGTCTGATGACAGCCTTACGGACAAGGGATTCATAAAGGTTCAGCATTGGTGCAAGGTATTTTCCAGGGGCATGACCGGTGCAGTTTTTGTCGAAGCGATGAAGGATATTAAATAATAACGGGGAAATCAGCAACGCATATATGAGCGAGCCAGCCATTGTTGCCACAACCGCGAAGGCCAGGGGGCGGAACATTTTACCCTCTACCTCGCCAAGGGTAAAAATAGGAAGAAAAACAATTGCAATAACAAATACTACGAAAAAAATAGGTCTGCCCACCTCCTGCGCAGCCTCAAGTATGCCCTGTTTCAGGGTTTCTTCATTACATGAAGTGTTAACAGCGGTCTGCATTTTTTCTACGATGATAATAGCCGCATCAATAATCATACCCAGGGCAATCGCCATACCTCCCAGTGAAATCAGGTCTCCTGACATCCCTGCCTTCTTAAGCAGAGTGACACCAAACAGAAGCGAAAACAGCATGGAACATACTATGATCAGGGCATTACGGAGATTACTTAGGAAAAGGAATGCTATTATGGAGACCAGTACCAGCCCTATAATCAGGGCGTTTTTTACCGTGTTGATACTTCCGGTAATCAGATCGGCTTGATCATAGTATGGTACAATGCGAATACCTTCGGGAAGAGTGTCGTTGAGTTCATCAATGCGTTTACGAAGATCGGAAATAACTGAAAATGAGTTGGCGCGGTGTGCCTTATAAACTCCGCCCGCAACAACCTCACTCTTTCCGTCCAGGATAGCCACTCCCCTACGGAATGCCTTACCGCTTTTTACCTCTCCTGCATCACGGATCAGCACCGGCTTTCCATCGGCGCTTTTGATAGCGATATTACCTATCTCTTCAGCGGTATTAACCCGTCCAATTGTGCGGACAACTATCTCTTCACTCCCGCGGGTGATAATACCTGCGCCGATATTTACATTATTATCTTTGATTGCCTGGCTCACATCAAGGGGGCTTAGCCCATAGGCAAGAAGTTTTTCAGGTGAGAGCTCCACCTCGTATTGCTTAAGGTATCCTCCCTGACTTATAACTTTGGCGACACCGGAAACGGTTTCTATACCGGGTTTGACGATCCATTCGTGAAGCGTGCGGGTTTCTACAATATCCCGGTCACCTGCATCCATATAGTAAGCAAGTATCTTTCCGGTACCGCTTGTTAAGGGGCCTATTTCCAGACCATGTTGCAGTCCGGCCCCTTCAGGGATATTTTCCTCTGCTGTTTTCAACCGCTCAGCCACGAGCTGTCGCGCAAGGTAGATGTCTGTGCTATCACTGAAATATATATTAACGGTTGAAAGCCCCAGAGATGAGATTGAACGGATCTTTTCTACTCCGGGAATACTGCGCATTGCTGTTTCGGTTGGACGGGTAACAAGCTGCTCAACTTCTTCTGGGGCCATCCCGTCCACTTCGGCGAAAACCTGCACCAGGTTGGGGCTTATGTCCGGGAAGGCGTCAATTGAAAGTTTGCTAAAGGAATACCACCCTGTGCTTACAATAGCCAGTGCAACGGCGGCTGTTAACAGCCTGTGCCGCAAACTCACTGATATTATTTTTGTGATCATATGATCGCCTCCTGTCATCAATGAGAATGTCCATGGTGAGAACCATTGTCCCCCGCAGCCGTTTTGATATACTCAGCCTTGAGGTGAAAAGCATTCTCGACAGCTACCAGTTCGCCGGCTTTAAGCCCTTGTAATATCTCGGTGTGCCTCCTGTCTGAAACCCCGGGCACAACTTCCCGCAGTTCAAATTGACCATCTTTCCATACAAACACGCAGGGATGATCGTGAACAATCTGCACGCTCTCTTTGGGAAGCAGGAGCGTTATGTTCCAGGATGGAAGCCTTATATCCGCATTCACAAAGAGGCCAGGACGCAGCGAGTCCTCTTCATTTTTTATTATCGCACGTACAATCGCTGTTCTGGATTCCTTTTCAATAACCGGCGCCACATAAGTAATTTCCGCATCTATCTTTTTCTCTGTGGATATTTCAATTTCGATCGGTAATCCTTTTCGCAGTTCCCCTAAATTTTCACTGCTGACCGATAGGTCAATCCATACGGTGGAAAGATCGGCTATTTTAAAAAGAACCGCGCCGCCTTGAAAAGATTCTCCAAAGGCAAAATTATTTTCAAGAACCCACCCGGAAATAGGCGACCTGAGTTCATAATGAGAGAGTGATGAAGAGGCAGGTTCCGTTACATTATTTTGAACCCCCAGGGCAAGAAGCTGGTGGCGGGCCGAACTCTCATCTATATCTCTTTCTGCAAGCGTCAGCCGGGCCGAGAGATATTCAATTTCACTTGTTATCTGCTTTTCCCACAGGCGCTCCTCCCTTTTAAAAATATCGTTTGCCAGCTTTTTCCGTTCCACGGCGGCAAGATAAGCGGCCCTGGCCTCAGCCAGCTCCCGGCTATCAAGCACTGCCAGAACCTGCCCCGCTGCTACAAGGCCTCCAATCTGTGCCATGTTACGGCGTACAATCCCGGAAAACTGAGTTGATATATGTGCCACCCGATCTTCATTAAGCTTTAACTCACCCGGCACTCGAATGGTACGATTTAAAAACCCCTGAGCAGCTTCGGCAATTTTTATGCAGAATTGATCAGACTGTGCCCTGGTAATCCTGACATGCATCAGTTCGCTATCCCCCTGATCATCATGTCTGTGAATGTCATGATCTCCATGATCTTCCGTGGGCATTGGCGTATAATGGCTGTGCTTATCGCCATGCCCTTTCAGATGTTCTATCTCACTATTATTATGATCTGTGTGTGAGCTCAGGTATATAAAAGTTCCAACAGCAACTACACAAAGGATGACAATTGTTATCATCACATATTTTTTAATCATTTTTCTGACTCCTTTCATTCAGATCCCTTTATGTTTTTACTGGCAAAATCATGCATCCTGATTCCAGTAATTCGCTCTATATCGATATTAGCTGAAAGATAATTGCCAAGGGCGAGGAGGTGCTGGCGCTTAACAGTGAAGAGTGTTCGTTGCGCATCTAGCATCTGCAGGAGATCAAATTTACCTTCGCGATATCCGAGTTCCGTGGATTCAAAGGTTCTGAGTGCATTTGGGAGAATTTCATCACGAAGAGAGATAACCTCAGTATATGCCGCTGAAAGGCTTTGCCACGCATCAGAAAGATCGGTCATAAGAGTGATCCTGGTTGCCTGCTGCTCCAGACGGGCCTTTTCAGCAAGCGCCTGAGCCTCTATGATTCCGCCCTGATTACGGTTGAACAACGGGATCGGTATAGAGATACCCACAAGAAAGGCATTGCTGTCAGTCTCCTGGAAATTACGCACTCCAAAACTCAATGAAAAATCGGGTACCGCTTCAGAATAGGCGAGAGAAAGAGATGCCTCGCTTCGTTTTATTTCAGCGCTCCACCGCGCTAGATCAGGGTTGTTGTCAAGAACAGCCCTGAACGAAGATTCGGGCGGCAGTTCAGTAATGTTATCCAATTGGCCCTCTACCCTTAAAAATCCAGCCCTTTCAGAACCCCAGTATCCGGCCAGACGCCGCCTTTTTGACTCCAGATCCCGCACTGTTTTTTCAGCCTCAGTCCGTACGACTGCAAGCTCAATATTTGCGCGTGATTTTTCAACAGGAGAGACTTTACCTGCGTCAACTTTTTCGCTGACCACATCAGCTGTATGCTGAGCGAGCTTAAGCAGTTCATTATTCAGGATAACATGCTTCTGGGCAATCAGCACCTCCATAAATGCCTTTGCCGTGGCTGAGAGAACATCAAGCTTTTTACTCTGGTAATCCCATTCAGCCAGAGTTTTATCAATGCTGGAGAGCAGTTGCCGGTTTTTCCGCTTGCCCCCCAGTTCAACCAGTTGCGAAACAGAAACAGTGGTTTCAACACCGTCAAACTCCCGGAAAACATCACTTCCCCCAAAATTCTCCAATTCAAATACCAGCTCAGGGTTCGGAAAGAGACCGGTCTGTTGCAGGGCGCCCTCTCTTGCCCCTATCTCTTTAAAAAAAGCAGAGAGCAAGGGGTTTTTAGCGAGGGCCAATCCAATGGCTTCGGACATGGTAAGTTGAACCGTGATCACATCGGTTAACTCCGTAACACCTGGCCGAGTAAACTCTCCTCTATTTCCTATAACACTGGGATCAATATCCTGCGCCATTGATACATGGGGGCAGGCTAATCCCGCAGTCAACAGCAAGATAGCGACAGAGACCCGGAATATTTTAAGATTCATATTTTTCTCCTGTTATCATTCCTAAAAAAGAGATGGAAAGCCTATTTTTATATTGCCCTGTTTTCATCACATATAAATGTCCTGCCTGTAATAAACGGGGTTTTGTGAAAGGCAATCCTTACTGTACTTCCCGCTGGAGGAACAGATTGCAAATCAGCAGAAAACCTGGAACCTTGGTGATGTCTCTTCCTGTTTGATAAGGTTCCGGGGAGATAATTGGCGCTTATTTTCTGAAGTATGACCCCTTCAGGGCTAATTACAGCTATGTCGACATGTCCTGATGTTACAGGAACAAAACTCGTATTTTTTACAATCCCGGATATTTGCATCTCATCATTTTCTTTATGCACAAATACCTTCATTATCCTCACACCTTGATCAGAGACCTTTTCAAGTTTTACGGATTTGTTATTTAACAGGTTTACTTTCGTGGATGCGCATGAAAAACCTGTTAAAAGAAGAATGATTAACCCTGTAAATATAACTATCCTTATCTTTTTATCTGACATAACTTGACCCCTTAAAATGTAGGCATTCACCAACGCTGGTAAAGCATGTTTGGGTGAATTATTAAAATAAACATGGATCAGGTAAAGATATTACTCTTCCCTGCAAGGTTAGTATAAATGTGATTTTAAATAAGAAGGGAGATAGTCTTGCTGAAGGACAATAATGGAATATTATGATGAGGAGATGGCTCTAAAAAAGATTTATATGATTTGTATTGAGCATGCAAAGGATCGGCACATATAAAATCAGTCAGAACAACCTGGGAGTTGTATGCTATTCGACTGCTGGCATTCAGCAGGTATCCATCACCAGTATCTCCTGCTGTCGGCCTGTCTGTACAGCACTTTAAGTCAGAATCATCATGGGTGTTCAGTGTGAAAATATTATAGGGGGCAATCAACGGAGATTCACAGCAATGATCCGCCCCTTTGAATTTAGTTTCAACATGCCCGTCAGAATCTGTACACAGAAAATATCCGCTTAATGCAGAAGAGAACAAAGAGGAATTAAGCATTAGAAGGCAAAGAATAACGTACCTGATTCGGGCTTTTCTAAATGACAAAAAGATACTTATATTTTTAACAGTGCCTGGCAGCATTAATATTCCCCTGAGTATTATGTAATTGCAGAATATATTAAGGAATCCTTTGCACATGTCAATAGCAATTTTTATACTCCAAAAGGGTTACCTTCTTTTATCCAGTGCCTCACAGATGGATGCATGTGTCACTGTTGTGGGCATATGGATGTAAGAGTTGAACGATTTTTTGCCTGTTCTGTATTGAAATACGGTTATTATTAAAAACACCTTGAGCAGTATAAGCTGTTTTTATGTGTGGAAAAGTGCCCGGAGGTGCTTTTTTTTATATACTTTTAATAATTATAACCCCCTGTAAATATAAGCAAATTTATTCCGGTTTAAGAATTATGTTGTAACTACCTGGATTCAGTATAAAAAATAAATTTTACAAATGGATAAAAAAGATAGAAAATGGCATGAAAATTGAATGTAATAGGCTGCAATGCCGATATTAAATTATATCAGGCAATATTCATTAAAGGAGTAAAGAGAATGTTTCGATTAAGAAGGGGAGAAGTGAAAAGAAATGTCAGGCGGGAAATCAGTATGCTCAAGGATAAACTCAGGAGAGTTGAGCTGACACCCTGCTATGGTGATGCTGATCTTAAGAGGAAGGACAATGACCTGTCAATGATATGGACAGAGATATATAACCTTCAAAAAGAGGTAGATGATTTTGCATCCCCTTTTTTGCAGGCAGTTAAGTAGCATACCCAGGCTTTAAAATCCATCCTGATTTCAGAGGCTTTTATTCTACATGGCCTTTCAAGGGTTGAAGACTGCTCACGAGATAACCCTGTTCCGGAGCTGCCCTGCCTTGACATTCATTTCACTGATGCTTAGTTATAGACCATAGTTTTTTGGTAATTCATGTAGTTTGCAGTTTAATATATTCCTGTTTAGTTGGATCCTTTGAAGCTGAGCAGGTTCACGATAGATGGGAGGGTAAAATAATGAGTGATTCTAACACGATAAATATAGATGAAAGATCTGAGCTGTTAAATGATTTACCGGAAGAGCTCCCGATTCTTCCATTAAGAAATATGATCGTTTTTCCCCATACAATAATACATCTTCCTATAGGTGTGCCCAGGTCAGAGCGCCTTATAAAGGACGCTATTAAGGGTAACAGGCTTATAGGGCTTATCACATCAAAAATGCCTGATATCGAAGAGCCTAATCCCGGACAGCTTTATGATGTTGGCACCATAGCTACGATCACCAGGGTCTTTCAGTCTCCGGATAACTCAATCAATATAATTGTTCAGGGTCTGGAGAGGTTCAGGGTGGAGAGCTGGTCAAGTTCATACCCTTACCTGACTGCCAAAATAGTTGAAGCCCCGGATCATTATGAAGAGGGGGTTGAGTTTGAGGCAATGGTGCACAGCCTGAGAGATTTAGCAAAGGAAGTAGTCAGGATGTCGCCAAGCTTTCCTGAAAATGCGGCAAGCTTTATTGACCAGATAGAAGACCCCAGGTACCTTACCTATATGACCGCTGCAAATCATGGTCTTGGTATTGATGAGGCACAGGCCCTTTTAGAGTCTGATGATCTTAAGGAAAAGATCAAAATGCTTATTGCCCATTTGACCCATCAGAAAGAGATCCTGATGCTTGATAACAAGATCAAGAATGAGGCAAAGGAGACACTGGATAAGGCCCACAAGGAATATTTTTTAAGGCAGCAGATGAAGGCCATACAGAAGGAGCTGGGCGAGTCTGATGAAAACCAGTCAGGCACAGATGTCGAGGAATATGAACGAAAATTCAAGGAGGCAAACCTGCCTGAAGAGGCGGAAAAGGAGGCAAGGCGTGAACTGAAACGGCTGGCTGGCATGTCTCCCCATTCTGCGGAGCACCCGGTTATCAAGACATATCTTGACTGGATAGTTGACCTTCCATGGAATAAATTTTCTGAAGACCAGCTTGATATTGAAAACGCAAGGGCGATCCTTAATGAGGATCATTATGACCTTCAGGATGTAAAGGACAGGCTTATAGAATATCTGGCAGTACGTAAACTTGTATATGAAAGGGGTATTGAGGCTGATCCCGCTTCAGATGGCAAGGAGGGAGAGGCACAGGGCGCAATCTTATGTTTTGCAGGCCCCCCTGGTGTGGGCAAGACAAGCCTGGGCAAGAGCATTGCAAGGGCCTTAGGCCGTAAGTTCACAAGGATGAGCCTTGGCGGGATGAGGGACGAGGCTGAGATACGAGGCCATCGCAGGACATACATAGGCGCAATGCCAGGCAGGATCATACAGGCCATTAAAAGGGCAGGAACAAGAAACCCCATCTTTATGCTTGATGAGATAGACAAGATAGGTTCTGACTGGAGGGGTGATCCAAGCAGCGCGCTCTTAGAGGTACTTGACCCTGCGCAGAACCATGCATTCAGGGATCATTATCTGGATGTGGATTTTGACCTGAGTGATGTTATCTTTATCACTACGGCTAACCAGCTCGATACCATACCTGCGCCTTTGAGGGATAGGATGGAGATTATACAGCTCGAAGGTTACACCGAGCATGAAAAGGTAAAGATTGCTGAGGGTTATCTTGTGCCAAGGCAGATAAGGGTAAATGGTGTGCGCAGTGATGAGGTTTCATTTAATGAGGATGCCCTTAAAAAGATTATAGAGGACTATACCCGTGAGGCGGGGGTGCGCAGCCTAGAAAGGCAGATCGGCACTGTATGCCGAAAGATCGCTGTAAAGATTGCGGCCAATAAGCTTAAGGGTGTTGAGGTAACCCCTGAGATTGTAAGGGAATACCTTAAAAAGGAAAAGTTTGAGTCTGAGATGTCCGAATCTATCGAGATACCCGGGATTGCAACAGGGCTTGCTGTAACAGCAACAGGGGGTGATATCCTCTTTATCGAGGCAACAAGGATGAAGGGGAGCGGTCATCTGCGCCTTACAGGGCAGTTGGGTGATGTAATGAAGGAGAGCGCTGAGATAGCCTTCAGCTATGTAAAGGCAAAGACAGAGGAGTGGGATCTTCCAAAGGATATTGCCAAGAAAGAAGATTTTCATATCCATGTACCGGCAGGCGCCATACCAAAGGATGGGCCATCAGCAGGTATTGCAATGGTCATGGCAATGACGAGCCTCTTTACCGGAAGGCCTGTTAAGAGCAAAATCGGTATGACAGGAGAGGTGACCTTAAGGGGACGTGTTCTGCCAGTGGGTGGTATAAAGATGAAGGTGCTTGCAGCACATCGTGCAGGGCTCAAGACAGTTATACTGCCCAAAAAAAATGAGGCAGACCTGGAGGAACTCCCCGAAGAGGTAAAAAATGATATCAAGTTTATCCTTGTGGAAAGGATAGAGGAGGCGCTTAATGCGGCAATAAAGCCCTCTGAAAAAACCGACAAGGGTAAACCCACAATGGAATGGTTTTACGACAGACATACCCCTCCGCCTGTAACAACTGTAGAAAAGGTTTAAAAAATAAAACGCCCTGAAGATTCAGGGCGTTTTTGATTTTAGGATAACAGCCCGTTTCTATTATCTTTCAACTTTGAGCCTTGAGCTTCCATCTTCCCTTGTCCCGGCGTAGCAAGAAGAACGAAGCCGGAAG
>Ga0123334_1006125_pt1 | contig 11237 bp, 6 predicted proteins | sample BiotimSIPDNA_FD_89706 | JGI IMG/M metagenome (GOLD analysis project Ga0123334, IMG submission 89706) | Anaerobic biogas reactor microbial communites from Washington, USA - Biogas_R1 time_0 SIP DNA | ecosystem: Engineered > Bioreactor > Anaerobic > Unclassified | place: Washington, USA | collected... | reverse complement strand
ATTTTTGATCCATTCTTTACAACAAAAAAAACGGGTAAGGGAACCGGGTTGGGACTCGCACTTGTCAGACGGATTATCATGCTTCACAATGGTTCTGTTACTGTTGAAAAAACCGGCTTTGATGGAACTGTATTCAGGCTCGAAATGCCAGCAAGCGATGATCAAACCGGACATGATAATGATACGAAAACGATGCTCCAGAACCGTCAGACCGCAAATGTTTTGTTACTTGATGATGATCCTAAAATTCGTGAGGTTCTGAAAATCTTCCTGAAAGAATTCAAGTACACTGTTTTTGAAGCTTCTGCACCGGAGGATGCTCTTCAGTGGATGAAAAATCCTCAATCGAATTGTGATGTCCTGGTAATGGACTGGAGACTTGGAAACGAAAACCCCCATTCGGTTATCAGATTGCTAAGAAGAATAAAGAAAGATATTATTGTTATTGTAGTTTCCGGATACCCGCCAAATCATAAGAGCATCGAAGAAATGAAAATTACAAAATGGTTTACGAAACCATACGACAAAAACCAACTTGACATTGAGATACAACGCTCGCTTCACAAATTAGTAAAATCACGTGAGTCCTGAGTTTGGGGCTGTTAACAGTTAGCTATTTGCTGTTAGCTATTAGCTATTAGCTACATGCTACATGCTACATGCTACATGCTACATGCTACATGCTACATGCTACATGCTACATGCTACATGCTACTTGCTACTTGCTACTTGCTACTTGCTACTTGCTACTTGCTACTTGCTACATGCTACATGCTACATGCTACATGCTACTTGCTACATGCTACTTGCTACTTGCTACATGCTACTTGCTACATGCTACTTGCTACATGCTACATGCTACTTGCTACTTGCTACATGCTACTTGCTACATGCTACTTGCTACTTGCTACATGCTACATGCTACATGCTACATGCTACTTGCTACTTGCTACTTGCTACTTGCTACTTGCTACTTGCTACAAGCCCTGTACGTACATTTTAGCGAATTACGTTACCTGTTGCTTCTGACGGTATTTGTCGGGGGTAGTGCGTTCAAATTTCAAGAAATACTTTTCCATCTCTTTTTCATCAGTAAAACCGCATTTGTCGGCGATTTCATTTTCTTTACAGAATGATGATCTGAGGCGCTCTTTGGCAATCTCAATTCTCAGATACATAAGGAAGTGGATAAATGAAAGACATGTAAGATTCCTGACAAGGTTGGAAAGTTTCTTCGCAGAGATATGGAGTTCACGTGCTACGATATCGACGGAAAGTTTTTTATAGGTAATCTGCCGGTCGACAGCATCTTTAAGGTTATCAAAGAGTTTTTGCTCTGCCTCAGTTTTTTCAATCGCTGTTTTTAGTTTTGGTTTTCTAAGATGATTGATAACTAATGCAATAAACAGGGTAATACTTAATCCGGCAATAAAAGCAAGTGCGCCAATCAGAAGCAGGCTCTTCGAAAGAGGTTTAGGTGTTTTGTATAGTGAATTAAATATCATCGGACTTCGCGTGTCGTATATGCCGCTTTTGGCCCAGGCAACTGTTGCAATCTGATTACTTTCATTCAACGCTTTAAGAATTATATTACAGGACAGTGAGTCCGGAATTGAATCCCTGAATGCTTTTTTGGGAATGGGGAAGAAGACTTTGTATCCTTTATAGTCATCTTTTTCGATAGAATAATGAAAATCGCAATTAGCCTGTTTTGAAATCATTTTGAATGCACCGTTTTCGTCAAATGACGGCTGGTAGCTTACCCGGTTTGGTATACCTGTGAGTGGTATGGTAAATGCAATGATGTCCCTGGTGGGATAAGGTTTGCGTCCAAGTGTGGGATCGATTAATATTTCTATTCCGCATTCAGAAAGAACTTTTTCAGATATACTTGTGTTGAAAAATGGATCATCAACTACAATATAGAATGCCAGCTCTTTTTCATTCCAGTAGATACTGGATCTGATTTTCAGATTGCTCCGGTTGGTTTCAATTTTAATTGTATCTGTTGTCAATCGTTTTGTTCCACTGTGCTCATAGTAAATTGTTCGTTTATCACTACTAATGGGCTGATGCGCAAAGAAAATGCCATCACGCTGAATCGTTTCAATATCACCATTGCGTTTACTTATTTCAGCGAGAAATGCAACACCGGTAAAAAGCTGATTAGGGATAAGTGAAATATCCCAGATAAATTCGTATGGTGCACGGTTTTTTGAACCCAGAGATACAATGATCCCAGAATCTCTTTCGTTCGAAAAGTAACGTGCCTGCAGTTCAATCTTACTGATATTATTACAGGTTGATTCAAGAAGAAGTGTACAACTTGGGGATGTTATGGTCTTTCCGGGGACTGGTTTTATAAATTGAGCACAGTTTTGAGCGGGAGATGTCTGTGAATAACTACAGACAACTGCGACTGGTAACAATAAAAAAACTTTTGTGAAAAAAGAATTGAGTCTATCAAAAACAGTCATGAGATTTCCTTTGTAATAAAATTGTCCCGGATTTGAAGAACTGACAAATAAATCAGTAGCTTAACAAATCATACATTTCAAAAACGGTAACAGTATATGTATCTCCTGCTGATCCGATTTCTAAATGTGTAGTTATATAATATAATGCGCTGCCATCATTTCATCAAGTGGATATAAAATGGACGCAGCAGGAATCGAACCTGCGACCTCCGCGATGTGAACACGGCACTCTAACCAACTGAGCTATGCGTCCTGATACAGGGTAGGATAATTTCCTGCCAGAAAAGTGAAAACGACCAGATCAAACTAATTATAGTCAAATGTTTTTGCAAGATTATTTCTGATAAATGTTTGTTTAATCCTGAAAAAATAGCATATCGAACCATCACTACTGGTGGCGATGATGATTTGAAATAAGAAAACTTTTAATAACCTTAAGCAAAATTCAATTCTGCGCTTTATATTATGTATTGACAGGTAACAGATATCGGGAGTAGTTAAAAAATATTACTGTAAAATAATCAAAATAAGATAGTTTCAGTTACCGGTTGTTTTTCAAAATGTACTCTTGACGTTTTGCTAAAAAAGAGCTGTAAAAAATGGCAGGAGTTTTGTTTCGTTTACAGTGATAGTTCATGACAGGTGCACTGGAATCTTTCATCATAATGGTCAGGTGAGAAAATTTGAAATTAAGTTTCTTTTCATATAATGTTGTGATTTATATTCATCAGGTTAGAGTACTTGCAGCGGTATCTGAAAATACTGAGAATGCTTTGTGTAGTCAATTTAAACGGGTAATTCATTAGAGAACTGACTGATGTAACGTTAGTAATAAATGGTATCGGGGCAAACCTGCCTGATACAATTCAGATTTGTTAAGACAGATTCTTGAAATTCCGGTTTGCAGTGGGGAGAACGCAGCTGGAGGATCAAATATCGGGTAATATTCAAGAGGAGAAGGTAGCCAGATGTTTTTGACAAAACAATTTAGAAGAGGTCTTTTCCTTGCAGTAACTTTACTTGCAGGGGCTCAAACAGTAGTGTCTCAGGGTCTTCCCGGTGAAAACCTGCTTACTCAGCGGTGGCGCGATTTTATCGCAAATCATTCCCCTGTTACAAATGCTGCGCTTATAACAGAAGAAAATTATGCTTCAGGCCGAATTGCGTTTGCCCCGATTCTCAACGGACAATTCAAGCACACAGAGCTTGGTGTTACAATACCTCTTGGTTTGTATCAGTCTGTTGGAGTAACTTATATCGGGGAATTTGACGGCGATTTACCAGGTAATGCGTCATTTGATGGTAGTCATTTTATCGGAAACGAAGATGGATCATCAAATAGTAACCTGTTTTTAGCTGGAACCTACGCATATAACTTTTGGGGCAGATTCTCTGTGGGGGCGAATCTTATATATGCGCGTCATTCAAACTTCGGTTCACCAACCCAGGGGCTCGGTCTTGACTTCGGTCTTACCTTTCGCGCTTTACGTCACAGCGTGCTTGGAGATCATGTATTTGGTATTTCAACACAAAACCTTATTGCACCGCAGATGAAAGAACAGTTAGGTATTAAGTTTAATACTCCTGGCTCCTATGCAAGAAATCTCAAGCTTCTTAAAATATCAAATTACTTTGAGAACAGAGTCGAAACTGCGCTTGATCTGAACTTTAGGGATTTACTTGTTAATCCGGATGAGTATAAGTCTGGTGAGACATCGTTTGATCCGAAAACAGATTTGAACGTGAATTACAAAATCGGTTTATGGCTTCTTAAGCTGATCAAGATTCATATGCACACCGGTTTGAATGCTGATGGTCTTGACTACTGGGGACTCGCAATGGGAATGAATGTGCCCGGTATCAATAATGGTCGTGATTTTGAAGTACTATACCAATACGACATGATGACGCAGGCAGATAATGACGCAACCGGTCACACGGTTTATGGCCGCTTTAATATCGGCAAACACAGGGAAGAAATTTGGGCGCGTAAGATGGCCCGTATGGCAAGCTTGTCTCCCAACGATCTCTATAATAAAGCACGTAAACTCTACGAAGATGAAAAGTACTGGGATGCATTCTTTCTGTTTAGCAGATTGTCAACAGAATTTCCGGATTTCTTTAAGATCGACTGGGTAGAACACTACCGCGGCTCATGTCTTGAGGAACTGGACATGCGTGAAGCTGCTATCAAGAATTACGAAAAAGTAAAGAGTTCGTTTCCGCTTAGCAGCGCTACTCCGCACAGTGATCTTGGTTTGATGCGGGTTGTATATCGTAAAGGCGATTTTAACACTGTCGCAAGTCAGTTCAACGAACTGTCAAAACCAAATGTACCGGATTCTTTACGCTATCATGCAATGTATCTGATGGGTCAGGCTTATCTTCAGCAGAATAATCAGGCAAAAGCCATTGATGCGTTCTCAAGAATTCCTGATGGACATCCTGATTATGTTTTTGCACAGCATGGCTTTGCTGTCGCCCAGGCTCAGTCCGGAGCTGAGCTCAGCAATGTTGTAGCAACACTTGAAAACTGTGTCGGAGCAAAAACAAACTCTGATGCAGAGAAAGAGATGGTTAATAGATCATACCTCTTCCTTGGGTATATCTTCTATGAGGAGAATACACTTTCTAAAGCTATCGTTTCTCTCAGAATGGTACCGCAATCGAGTATATATGCTGAAGATGCCCTGCTGGGTCAGGGATGGACATCACTTAAAGCACGCCAATGGACCGATTGTGTTTCCGTCGGTCAGATGCTTCAGAAAACAACTGATAAAGAGATCCTTAAATGCGAGGGTATGTTGATTGAATCCTATGGCCATCTCCTTCTGAAAAACTATGTTCAGGCGTTGAAAGTTCTTCAGGATGCCTCTGCAAGAGTCAAGAAACTCAAAGCTCCTGATCAGGACACTCTTAACTTCTCCAGAATGCAGAACGAGAGTGATCGAATGGCTTATAATAATCTTGCCGAAAATGTTGAGTACATAGCAAGTGCCGGGCAGACAACCACGATTCAGAATCAGATTGACAGTTTACATACCAAGCAGCTTGACTTTGTTGGTAAATTCAAGAAGTTCTATAAGTTCGAGAATGATTTCAACCGTACATCATTCTTCTCAAGAGATATGCAGACTGTTTCTGATGACATTGAGTATGCATATGCAACAGTACAGAAGATTGTCGGTCAAAAAGGCTTGCTGAAAGAACAGGAAAAGCTTGGTGACAAGCAGAAGTCTATTGATGACGAAATCGAAAAACTGAAGAATGAAATGGATAAAATGCAAAAGTCAAAATAAAGATATTTGGCGATATTGTAAACAATGTCGCCATAACATAATTTAGTATCATTGTTGTTATACGCCCGTTGTCATTGATGGGCGTTTTTTGTTTTACGAACAGAAGAGAGGAGAATAATGCAATGGAATTTATTAACCTTGCGCAAAAACGGTATTCCGTACGTAGTTATTCCGATCAACCTGTTGATGATGCAAAACTAATGGAAGTTCTTAATGCTGCACGATTTGCACCAACAGCATGCAATTACCAGCCATTTTTTCTTATTGTGATTCGTGACCTTGCTATACGTCGTCAGTGTGCAACAGTATATAATCGACCATGGTTTCTTAATGCACCTGTCATGATTGTTGCGTGTTGCGATCATTCGCAATCGTGGCACCGTTCTGATGGTAAGGATTATGGTGAGATTGATGTTGCAATTGTTATGGATCACATTACTCTTGCAGCTGCAGATGTTGGGCTTGGAACTTGCTGGATAGGGAATTTTGATGTTTTCGAGGCCAGGAAAGTTTTAAAAATACCTGCAGAAATAAGTGTCGTTGCGCTTACTCCTCTGGGATATCCATCAGGTCAGCCACTGGTGACATCAAAATCCCGAAAACCGTTGGAGCAGCTTGTGTTCTGGGATCATTACGGCAATATAAACAAATAGTCGCGGATTGCATTTTGAGTTCCAGATACGATATAGTATATGAAGATGATGTGATACTTGTTGTTAACAAGGAATCCGGTTTCAGTGCAATCCCCGGCCGTGGTGATGCGAAAGCTGATTCGCTTTTACAGGCTCTTGAAAGTCAATTTGAACGAAAGTTTTTTGTTGTTCACCGTATTGACAGAGATACAAGCGGATTAATTATATTCGCAAAAACTCCGGCCGCACATAAACATCTGAATATTCAGTTTGAAAAACGTCTTGTAAAGAAAACCTATCTTGCACTTGTGATGGGCGTGCCATTGGTGGATCAGACTATTGATGCTCCCATTTATGAATTTGGCTCCGGTCGCATGGGGGTTGATACAAGAGGGAAAAATGCAATGACAGAGATTACTGTTTTAAACAGGTTTAAATCCACGGCTCTGTTAATGGTAAAGCCGATCACCGGCAGACGTCACCAGATCAGGGTTCATCTTTACTCGATAGGACATCCGATTATGGGTGACAAAACCTATGGATCGTCAAGGCCAGTAGGCGGAGTCGAACGTCTTATGCTTCACGCGCACACTATTGAGTTTACGCATCCTGACAAGTCACGGGTACAACTGGAGGCACCTCTTTCTGAACAATGGAGGGATATTGTTCAATATGTAAATGAAAAATCCTGAAATTGATATTCTGACATAATGACCCTGGTTTCATTTAACCTGAATGTGGTTGACACGGTAAAACTCCATTTCGTTTAACAATTAGGCATAACCTGCCAATAGTATATCTGATCCGCACACATACACAATAAATCAATGGGAAACAGTATAAATAATGGATCACTTCATTTATTGAAGACGAATTACGATAAAATGAACGTATTGGTTGTTATGTAACGATTAAAAAAAATTGTATCATTTGTACGGTCTTCAAAAATTAGATTTGATATATTATTATTGAGTAGGAATACATTCGATAAGGAGCTGCGAATGGTTTGTATGCGTCTGATTGCGATGATTATTGCATTTTCCACTGTCACAGTTGTGGTTACTGATGCTCAGGAGTATGATGTTTCGCTTGAAAAAACATCAAACTATAGTAACTGGGGTACCGCCTGGGATTCCGTTGTAGTTCTTAAGAACGGGATTGTTACACTTGCTGCAGTCCCCAAAATTGGTGGCAGGGTGATGCAATATGATCTCGGTACGCATCCTTCCATCTATATCCACAAGTCGATGGTCGGAAAAGAAATTGTGAGTGGTGATTCGATGGTTGGCGGTTTTCGTCAGCTTCCATCACCACAGTCAGATTTCCAGTGGCCATCACCGCCAAAAGTTGATTTCGGAGCATACGCCTGTACCATTCTTCAAAACAATACAGACTCGGCAGTGATTTCACTTCTCAGTCCTGTTGAGGACAGTGATCTTAGTAAATACAAAACTCACAAAGGGTTGCAGTTTAAACGTGACATTACGCTCTACAAGGCGTCATCGCATGTCAGGGTGGTTATGACCATGTATAACAGGGGGCAGCAACCTATGACGCATGGCATCTGGGACATCACCCAGAGTTCATGTATCAATAGCGACACGGCTGCTTTCGATAATTTCTGGGTTTACTTTCAACGCTATCAGCAGAGCACACTTGGTGGCAACAAGGGTTACGTTCAGTATAAGAACGAAGGTACTGGGGCCGGCCCACAGTGGGTACCTGATGCTGCACCGGGAAATATCATGGGTGTTCAGTTTAAAAAGCTCAGAGGCAAGATCGGTGCAGACTGCCGCACGGGATGGATCTGTTTTAACGACCGGTATGATGCGTATGCGTATGTAAAAACGTTCAGGTATCAGGACGGGAAGACCTACCCTGACAGTGGGGCATCGGTACAGGTATATACATACCCGAACCTGAACATGCTTGAAGTCGAGGTGCTTGGGCCGCTTACGACAATTGCTCCGGGTGATTCGGTTACCATGGAGGAAAACTGGTTTGCAGCACGGTCAAATGGACCGGTTCTTGGAGTCAATTCAGCTGGTCTTATAACTAAAAAGTTGACGGGAATGCAGTCTGGTGATTCTTTAGATGTCAATGGAACGTTTGGCGTTTTCTATAAGGGTTATGTGAAAATTCAGTTCTGTGATGCATCGAAGACGGTTGTTTCCAGCGTTGACAGTGTTCCAGTTATTCCGACGGATTCTTTATATGTCAGCAAAAAACTTGCGATTCCTGCCGGTGCAGCGTATGTCCACCTCGCTGCATTTGACAGCAAGGGAGCGGCTGTGGGAATATTAGATTCCGCTGTTATACCAACACCATTATCGAACGGAAACGACTTACAATCGCGTTCCTTACCACTCACGGGGCACTCTATTACCGCAAAGCTTGAAAACAGCACTATCACGGTCAACGTCCCACATTACGGGACGTACCTGATTACACTGCATACCATTGACGGAAAGCAAATGTACAGCCGCACAGTAAATGCGCCATGTCATTTTACCATAAAATTCAGTGAATTGACAGGCAATATAGTGGTAGTCAGGGTGAAGGGTAAGGGTGTGAATGAATCAAAGCGACTTATTGTCGCTCGCGAGTAGGATCTGAGCGGATGAACGCTGCTCCTGTGGCAGAGCTTTACTCATACATAACTCCGGCATTGCGATACTATTGTAATCATTTAATGCTTGTAGAGCATTAATTATTGTAGTAAAAATTTATAGTACATTACCCTTTTCCCTGTAGGGAAAACAGTATCCTACAGGGAATAAAGGGATTTTGTGGCACATAGAGGGCCTACTGCCCATTTTCGTAAGTATCTCATATGATCAGGGCTTAGGGGGTGGGCACATTGTTATTAATAACAAATGTGGAGTCTACACCGTTTTCCGAATATGAATTCTCCGAAATTGATGCCGAAGAAGCATTTTTATCGATAATTATACCATACTCCCGGTTGTATTTAAATTTGCAGTTTTCAACTTTTACGTTTGCATCAACATAAACACCACTGGTGGCTTTGTATACCTTACAGTATTTCAATTCTGTTTTCTCATCTGCATTTTTTCCGATTCTTATGCCGCCAGTAATACTGTCGTTATCAGCACCCCAGTATTCATCCTGATCATAGGAGTCAAATAGTATAGGTAAATCATCTGAGCCCCTGGCAATTAACGTTCCGGGGTTTAATTTTCCCACATTAATATAAGCGCCAGGTAAAAAATGAAACTCTGTACCAGGATGAATGTTTATTTCAACACCCTGTAATCCACTAATGTCAAGTATTCCACCTACAACGTATGGCGCATCATATTTTTTCCATGTTCCGCTCTGCCAAATGGTTTCACCACTGACATATATACCACCTTTCCCATTGTCTGCTACACTTCCGGTACCGGAAAGATTAATAAGCTGGTCAGCGGAAATGCTGATTCCATAACCGGCATTTTCAACAAAAAAATTATCGTTAAATGACATGGAATCAAAGGGGCTTGCATAATTAAAGGTTATTCCGTTGGAATCGCAACCACTTACCCGGCAATTCGAAACATTAATCATTGTTCCTGTTGCATAAATTCCGGTTGTAGCGTTTCGTATTGAACAGTATTCAAATACAGTGTTTACCGGTGATTCAGGCCCTATCCATATGCCGCCTGCGCTACTGTCTCCCCATATAACATCAGGGGAACTGTTGATGAAAAATATCGAGTCTTCAGGAGTACCTTTAGCAATCAGTATTCCTGCGCCTAAGCTTGGATCACCGATTCTGATACCAGCATTCTTTTCGAATTTACATACAACACCGGGCATTATGGTTACACTGCTTGCTCCTGACGAAAAAGAGCCGATTACTGTAATTTGGCTGAAAATGTAAGGCAGATCCATTTTTCTCCAGACTGCCGTTTCATTTTTAACAAGCTCTCCCAGTACGTGGATTCCGTTATTCTCTTTATTAAATCCTGAGAAAGTAATCTTTCCGGATAGATTTCCCAGTTTATTTGCAGATAACGTCAGGGGATACCCGCCACAGTCGGAAATCGTGTTGTTTGTGAACGTTAAGGAATCACCAGGTTCAGCTGTACTGTCGAAGTAAATACCGTTGCCTTTGCAGGAGGTCACTTTGCAGTTAGTGATAACCGGAGATCCAGCCTTGACAGTTATGCCTGCTGTTGCCTCTGTGACAGTACAATGGTTTAAAAGAATATTATTTGCGGAATCACCTAAAATGATCCCTCCGCCCTTAGTTGAGCCCCACGCCTGCACCTCCGAATCAGCTTTAAATACTACCGGAGAGTCAGCCGATCCGTTTGCTTCAAGCGTTCCTTGTGAATTGATACCCACCTCGACATAGGAATTATCAGATAATTTCACCGTAACACCTTTTTCGATGGTAAGGATACCATTATTACCAACGCTTAAAACTGTTCCAGGATCAATGATCACCTCAATTCCTTCCTCCCAGGTTACCTGTGATTCAATTGAACAATCACTGGTGATCCGATAAATTTTGTCTGCTGACCATACTTCTTCATTCGATATTGTACCTTCTTTAGTCTGCTCTTCAGGTGGAGGGACGATTGGGTTGCCGTTACCTTCATTGGAACATTGCATGAAAAGTACGGCAGAGAAAAATAATACCAGACAAAATTTATTCATTACAACCTCATTATTATTTGACATTAATCAGCGCATGCTTTTAATCGCCTGCATAGTTAACTTTTATCAAGGCTTTATTCAGGTAAAAATAATCTGTCACCCGGGATTCGAAAAGTTTTTAGTGCTTCACAGAATTGGGATCTGCAGGAAATCGTTTCATTACT
>Ga0123334_1006123_pt1 | contig 11239 bp, 7 predicted proteins | sample BiotimSIPDNA_FD_89706 | JGI IMG/M metagenome (GOLD analysis project Ga0123334, IMG submission 89706) | Anaerobic biogas reactor microbial communites from Washington, USA - Biogas_R1 time_0 SIP DNA | ecosystem: Engineered > Bioreactor > Anaerobic > Unclassified | place: Washington, USA | collected... | reverse complement strand
TTCATGAGGAGTGCTCAGGTCAAGAGTAACTGCATAATCACCAGCCACAATCTCAATATTCGCTCCGTCTGGTTGCAGATTACCATCAGCATCATTACTTCCAAAATTGTAAGCCCAGTTATTATTTGCTCTAAACTTAAGCTCTCCGTCAGTCAGAGTAAATCCACCATACAGAATCCTCAGTTCTGCATCGTATGCAAGAGGTGTATCAGCATCCCAACCACCAGGAGTTGCGTTACCTACAATACCCCAATCCAACTTAAGGATTGAATAGGTCATAGTGCTAAGGTTAGCTGTAAGCTTGTAGTATCCATCTTCTGGAATACTGATATTGCCACCTGGGTTGGTTAGTTTACCTGATCCGTCATCACCAAATGTCGTTGCATCATCCCAACTGCTAAGTTCCATAATAAACTTAATACCACCGGCTTTCAGGTAAATATAACCTTCAGCTTCACCGGCACTTTCAGCAGTTGAAATAATATATTCGGTCTCAACATTTTTATCGTTGGTCCAACCATTGTAATCACCAACTACATACAGTTTGGTAATATCGGCAAGCGTAGTAAATATTACTTCAGGTCCATATCCTATACCTTCGCTGTTGATAGCGTAGGGTCTTACATAATACTTAGTGTTTTCTTCAAGCTCTTCGGCAGTATAAATAAACCATCCGTCTTCACCTGCTTCAGTAAGCTCAACTTTGCTGTCTTCAATATCAGGATTTGGATTCAGACTCCATACGAAACCGAAAGATGTAACTTCTGCTCCACCATCCTTTACTATCTTACCACGGAAGGTAGCTGTAGTCTTGGTTATTGCAATTACAGGATCAGAAACAAGGGATGGCCTCAATATTGGAATGTCAAGCTCTATAGCTTCACTATAACCTACACCACCTTCGTTACGTGCATATGCTCTTACATAGTATTTAGTATTACCCATCAGATCCTCTATAACACCGGTATATTCGCCTAACTCAGCACCATCATCTACAAGCTTTTCACCATTATCAACTGTAACATCGGCTACAGTACCATACACAACGCCACGTTCCAGAATTGTACCACGGCCAGCGTCTGTAACAGTAGCTTTAAAGGTAGCCATATCACCTAATTCCTGAGTTACTTCGCTTAGCTCAACCATTGGAGCCCTTGGCAAAGTAGTAAAGGACAGTTGGGTCCCATATTTCACACCGTCTGCATAAACACCATAGGCTCTGGCATAATATGTCGTTGCATAATCCAGACCTGTGAGCGTAACGGTAAACATAGCCTTTTCAAGCTTTCCACTGAAGACGGCTTTATTGTCATCAACAGTAGGATTCTCAGTCAGTCCATAGGCAACGCCTATTTCTGAGAAAGCATTAATACCTGAAGGAACATAAGCCTCTACATCAGCTGTAGTGGCTGTTACATTCTGCTTTTGTAACGATGTGATACCAGGCTCGAGTCTTAGATCCGTAATATCCTCGGTACAAGCGGCCAAGATGGCTACCATAGCAACCATTGAGCCTAATACATTATATATTCTTTTCATGTTACTTTTCATTTTTGTAATGCACCACATTCATGACGGCCTTTGGATACCGCCGGGACCAGAGTCCCGGCGGAACCATTGGCTGTGCTACTAATTCTTTTTAATTACTGCCCTACCAGTGTCTCCGGTAACGGTCAGAGTAATTGTATAATTACCCGCTTCAACAGCAATATTATCTCCACCTTGAGTCAATCCGTCAAGAGCACCACCCAGGTTCCAATCCCATATATTATTGAGACGGAATTTGATTTCTCCAGCGGCAAGGTCTGTAGTAACATACCAGGTATCTGTCTTTTTATCATAGTCAAACATGATATCCGGACCATCCCATCCATTTGGAGTAGCAGACCCTACAACACCAAGCATATAAGGATCAAGCGTATAGGTTAATGCATTTACATCAACAGTCAGCTTGTAATATCCGCTTGTCTCAACAATTATTGCAGGTCCATCCTCTTCAATAGTGCTACTTCCAGCAGCACCATATTCAGTGTTGGCTTCAGGATCCAGAAGAGTAAATGGATTAGCAGTACTAAGTTTAACAATACCGAAGTACACACCGTCACCAAGAGCAGACTCAATCTTTTGGCCCATTCCAGAACCTATCAGGTCAAGGCGAGGAAGACCATAAGGAGTAACAGTAGCAGTCTTAACATCAGAAACGTATTCAAACGGATTGCTTCCGGTACCTGGCGCTCCTGTTCCAGCATCAACAGTCAGTACAGCTCTTACACGAAACTCGGCACTAGATGCTACATCTTCGGTAAATTTCCTTAGTAACAACGCATTAAGGTCGCTGACAACAATATCAACCTTCTCAATACTGAATCCGTTGTAAATGACCACCGGATCGGCAAAGTTATTACCTACGGCATCAGCTTCCAGAAAATAACGGGCTGAAGCTTTAAAACCAGCATCGAGAGGTGAACAGATAAAGCTCAATGTCTGTGTGCCGTTGTCACGTGACAATGTCATACCAGGCATTGTCACTATCTGGGGAGCAACAGCATCTTCACGAAGGAAGAGCTTATCCTCATCTTTTTCACATGAGAATAGAATTCCTGCTATCCCAACAAGTCCTATATATTTTAAAAAACGTGTCTTCATAAAACTCAGTGTTTTGTTGTTAATACCTGGTCAGTTATTAGTAACCCTGATTTTGTATCATATTCGGGTTGGCTGCAACCTCTTCACCTGGTATCGGATAAAGGTTCAAATGTGGAGAAGTAGCTACTCCAGCAAATACTCCACCCTTCCATTGCCAGTGATAGGTACCGTTGGTAAACTGACCAAAGCGAATAAGGTCTGTACGGCGATGTGCTTCGTAATAAAATTCTCTTGCACGTTCGTCAAGCAGGAACCTTTCAGTCAGTTGGGCTGCAGTGATATTGCCTGAAGTACCACCAAAGGCACGTTCACGTATTACGTTCACATCATCAACTGCATCTTCTATTTCACCTAGTCTGAACCGTGCTTCTGCACGCATCAGATATGCATCAGCAAGGCGGAAGATTGGAAAGTCAGTACAAGCATATGCTTCGTTGTAGTTTTCCGGGTTACTGCCATCAGCATTTGTTGCAGTAAACTTATAAACCCCGATACCGAAGTCACCGCTTGCACCTGCTGTTGGGATATCGATACTCTTCTTGATCCTTAGATATACTCTTGTATCTGGACACTGTGTAAAGAAAGGATCATTTGCAGGAACAGGTACATTACCGTAAGTAGCTAATGTATCTACAAGGATATTCATAAAATCCTTCCTTGCCCTGTTACCGTTCCAGTTTGGATTGGCAGGGAGGTTGTGAATCTCCTGAGCAGGAAGATATTCAGCATCACTACTTGATTGGATCAGGAAGGTAGTACCGACATAACCCTGAGTATTGATGCCATCTTGCTCCCATGCAAAAATCATCTCCCTGTTGGCAGGATAGTGATTATCTGCACTAAAGTTCTGACGATAGTTTGGATTCAACTCATACTTACCGCTTTCAATAACCTTTGTTGCATATTCAATACAGTCTTCCCATCTTGGAGTCCCAGTATACACTTCAGCATTCAGGTATAGGCGAGCTAACAACATCCAAACTGCGCCTCTGTCAGCTTGTTGTGAGTGGGTACCGGGAGCTGCAACAAGGTTTTCAATAGCCAGAAGTTCATTCTCGATATATTCAAACAACTCAGCTCTTGACACCTGTTTTGGGAAGAACTTACCTACTCCATCTTCTTCAGTAACAAACGGAGGATTGCCAAATAGGTCAATGTGCCAGTAATAGGCCAGGGCCCTAAGGAATCTTGCTTCAGCATTGTACCTTGCAATATCTGGATCCTCGATATTCTTGGTAAGAGCAATGAAATCATTAGCATAGGTAACGCTAAGTCCCAGACGCTGATACAAAGCTGTAAGGAATGGGTTACTTGGACTCCAGGTTTGAGTATTCAAATCTGCAATACCAACATCACCCCATGCGCAGATAGCCTCATCAGTAGGCAGCTCTTGCAGGTTCCACAATGCACGCATAGTGGTAAAGAAGTTTTCGTCACCTGAACTAATATCAGCACCACCATTAGCACCTTGTCCAGGAATAATAAAGCTGGCATAGATCTTGGCCAGAACCTGTTCCATATGAGCCTCAGTCAGGTTACCTGAAAGAATGGTATCCGGATCCTTTGGCGTAACATCCAAATCATCCACACAAGCGCTAAATGCGAAGGGAATGACCAAACCTATTATCGATAATAACTTTTTCATAGTCAATGTGTTTTTGATTCGAACTAATTAAAAGCTCAGGTTGATACCAAGCATGAACACCTGAGGACGTGGATAGATGTTATTGTCAACACCACCTTCAACTTCCGGGTCTAAGCCACTGTACTTTGTAATAGTCCAGATATTTTGTGCAGTAAGGCTGACATATGCTGAAAGCCTATCTGTCAGATTCCCAACATTGTATCCGGCAGTAATATTATCCAGTTTAAAGAATGAAGCATTTTCTACGTAGTAGTCACTTGTAAACTGCCTCTTAACAAACTGAGTGTCTTTGTGTGCTCTTGGCATATTCTTCCAGTATCCGATCTGATACATCTGGTCGTAAGATGTTCCTGAAAGAACTCCATTATATACATAGTTACCTATGCTTGCACGACTAGATGCAGAAAGGTCAAATTTTTTGTAGTTAAACCTGAACGAGAATCCAAGCAGATAATCAGGAGCCGGTTTCTTGTAGATATACTTATCCTGATTTTCACCAGCTACACTACCTCCATCACCTGAAAGGTCTGCATACAGACCCTCGATCGGCATGCCTGTAGCTTTGTCATAGATTTGCTTGTTGACAAAGAAAGAATATGGAGCATAACCAACTCTTGAAACCTGGTTATAACCGGTCATAGAACCTCCATACAGAACACCGATGTATGACGGATCATCTGACATCAGCAATTTTGTGATTTCACTCTTATTATATGTCAGATTAAATCCAAGATTAAGTGACATGTGAGATCTTTTGATTGGTATCAGATTAAGAGCGAGTTCAAAACCTTTGTTTTCCATGCTACCAACGTTAGTAAGCAGCTTGTTTGAGAAGTTACTTCCAGTTGGAATAGCCACCTCATTAATAAGGTCGACAGTTTCACGGTAGTACACATCAAAAGAACCATTAACTCTGTGATCCAGGAATCCAAAGTCTAAACCTATATTTCTGGTTTCTGTTTCCTCCCACTTGATATCAGGATCATATGGATCGGGACGAAGTGTTGGTATATACCTTCCGTTAATATAATAGTATGACCCGGGAGCAGCTTCATTATATAATGGCTGATAAGGATAATCATTGTCAGTAATATCCTGTTGACCGGTAATACCCCAACCCAAACGAAGCTTCAGTTCTGTAAGTCCCTGAATATCCTTCAGGAATCCTTCTTCGTTAATCTTCCATGCCAGTGCCACAGAAGGGAAGATACCCCATCTGTTGTCTTCAGCGAAACGGCTTGAACCGTCATTACGGAGAGTGAAAGTAGCCAGATACTTTTCATTGAATGTATAATTCAACCTACCGAAGAAAGACACCAGATAGTTTTCAGTAATATAATTCGAATCCTCTATAGGCTGGTCTGCAGGCATACGGCCAATAGCATAGTTATACCCTTCTCTTTGAAAGTGCTGCCATGAATAACCGGCTGTAACATCTACCGTACTCTTAATGTTAGTAAGATTTGTTACATAATTCAGATAGAAATCTAACAGCTGGTTCTTGTTTGTGCTACCATAGTCAGTAAGACGGCCCCTTGTGGGGTTAGTCAATACTGTTGGAGACGTAATAGGTCTGTTATTATGACCTTCACTCTCAGCATAATCGGTAGCCATATTAAGGTTTGCTCTTAGACCTTCAAGGAATGGAAAACTGTAATCAAACTGAGCATTTGCAATAACACGCTTAACAGTTGACTTGTTATCAATAGCAAGAGCTTGCTCTACAGGGTTGGGAGTACCAAGGTCTGCACCATAGGCTGACCATTGGAAATATCCGTCAAAATTAGGATCGCCATTCTTAACAGGTTGAGTTGGGTCCATACTGAGAGCAGAACCAATAGCTCCCTGATCACCGAAATTATGATCGGTAATCATACCCTTTGCATTAAGGTTTACCTTAAGAGCTTTGTTAAAGAAAGTAGGATTCAAACTCAAAGCACCTGTAAAGCGCTCCATATCAGTGTTTTTGAGAATACCTTCCTGATTGGTATAACCCACTGAAACACGATATGGGAGAAAGTCCCATGCACCTGAGACACTTAGGTTATGATCATGAGTCATTGCAGTCCTGAATATCTCATCCTGCCAGTTGGTATTATATACACCAAGCAAATCCAGGTTGTTGGTACCATAAAGCTCAGGCCTTGAAATAGCTATCTGACGCATCTCATCACCTGAATATACGTCTGTATAGCGAATAGCATTTGATACAGATGTATTGGCAGTATAATTAATTCTCAGAGGAGTACCTTCCTGACCTTGCTTTGTAGTAATCAGAATTACACCATTAGATGCACGTGAACCGTAAATTGCAGTGGCAGAAGCATCCTTAAGAACTGTAAAAGATTCGATATCGTTGGGATTAACAAATGACAGCAGGTTACTGCTTCCACTAACATTCTTATTGTCCAGAGGTACACCGTCAACAATAATCAATGGGTCATTGGATGCATTAAGTGAAGAACCTCCACGAATTCGGATAGTAGCACCAGCACCAGGGGCACCACCGCTATTGGTGATTACAACTCCGGCACTCTTACCCACCAATAGATCCTGGGGAGATACTATTGCACCTTTGTTGAAATCACGTGTGCTAACAACACCAACAGAACCGGTTGCATCGGACTTCTTAACAGAACCGTAACCGATTACCACTACTTCATCAATACCTATTAAACTTGTGGTCAGAGCAACGTTGATAGTAGTAACACCTTGTTCAACTACTCGCTCCTCTGTATCAAAACCAATAAAAGAATATTGCAATACGTCACCTACATTAGCTGTAATACTGTAGGAACCGTCTATCGCAGTTATTGTACCTGTAGTGGAGCCTTTGACAACTACCGCTACACCGGGGAGACCATCTCCCATAGAGGCATCGGTAACTATACCTGACACCCTTGTTTCCTGAGCACTTACCCCCGCCAGGAAGAACCATCCCATCAGGAGTACCAGAAAACTCTGTTTCTTAAAAATCCTATTCATAGAACCTTCATTTAGTTAGTAGTTTTTAATAAAATAAGGTTATAGAGAACTCAATTGCACGTTTGCAAATTTAGCCTCAATAACAGGGATCTTTCCTTATTTTTATCATCGGCAATTACAATCTGAAACCATAAATTACCGCAACAAATATAGCTCAAAAACGCACTGTTGTAAACACTATTTAACTCTAATTTTCAGAGTTTTACAACATTTCTTATGCAATCGAAACCGCAAACGTTTGCGGTTTCGATTGCGATATTTTTGTATGTTGTAAAACATGTTTTCGATACTTATCGTACAACACTCCATAAATTATAAGTTATACTAAAACAAATGGACCGACATACTCCTTTCAGCCCTGATACCACAGGATTTACAAGCATTTACAGATTCTCATTTTTCAATCCCAACTCCTTTCCACATACCATAATGCAGACCTTTTAGAATATTTTTCAATCTTATTAACATTGTGTATTTTTACGATCAAAGGGATAGCAAACAGTAAGTAGATTTCGTATCTTAAACTAACTGTTCATTTGGAAATTGAAGTGAAATAAATGAAGCCAACACATATAACTATTAAGGATATAGCAAGAATATTGGGTGTATCTCCGTCCACTGTATCAAGGGCACTTAAGGATCACCCCGACATTAGTGAAGAGACGCGTAATCTTGTTAAAAGCTTTGCTGAAAAAGTTAATTATCGTCCAAACGCTTTAGCTTTAAGTTTGCGTAAGCAGAAGAGCAATACATTGGGTCTTGTAATTCCTGAAATAGTACACCACTTCTTTTCATCAGTAATCAGTGGGATGGAAGATCTGGCATATAGCGAAGGTTATACTCTGATGATCTGCCAGTCTAACGAAAACTACCACAGGGAGCTCATAAATATACAGGCTCTTCTGGACCACAGGGTGGATGGCCTGTTGGTTTCAATTAGCAAGACGACACGTGATTTCGAACACCTTCATAATGCTGTAAACAACGGGATACCTGTAGTATTCTTTGACCGTATATGTGACGAAGTTGAAACAGACAGAGTTGTTACCGATGACTTTGAGGGAGCCCGATTAGCTACCACTCACCTTATTGAATGTGGATGCAGAAACATACTTCACCTCGCCACTACAGAGAACCTGCTAATTGGAAAGAACAGATACCTGGGATACCTCCAGGCGCTTGAAAACCACAATATTCCGTTTAATGAAGAATATGTAATAAAGTGTGACACCCGCGAGGAAGTATATGCTAAAAGAAAGCAGATTCTTGCCCTGGCACCAAAAATTGACGGAGTCTTCGCCGTAAATGACAGTACTGCTATATCAGCTATGCAGGTTCTACAGGAAAATGGCTATCATATCCCAGGCGACATTTCGGTAGTTGGCTTTGGTGATGGTCCCATTGCTACAATTGCGTCTCCCCCACTTACTACTGTTGAGCAAAAAGGCTATGAGATTGGTCGTGAAGCTGTCCGCATGCTGATTCAGCGTCTTGAAAGCCCAAATGCACAGGTAGACTTTCAAACCAGAATAGTACCCCCATCATTAGTTAAGCGAAAATCAACAAAATAAGGAATCCCGAAAACGGTTGCGGAAGTCCCCTGAAAAAAAAAATCGTCTTAAGATTACGATTTAACATTTGCTCCGCAATCGATTTCATACAGAGGTTTTGGTCAAATCTCGCCTTAGGAGATATATTGACATGCAATATAATTATATACATCGGTGTGTTTTTAGCATATATTTGCTCTTGTAACAGGGTATTTTCGTTATTTATCATTTCTTATCCCCTCCAGTCAGTCGGGATGTACCGCATTTACAATCAAAAAAATCATACTTTACTGTAGGGTTCCTGCATTTACAGAGATGTAATTCTCGTGTAATGCGAACTTATTGTATAGGTAGACGATGTCGCAATGCGTCTGCAAGAATTATGGTAAACAAAAACATACAACAATGAGGAATCTGCCTGCTCTGTCTAACAGACAAATCTGGAATATGAGCATAGGCTTTCTGGGCATACAGTTTGGTTTCGCCCTTCAGAATGCCAATGCCAGCCGCATACTCCAAAACTTTGGTGCTGATATCGAACAGCTCTCATGGTTCTGGCTTGCAGCACCCCTGACCGGAATGCTAATACAACCCATTGTTGGTCACTATAGTGACCGTACATGGACGCGCCTTGGAAGGCGTCGTCCCTATTTCCTTTTCGGGGCAATATTTGCTGCACTGGCACTCATATTCATGCCCAACTCAGGATCACTTGCAGTAATCATCCCTCCGATGTTCATCGGAGCAGGTATGTTGATGATAATGGATGCTTCTTTTAATATTTCTATGGAACCATTCAGGGCACTGGTAGCAGACAAACTGCCAGATCATCAGCAGACCAAAGGCTTCTCGGTACAGACAACCCTTATCGGGATTGGTGCCGTACTGGGCTCTCTGATTACATATATAATGGCCGAGTGGCTAGGTGTGTCAAAGGTAGCTGAAGATGGTGGGGTACCTCAAAACGTGATATTATCCTTCTATGTAGGTGCCACTGTGCTTATTGCAGCGATACTATGGACAGTATTTACAACCAAGGAATACTCTCCGGCAGAACTTAAGGAGTATGGTGTAGATGTAGAGCAAAAAGATGAGAACAGAAAAACAGGACTGCTGCAAATCTTCAAGGACTTCGGTGCCATGCCCAAGACGATGAAGCAACTTGGTGTGGTTCAGTTTTTCTCCTGGCTCGCACTATACGGGATGTGGGTATTCACGACTCCAGCTATTGCGCAGCATGTATATGGTGTTGAAGCTGGTGACAGTTCTTCCCCACTGTACAATGAGGCAGCAAACTGGGTAGGAATTCTCTTCGGGGTGTATAATGGTGTTGCAGCGATTTTTGCCTTTGCACTACCGGTTATAGCAAAGAAGGTAGGAAGAAAAAATACCCACGCTATTTCTTTGACAATTGGTGCATTGGGCATGCTTTCAATAGCAGTTATTAAAGACCCAATGCTGTTGTTGCTCTCAATGGTCGGAATTGGTGTGGCCTGGGCAAGTATCCTGTCAATGCCTTACGCAATACTGGCCGGATCACTACCCGCATCAAAGTACGGAATCTACATGGGTCTTTTCAACTTCTTTATTACCCTGCCACAGGTGGTCAATGGCATCTTCGGTGGACCGGTTGTCAAGCGTCTGTTTGACTCACAAGCTATTTACGCTCTTGTGATAGCCGGAGTAAGCCTTTTGCTTGCAGCTGCCTCAGTAAGGTTTGTTGAAGACAAATTCGATAAATACAACACTGATAAACAACGATAAATGATTAAAGCGTGTCTGTTTGATCTGGACGGAGTGATAGTTGATACCGCCAAGTACCATTATATAGCATGGAAGGAATTGGCAGCCGAACTCGGCTTTGAGTTTACCGAAAAGGATAATGAAAGGCTCAAAGGGGTCAGCCGCATGGCTTCCCTTGACATACTCCTTTCAATTGGTGGGATCACAAAGACGGAGAAAGAGAAAGATTTACTAGCCCAAAGGAAGAACGAACGTTACGTCTCCCTGATATCACAAATGGAAGCTGACGAGATTCTGCCTGGAGCAAAAGAGTTCCTTACTGCCTGCCGCAAGACCGGAATAGCAACGGCATTAGGTTCGGCAAGCAAAAATGCAATGATCATTCTGGAACGCTTAAAGCTCAATGACCTTTTTGATGTGATAATAGATGGAACCCACACCACCAAAGCCAAACCAGACCCGGAGGTTTTTTTACTGGGAGCTGCTGCACTCAGGGTAGAACCAGAACATTGCGTGGTGTTTGAAGATGCCGAAGCAGGAATCGAAGCAGCCCTTGCAGCAGGCATGAAGTGTGTGGGGATTGGCTCTTCTGAAGTATTAGGCAAGGCAAACCTTGTAATAGCCGGACTTCATCAGATGAGCCTTGAAAAATTAAAAGATCTCCAATAAG
>Ga0123334_1006115_pt1 | contig 11257 bp, 9 predicted proteins | sample BiotimSIPDNA_FD_89706 | JGI IMG/M metagenome (GOLD analysis project Ga0123334, IMG submission 89706) | Anaerobic biogas reactor microbial communites from Washington, USA - Biogas_R1 time_0 SIP DNA | ecosystem: Engineered > Bioreactor > Anaerobic > Unclassified | place: Washington, USA | collected... | reverse complement strand
CGATGTTGGCACGGTCCGCAGCCTCATCGGGGAGCCCGCTCACGATTTCAAGCTGCCGTTCAGCGAGCGGATGGCCGCCACAAAAGCCTTCAACCTGGCGGGATCTTTCCTCCCCACCGGGTTTTCGACACCGCTGATCACGTCCACCCCGTGGGGATTCACAGCAGCGACAGCCTTCGCAACGTTGTCGGCGTTCAATCCTCCGGCAAGAATAACGGGTACCCGCACCTGATCCCGTATGCGCCGGGCGAGGCCCCAATCCATGTTCCGACCGGTCCCCGCCGGCCGGGATTCGCTGACGGAATCCAGGACCAGTCCATCCACCCCCGTATCCTCTATCTGCCGGGCGGCATCGACAGGGTCTTCACAGGAGGATCGGCACCTCCCCGTTTCGACGGAGAACCGCAGCGGTTTGAGGACCTTCACCCCGAGCGCATGGATGGCGGACACCAGCTCCGCCGTCACGGAAATGGGTTCATTGCCGTGGAGCTGCACCGAGCGGGGCTTCAGCAGTTGCGTCAGTTCGATGATCGTCCGGGGATCCTCCCCGACCACAATGACCGGCGAGACGGAAGGGGGGACGATGCGGATGAGCTTTCCGGCCTGCTCCCGATCAAGATTCCAGGGGACATCGATGGGGTATTCCACCACAAAGCCCAGATCGTCAACTCCCACCGCCGCACAGAGGCGGATGTCTTCGACGGTCGTGATGCCGCAGATCTTGATCCGTGTCATACCGGCCATCCTACAGCGACCAGCTCGTCCAGGAAAGAGCCCACGTTCTCCGCTTTCAGCACGGCCGTACCGACCAGAACGGCATCGGCGCCGCTTCTGCCGGCGCGGCGGACATCCGCCGCCGAGCGGATCGAGCTCTCACTGATCAGGATACGGGATCCCCGGCAGAAGCCCGCAAGCTCCTCCGTCCGGCTCACATCGGAGTCGTCCACTTCGAAGACGGTGATGTCCCGATTGTTGATACCGCGCAGATCGAAGGGGAGATGCTCGATCTTCCTGATCTCTGCCGCATCGTGCCCCTCCACCAGAGTCTCCAGGCCCCAGTCCCTGGCCGCCTCTATGAGCCGCGCCATCTGCCGCAGATCGAGCATGGCCGTAATCAGGAGGATCGCTGAAGCGCCGCAGTCGGCCGATTCCTGAACCTGGCGTTCCGTGGTGATGAAGTCCTTGTGGAGGACGGGGACGCCGACCGCGGCGGCGACCTCCTTCAGAAGGCCCATGTGGCCGCCAAAGTGCCCCGGTTCCGTCACGACGCTGATTCCCGCCACAGGGCGCTGTGACATTTCCTGCGCCAGCGCCACCGGATCGCGGCCCCGCAGGAGATCGCCCTCCTTGTCCGACTGCACCTTGATCTCGGAGATCACGGGGAAGAGGCCTGAGCGCTGCCGCATTCGTATGGACGCGGACAGAGGCGGCTTGCCCCCTCCTCCGCATCGGGCTTCCTTTTTTTCTCTATCGAAATACCCGTCAAGCGGCATGTGACCGTTCCACCAGTTCATTGAGCTTTCTCTGTGCCGCCCCGGAATCGATCAGGGAGCGGGACAGCTCTATCCCCTCCTGGATGCTGGGCGCCTTGCCATTCACATAGAGCGTGGCGGCATTGTTCAGGACCAGGAAATCCCGGCGGGGTCCGCGCTCCGTGCCGGCAAAGATGTTTCGAATCACCCGGGCGTTGAACTCCGGCCCGCCGCCGGCGATATCGCTGAGCGTGCAGCGCTTCAGTCCGAAATCCTCCGGGACGAACTCATAGTACTTGATCTGCTTCTGCCTGATTTCCGCAATCGAGGTCTTGCCGATCAGGGATATCTCATCCAGCCCGTCCATGCCGTGGGCAATGATGACATGGTTGAAATCCATCTCGGCAACCACTTCCGCCATCATGTTAACCAGCTCCGGCTTGTAGACGCCCATGGTGTGGTTCCTGGCGCCGGCAGGATTGATGAGCGGGCCGATGATCGTGAAAAAGATCGTCTTGATGCCGAGCTGGTTTTCCGGCCCAAATACCTTGAGCATGACGGGATGGAAATTGGGGGCATAGATGAAGCTGATCCCGATGTCCTCGATCATCCGGGCCACCTGCTCCGGTGTCCGGTCGATGTTGACGCCCAGGGCCTCCAGGACATCGGCGCTGCCCGAGGATGACGAAATGGAGCGGCTGCCGTGCTTGGCCACCGGAATGCCGGCGGAGGCCGCCATGATGGCGTTGGCGGTGCTCACATTGAAGGTGGTCAACCCGCCTCCGGTCCCGCATGTGTCCGTGAGTTCCGCTGTCGTGGAGACCTTGATGGGCACACAGTTTCGGCGCATGGCCTGGGCGATGTGGGCCACTTCCTTGATGCTGGGCCCCTTGCACAGAAGACCGACCAGAAATCCGGCAATCTGCACGTCGGACAACTGCCCGGCGTTGATGGCATCGATCACGTTATTGATTTCATTTTTATCGAGGTTGAAGTGCTCCGTCAGCTTGGCAAGGATCGGCGCGATCGTCTTCTTGCCGTTCTCCAGCACCATGGCCGTCTCCGGAGCGTCCTCCGGCATGATCAATGCCGAAGGAGCGCCCACGATGAGTTCATGGAACTTATAGGTCTTAAAGGCCATCATGGTCCTCGTCGACAGAACGCCCTCCATATTCTGCATCTTCTCCGTCACGATGTCCGCCAGATTTTCGTAGTCCTGGACCTGAATCTTGGCCATCAGATCATACTCGCCGGTTATCGACAGGACTTCAACGACCTCGTCGATGGCTCCCACCTTGTTGGCCAGCCCGGAGATTTTTCCCTTCTCTGCCTTGAAAAGAACCAGTGCTGTAATCATCAACATACCCTCCTGTGAAAATAACCTGTCTGTCGGCGACGCTACGCCGGGAAACACCCTCTGCATCCAAAGAGAGTTCCCTCCACCCGGTCATGGGATTGGAGCGAACGCCAGGGCAAGCCAGCTCCCATTGGATAAAAAAAGGCCGCAGGCAGTGGATCTGCCTACGGCCCCTTGCTGTTTTATTTGATGCGGCTCAATAGCAAAGGAAAGTCACGCTGGCGGACCCGGATATGGCGGTCCACCACCAGAACTGGATGGCCTTTTCGCTGTTGAAAACGTGTTTCATGGTTTTCCTTCATCCTTCCAGATCGCCCTTTTAATTAAAATTTATTTTCCCTGTCAAGTATTTTATATTGAAAAAAAGTTAATCAGCAGACAGGGTCGGAGAGGGGCAGATCGGATGACTCCCGGACGTATGACACTGCCCCACGGTTCCGCAACAAGGAGGGGAAAATGAGCAGATACATGATCGCGGTCTGGAGGACAACCTTGGTCAGGCTCCCCTGGCGGTTGGCCGCCTGTGCGCTGATCTGGTCAGGGGTTATGGTTTTCAGCACGGCATGGGCCGGCACCCTGCAGGGCACCGCAACCTATCGGGAGCGCATCGCGTTGCCGGCCGATGCGGTGTTTGAGGCTGAGCTGCAGGAAATCTCGAGAGCGGATGCGCCGGCCGTGGTACTCGGCCGCAGCACGTTGGCTCCGTCCGGGCAGCCGCCATTCCGGTTCGCGATTGTCTACGACGATGCCGCCGTGCAATCGGGCCACCGCTACACCGTCCGCGCGACCATCAGGCACCAGAGACGGCTGCTGTTCACTACCGATCGGATCCACCCGGTGCTCGACGGCCGCAACGCGCCGCTGCACATACAGATGGTGTCCGTCCGCGGCGGACGGCAGCCGGGCTCGATGACTGACGGCCTCGGCGTTCTGCCCGCCTCCTACGAGGGCGAACTGCCCGGTGCCGGAAACCCCGTTGTGTGGCACGTGGACCTGCTGCCCGAAGGGCGCTACCAACTGCGCACGACCCACGTCGGCCGGCCTGAGCCGAACCGCTACGATGACATCGGCCGCTGGACGCGCGACAAATCAGGACGCATCGTGCTGCGCGGCGGACGCGAGGCCCTGGTTTTCCTCATGCCGCTCAAGGACGGTGCGGCGCTTCGCAAGCTCGATCTTCTCGGCCGGCCCATCGAATCCGGCCATAACGACCGCTTGCTCCGGCTGCCCGAACCCCGCCTCATCGAGCCGAGGCTGATGCTCACCGGCATGTTCACCTACATGGCCGATGCCGCCGCCATTACGCTCTGCGTCGACGGCCGGCGGCTGCCGGTGGCGATGGAGGGCGATTACAAGGCCCTCGAAGCCGCGTATCAGAAGTCTACCCCACAACCGGGACAACCCGTGCTGGCAAGCCTGGAAGGTCTCATCACGCAGCGTCCGTCGATGGAGGAGGGCCGCCCGGCCCAAACCACACTGGTGATTGAGCGGTTTGTCGCTGTCTGGCCTCGTGAAAGCTGCGGCAATCCGTTGGCTGACAGCCCCCTGCGCGGCACCTATTGGAAGCTTGTGCGCCTGGGCGAACATCCCGCGACTGCGGCCACGAAGCAGCGCAAAGCGCATCTGATCTTTGCCGCCGATGCATTGCGCGTCACCGGAAGCGGCGGTTGCAACCGCATCATCGGCAGCATCGAGCTCGACGGTGACAGGCTGCGTTTCGGCCGCATGGCGTCGACCAGGATGTCCTGCCCGGATGGCATGGATCAGGAAAACCGGCTCATCGAGACGCTGAAGCATGTGGCGTGCTACCGCATCCGGGGCAGCCACCTCGAGCTCCTGGATGCAGCCGGCACTGTGATCGCGCGGTTCGAGGCGGTCGCACAGCAGGGGAAATGACCGATCCGCGGGATTCGATCCTGGTTCACGGCACCGATCATATTCCACAGGGAAGATAAAGGATGAGGAATGAGCGAGGAAAACAAATCCATCCATGAGTTCGATTTCAAATTGATCTGCGAATATTTTTCAAGCGTAGAACGGCAGGGACCCGGAAGCCCCGAAGTAACGCTTAAAGCCCTAAGCTTTATTGACAACCTGACAGGGGAGTCACACATTGCCGATATCGGCTGTGGAACCGGCGGCCAGACAATGGTGCTCGCTGAACATGCACCGGGGCACATTACAGGCATTGATTTGTTTGCCGACTTCATCGATATCTTCAACGCCAACAGCCGGAAACGGAACCTCCAAGACAGAGTGCGGGGCATCGTCGGCTCCATGGAACATCTTACTTTCCAGAAGGAAGAACTGGATCTGATCTGGTCGGAAGGGGCGATCTATAATATCGGGTTTGAGCGGGGCATAAGCGAATGGCGGAAGTTCCTGAAGCCAGGTGGGTATCTTGCCGTTTCAGAAGCGTCCTGGTTCACGCGAAGGCGGCCCGTCGAAATCGAGCGGTACTGGCAAGATGCTTATCCGGAAATCGACATCATCTCCCATAAAGTCGGACAAATGGAAAAAGCCGGATATATCCCGACAGCGACGTTTGTCGAGCCTGAAAACTGCTGGACGGAACATTTTTATGCCCCGCAGGTTTCTGCACAGGAGAAATTTCTAAAAAAGCATGCCGGCAACAAAACGGCCGAAGAGCTCGTAGAAAACGAGCGGCATGAAGCCAGGCTCTATGAGATATATAAAGAGTTTTACGGGTATGTTTTCTATATCGGGAAAAAGATTTGAAGAAATGGGCGCATCCCGTCACCGCCGCGGCATCAAACGCTGAAAACCAGGCTCGGCGGGATCGATCGGATATCAGTGGCCCGCCCAAAACACCTTTCCGGTTACCCGGGCCTGTTGCCCGTCGATGCACTCAGGAACAGCCTGCCAGGCCCGGAACGAAACGCTTCTTGACTTTACGCCCCTTCCCTTCGAGAGATCTCTGCCGGCGTCCTACAGCGCCCGCATCCATTCCGGCTTCAAGCGGACGTCCCCACGCAGGGCCGCATCGATCAGATCGAGGGCCTTCTGCTTCCCGCCGGGGAATTTCGCCTTGATCGGCAGATAGTTTGAGGCGTGGTTCGAGAAAAAATACCCCCGGCTCAAATTGGTGTGGGCGATCATCTCCCGCAGCTCCATCAGAAGTCCGGCCTGATCGGGAAGTTCAAATCTGCCGTGGAGATAATCCTCATGAAGCGGCGTCCCGGGAATGAGCATCACGGTCAACGCCCCCACAAAATCCGGGTCCATGGCGCTGAGCAGTTCGCCCGTCGCCCGGGCGTGCCGGAGGGATTTTTCCCGCCCGCCGATCCCCAGCAGAACCGTCACCCACACCTGGATGCCCGCCTCCTTCAATTTCCGTCCCATCTCAATGCAGGTCGCAGCGTCGGAACCCTTCTGGATTGCCTCCCGGATCTCATCGTCACCGGTTTCCACCCCCAGATAAAGAATGCGGAGATTGTGCCGGCGCAGCTCCTCCAGTTCCTCACTGGTCTTCTTCTTGATGCTCTTTACGTTTGCATAGGCGCCCACCTGCTGAACCCGGGGCAGGTGCTCTTCAATCTGCTCCAGGATCCACATCAGCCTTTTCTGGGGGATGATCAGGGCGTCTCCGTCCATCAGGAACAGGCGGTTATTGTGGGACATATGGCGCGCCGCGTAGCGGATGTCGCTCAGGATGATATCATTATCCTTGATCCGAAAGCCCTTGTCACGGTATGTGCCGCAAAAGGTGCAGCGGTTGTGGGAGCAGCCGAGAGTTACCTGCAGGAGGATGCTGTCCGCCTCGCTTGGCGGCCGGATACAAAACCCCTCGTAGTGCATCCCTTCGTCTTCGGAAAAAATACTCACCAGAAACCTCCTTAACTTTGACATCATGGCTGAAAGACCGCCTTCCGCCTGGATAGGCGACCTTTACCGGGCTTTTTCGTTCAGTGCCCTTAATTTATGCACGACACCCGGAGATGTAAACACGGCCCCCTCTTTTTCCGCCGCTCCAGAAACAAGAATGGGGACTTAGAAATCAGATCTAAATCCCCATCATGTCAGATTTTTAAAATGGTGCCGAAGCCGGGATTTGAACCCGGACAGGCCTACACCCACTAGACCCTGAACCTAGCGCGTCTACCAATTCCGCCACTTCGGCATCCGTAAGTCCGGAGCTCCCTATCCGGAAGCAGGTGCTTTTTTACAATGATCCTTTTGGCCTTGTCAAGCAAAATTGAGTTTCAAAATTATGCCGATAGTGCTAAGAACCTCCGCTGAGCTTACATCGTATTCATTCTCTAAAAATATCACCAGGAGATGCCACGGGAACAGAATCACCATGAAGATCATTAACAGCTTTGACAGTGTATCGGACGAATTCAAGGGCGCAGTCGCCACCATCGGTAACTTCGACGGGGTCCATCTCGGCCACCAGCAGATTTTCCGGAAGGTTGTCGAAGAGGCGAGGCAATACCAGAGCAAAGCGGTGGTCATCACCTTTGACCCGCATCCCAAGAGTGTTCTCCATCCGGAAAAACGCCCCTTCTACCTGCTCACAACCCTGGAAGAGAAGTTGAAGCTCATCGAATCCCTTCAGATTGACGCCGTCATGCTGATCCCTTTTTCTCTCGAATTCTCGAAGACGACGGCAAAGGATTTCGTCTGCGGGATTCTCTGGGAGCAGTTGAGAATCCGGAAAATCTTCATCGGCCACGATTACACCTTCGGCCGGGGCAAGGAGGGGAGCGAGGAGTATCTGACCCGCTTCGGGAAAAAACTCGGTTTCCAGGTGGATGTGACCAATGCCGTCAAAGTGGGGGAAATCGTCATCAGCAGCACCCAGATACGCAACTCGATCTGTGAGGGGGATGTGAAGACGGCGGGGGCTCTCCTGGGGCGGCCCTACAATGTCAAGGGACGGGTAACCGAAGGGTACCGCCGGGGTATCGGGCTGGGGTTTCCCACGGCCAACCTGGAACCGGAGAAAGACCTTCTGCCGCCGGAGGGCGTTTACGCCGTCATCGCCGAACGGAAGGGAACCCGCCACCAGGGTGTCCTCAATATCGGGCACAATCCCACCTTCGAGAACCAGGACCAGACCGTGGAGCTCCATATTCTGGATTTTTCAGCAGACCTTTACAGGGAGGAACTGGAAATTTTCTTCATCGACAGAATCCGTGGCGAGATCCGCTTTGACGGTCCGGAGTCCCTGGCGAACCGGATTCGCCAGGATGTCGCCCGGGCCAGGGACATCTTGAAGCCGCACGTTTCGTGAAGCACGACGGCAGCGGTGCCGCCGCCTCGACCCCCTGAAAAGAGGAAGGGCCTTCCGCCGGCTTGGGAGGAAACCGGCGGAAGGGAAGAGAAGCACAAATGTGACTAGGCTTGTGCTTGTCGATCTTTTCTCAGACTGTACCGATACATGTCGGCTAGAATCTCCGCCGCCATTTCCACCGTGGAATAAACCGGGAAGCCGGCCTTTTCCATCAGGATCACGTCCTCCATCATGAATTCCTTGACGGCCACGCAGCTCAGGATGGGTTTTCCCTTATAGTCGATCGATCGGAGCGTGTCCACGAAAGACCCCAGAATTTCACCCTGCAGGACCACAATCAGGCCGCCAACGTCCTCACTTACAATTCCAAGCTCGATGGTCTTGCGCAGCTGCTCGGCGTCCATGCTGAAGGAATAATCGACAGGATTCAACGAGGTGACATAATCCGGAAGAATTCCCTTGAGGCGCTCCTTCAGCTCCGGTTCCAGCTCGGCCAGGCGCATGCCGTTGAGATACAGCGTATCTGTAGCCGCAACCCCCAGCGAACCGGTGTAGGTGATCACCAGGATGCCGTCCCCTCGAGGAAGGGGCTGCCGCGCGAAGGCCTTGAGCAATCCGAACAGATGCTCGTTGTCCCTGGCCCGGATAATCCCGCTCTGACGGAAGGCGGCGCTGTTGATTTCATCATTGCCTGCCAGGGAAGCCGTATGGGAGGAAACGACCTTTGTCCCCGCCGCCGTGCGGCCTCCCTTCAGGGCAATGACCGGTTTCTTTTTGGTAACCTCGCTGGCTACATCGATGAACCGTCTACCGCTTTTCACGTCCTCCATGTACATGGCCACGACATCGATATGGTCGTCGCTGCCCAGATATTCCAGAATGTCCGTCTCGCTGATGTCCATCTTGTTCCCGATGGTAGCGACAATTCCAAAATTCATCACGTGGCGCAGCCCGGTGAGTATCCCCGCTGCATAAACGCCGGCCTGGGCTGTCATCCCGATGTTCCCCTTTCCCAGCTCTTCCACCAGTCCGATGGATTGGACGTTCCCCACATGGGTGTTGATGACGCCGGAGCAGTTGGGACCCAGTAGCCGGCATCCATGCGCCTTGATGATCTCCCGGATTTTCTCCTGGGCGGCCTTTCCGTCCGCGCCGGTTTCGGCAAATCCAGCCGTCTCCACGACGATGATCTTAACCCCTTTTCTGCAGCACTCTTCAACCGCTGTCACGGCGGCTGAAGCCGGGACAAGGACAATCGCCAGGTCCACCGGATCGGGGACCTCGGTAATGCTCCGGTAAGCCTTCACCCCCTGGACAGACTCGCTTTTCGGGTTGATGGGATAGAGCTTCCCCGCAAATTTATGAAAGAGGAGATTGCGGAAGACATTATAGCCCAGCTTCCCCTCGACACTGGTCGCCCCGAGAACGGCGATGCTGCCCGGATAGAAGAGGGTCCGCATCTGCTCCACGGTGTTCCCCGACGCCTGCTGGGATACCGCTTCCGGCGCAGGGCTTACAAACATCCGCGCATCGACGGTCATGTTTCCCCGGGGATAGAGGAAAACCGGGTTGAGATCCAGCTCCCGGATTTCCGGAAAGGTGAGGACCAATTCGGAAATCTTGAGCAGCAGGTTCTTCAGGGCATCAATATCCACCGCCTTGCCCCGATATCCCTTCAACAGGGGGTATCCCTTGATTTCCTGGATCATCTCGTCGATATCCTGAAGCGTCACGGGCAGCACCCGAAAGGTGACATCCTTCAGGACCTCCACAAAAATCCCCCCGAGGCCGAACATCAGAACGGGGCCGAAGTTGGGATCGCGGGTGACGCCGATAATCGCCTCCACTCCGGGATCAGCCATTTTCTGGACGGCAACGCCGATGATGTGCTGATATTTGAAGGCCCCGACGATCTCCCCATAGGCGGCTCGAACGGCATCCTCATCCGCGAGATTCAACTTGACCCCGCCCGAATCGGTTTTATGAACCACGTCCGGGGATACGATTTTCAAGACCACGGGATAACCGAGCGTGTTGCTCATCTCGACGGCTTCATCCTCGGAACCGGCAACCAGAAAACCCGTCGTCGCAATCCCCATGCTTTCGAGGATTTCCTTGCATTCGTGCTCCATCAGGTAGGTGCGGTTTTCCCCGATGGCCTGGCTGAAAATAGCCCGGCATTCCTCTCCCGACGTAACACTGACACCTGTTTCCCCTGTCCGAGAATTCATGATTTTAACCTCCTCCAATCCTTTCCTTTGACTGTACTGGCGTATGGGATACAAAGTTCACCGGACCGAAAAAACGATGTCCAGGATTACGTTGTTGAGGCAACCTAACACGTGGTTGAAAGTGTTTCTATCAGCGCCTCCCCCTTTTTTTTGTCAGACGGAAAAACGTGCCGTTGCCGGTGTTTGTCTGACAAGAACGTCCGGCACACCCGCGGAGGCTGCTTCGGCATTTCGCAGGCGCCTTCACAACGTATCCAGCGGACTTCGGACATCCAGGCCGCCCTTCTTCATCACATGAGTATAGATCATCGTCGTTGTTACCTTTTTATGGCCGAGGAGTTCCTGAACCGCGCGGATACTTTCTTTCCAGTGCAAAGGGCAAATAAACGCACCCAAGGCCGCTTCGCAAATCCTGGTCGTGGAGAACCTTAACCCTACCAATCTGTTGAGATATATGCGGTTTTAATTGCTCCGGAAGCATCGTTGATCGATCCTTCATCCCTTTACCGTCCCGGATGATGATGTGGTTTTGATCGAAATCGATATCCTTCACCCGTAAAAGCGCGCATTCCATGAGACGCAAACCGCAACCATAAAGCAGCTTGGCCATCGGTTGATAAGTTCCCGTCATAGCGGCAAGGAGGAGTCCGACTTCCTCACGGGACATGACAGTGGGAAGACGTTCCGGTTTTTTGGCCCGCTCTGTCGGCCCCAGATCCCCGATATCTATTCCAAGAACCTGTTTATAAAGAAACACGAGCGCATTAAGAGCCTGATTCTGAGTGCTGGCTGAAACGTTCCTGTCTCTCGCCAGATATGAAAGAAACGCGGATATTTCCTTCGCGCCCATATCTTTTGGATGTCGTTTATCGTTGAAAAAGATATATCGTTTCATCCAATCCACGTAAGCCTGTTTGGTTCGGATGGAGTAATGCTTCTT
>Ga0123334_1006112_pt1 | contig 11261 bp, 10 predicted proteins | sample BiotimSIPDNA_FD_89706 | JGI IMG/M metagenome (GOLD analysis project Ga0123334, IMG submission 89706) | Anaerobic biogas reactor microbial communites from Washington, USA - Biogas_R1 time_0 SIP DNA | ecosystem: Engineered > Bioreactor > Anaerobic > Unclassified | place: Washington, USA... | reverse complement strand
TAAATTCCCCGCTCCGCGTAAGTAAGAACAGACCACAGGAAAAACGAAATGTTAAAAAGATTCATGACAGCAAAAACAGGCCTTCTGGCCGTGAGCGCTCTGGCCGCCTTACTTCTGAGCCAGAGTCCCCTCCCGGCTGAAACCGGACTCAGGGAGAACTTCTCCCACCCGCCAAGGGAATACCGCCCCATGCCGCTCTGGCATCTCAACGGGCATCTGACGCCGGAGCTCATCGAAGAGCAGATGACCCGCGCCGTTGAAGAGAGCGGTTTTGGCGGCTTCTGTCTCCTGCCGGTCACCCGCACAACTCCGACCTATCTATCGGAGGAATACTTCGAGCGCTACGGAGAGATGCTGGAAACGGCACGGCGCCTGGGGATGAAAATCGTTTTCTATGATGATATTGATTTCCCGACCGGTTCGGCCGGTGGCAAGCTGGCGGCATCCTACCCTCATGATACGGTCAAGCAGCTCAATAAACTGGAGCGCCTCGTTACGGGCCCGGCTTCTCTGGAGGAGCGCCTCCCCGAAGGGGTCCTCATGGCGGCCGTGGCGATGAACACGGAGACTCTGGAGCGAATCGACCTCACCGGCAACGTCGCCAACGGGAAACTCTTCTGGAGCGCCCCGCAAGGAACCTGGAACCTGATGTACTTCACCTGCGTGCCCAGCGGCCGGAACCTGGTCGATTTTCTGGATGCCGGTTCAGTCAAGAAATTCCTCTCCCTGACCTATGACGAATGCTACCGGAGATTCTCCGAATACTTTGGCGAGACGATCTTCATGTCGTTCTTTGACGATGTCGCCTTCCCGCAGACCGGCGGCGATGGCGGCTACCGGATGTGGACTCCCTCTTACAACGACGCCTTTATCAAAAAACATGGCTACAGCCCCGCCTCCTACTACCCTGCCCTCTGGTACGATATCGGCCCCGAAACAGCCACCGCGCGAATCGCCATGCACCGGGTCCGTGCCGATATGCTGGCCGAGAACTGGGTCAAACAAATCGCCGACTGGGCCGCTGATCACGGGATCGTCTCCATCGGCCATCCGATGGATAACTACAACCCGCAGGCGGTCAACTGTTCGGGCGACAACCTGAAGTTTTACGAGTATATGGATTATCCGCTCATGGATTCCATTCACTACTACGGCCAGGGGCGCGACGGCTTCAAACAGATCGGCTCGGCCGCCTATAACTACGATAAACCGGTCGCCGTAGTGGAAATTTACGGCAATTATCCCGATGCTTCCGTGGATGCGGCCATGCTTTACCGCAGCGGCATGGAGCTCTTTATCCGCGGCGCCAATTTCTTCCTGCCTCATGGGCTCTGGCTTGATGAGAAATCGGTCTATATCCCGCCGGAAATCTCTTGGCGCAATCCGCGGCTGGGCCCCGCCCTGCCCGATTACAATCCCTGGGCCGCGCGCATCAGCATGATGCTTCAGGGCGGACGCCACGTGGCCGATATCGGCATTCTCTACCCCATCGCCTCGCTTCAGGCCAATTACCGCATGGATGAGCCGCAGAAGATGGGCTCACGCTTCGGCCTCTATACCTATCCCGAATGCGACTTCCAGGAGCTCAGCCGCTTCCTCGTCGAATCCGTACGCCGTGACTTCACCTACGTTCACCCGGAAGTGCTCGACGGCAAATGCGAAGTCCGCGGCGATACGCTTCACATGGCCAACCGCGTGAATTATGAGGATTACAAGGTCTTCATCATCCCCGGCGGCAATACGATTCACTGGAGCAATTTGCAGAAGATTCAAAAATTCTACGAATCGGGCGGAATCGTCATCGGCACCACCCAACTGCCCAGCCGCTCAGCCGAGCCGGGCCACGATGCCGACGTCCAGCAGGCGATTGTCTCCATCTTCGGTGGCGATGCGCTGAACCAGAGCGCCTCATCAGCAGCGATGCGTCACTTGAAGATCGAAGTCTCGGGCAAAACCATCCGGACTTATCTGGATGGCCAGCTCCTGGATACGACCATTGATGAAACCTTCAGCGCCGGCACCGTCGGCTTCCGCGAGGCGACCCGCGAGCATGCCCGCTTTGATAACCTCAGGGTGACCGCGGCCGACGGCACGGTTCTCTTGCAGGAAGACTTCTCGCTAGGGTTTGACCAATGGAAAAACATCGACCCCAACACGAAGATCAGCAATGGAGAGCTCGATATTTACGAAAACCAACAGATGCTCGCCAAGACGGGCCAGGAATGGAGCGACTACACGATTGAATGCGATTTTGACGCAGGCACCAGCGTGGCGGGGATCACCTTCCGCGCGGCCGATGAACAAAACTCCTACATGTGGCAGATATCGACCCACACCCGCTCACTGGCCCCTCACAAAAAAGTGAACGGCTCCTGGCACCGGTTGAAGTCGGTTCAGTATGGCACCGCAGCATCAGATATCAATGCCTCCGTCACCCCCTATACACGGATGAGCCACCCCAGCGGCGGCAAAGCTTTCTTTATGCCTCAGCCGACGGTGGCGACCTTGCGGGAAATTCTTGATTCCTCGCTCACGACGCCCGATGTCAGCTTCCCGGCCCATCTCAATGTCGGCACCGACGGCATGGGGATGCTCTCCTATCTCCACAAGGTGAAGGAGAATCATCACCTCTGGTTCGTGGCCAATTCCAGCAATGATCCGGTCACCGCGCCGATCACGCTGGCCGGCAGGCATACGCCCGAAATCTGGGACCCGCACAGCGGAAAAATCGAACAAACCGGCTACCGTCATTTTGAGAAAGAGGGCTCGCCCTTTACGGAAGTGCTGCTGGTCATCCCGCCGGTGAACTCGCTCTTCCTGGTAAGCCCGGTTTCACAATAAAAAAGCAGACTGATGAACTGTATTATCACAGCGGGCCCCAGCTTTGAACCCCTGGACGAGGTCAGGCGACTGACCAATTTTTCCACGGGTCGGCTGGGGAGCCGCCTGGCGGCCTACCTGCAAGAGCGGCTGCCACAGGCCCGAACCCTCCTTCTGCGAGGGGCTCTTTCCACATTTCACGGGGAAGCCGCTTTGGAGGAGCCGGAGGGATTGGAGACGCTGGCCTTCAGCACTCCCGCTGATTTGCTGGAAAAATTCCGCAAGCTGGCCACTACCGAGCCGTGCGCGATCTTCCATGCCGCCGCGGTGAATGATTTTGGCTTTGGAAAGGTGTATAAACGGCAACCCGATGGCTCACTCAAGGAGCTCCTCTCTGGCAAGTTCTCCAGCCGCTCAAAGCGTCCGCTCCTGGTAGAGCTCCGGCCAACCCCCAAGATTCTTCCGCAACTGCGCCAACTCTTCCCCAACGCCTTCATTACCGGCTGGAAGTATGAGGTCAAGGGCACCCCGGTCGAGTTGTTCCGCAAGGCGCACCGCCAGCTTAAAGAGTGCCGGAGCGATCTCTGCGTGATGAACGGTCCGGCCTGCGGTCCGGGCTTTGGGCTGTTCAGCTCCGCTTCGCCGGAGCGCTTTTACCCGGTGGAAACAATGGAGGCACTCTTCGAAACCCTGTACCAAAAGGCACTCAAATACTTTTGCCCTTGATTTTAGCCCAATTGACTATAGATTAAAGGCTGCGGTGTCATATGCACTACATCAAAGATTGCTTAACTTATGTCGGGTCGATTTTCCCGATGGTCAATCCGTTTAGTACGGTGCCTCTCTTTTTAGCCCTCACAGTCCGCATGACGCTGGAAGAGAGGAAAAAGCTGGGAGATACCGCCTGCCGCAATGCCACGATTATCATGCTGGTAGGGCTCTTCCTCGGGACGCTCCTGCTGCACTTTTTCAATATCTCCGTTCCCTCGCTGAGGATTGCCGGCGGGCTGGTGGTCTCTTTTCTTGGGTTCAGTATGCTTTTCCCCACTTCCAACCCCGATGGGATCAACCCGATTTCCGCAAGCCAATCCGGTGTCAATTACGCCGTCATCCCGCTCGCCTTCCCCAGCATGGCCGGAGCCGGCTCATTGGCGACCATCATGACCATCTCGGCCATCAACGCTTCCAAAGACACCTGGGCCGAGCGCATCTACAGCTACACCGTCTCCTCGCTGGCGATCATCATTGTGGGGCTGCTCTGCTTCCTGGTTTTACGAACCTCTAACCGACTCAAGAAATTCCTCGGCCCGGAGGGGCTCGACGCCATGACCCGCATCATGGGCCTCATCATGGTCTGTATCGGCGTGCAGTTTATCGCGACAGGGGTGGGCGAATTCATGATCGCTCATGAAAAGAAGTACTCCCTGCAGTCTGACAAAGAGGCCACCAATGAGGCTCCGGTAGCCGTGGAGATTCCGCCTCTGGTCCTGGATGAAAACGTAACGACTCCAGCGGCAGTAGTAGAAGCTTCAGAGCCGCCTGTCAGTGCAAACAGAGTCAGCTCCGATGAAGAGTAACCGGGGGAGCCTCCTTATCGGCCTGAGCGGTGGAGTGGATTCAAGCGTCGCCGCCTGGCTCCTCAAGGAAGAGGGCTGGAGCGTGACGGCCGTTACGATGAGCATCTACGATGGCTCAATCCCGGTCCCCCAATCCGAGCGCTCCGGCTGCTTTGGCCCGCGCGATGCGCTCAATGCCGAGGCGGCCCGCCGTATCGCCAAACGAATCGGCATCCCCCACCTGCATCTGAACCTGGCCGAGGCCTACCGCAAAAACGTGCTCGATTATTTCCGCTCCGAGTACCTCTCCGGACGCACCCCCAACCCGTGCATCCAGTGCAATCGCCTGATGAAGTTCGGCCTCCTGCGCGATGAAGCCCGCAGACAGGGAATCGCCTTTGAACGATTCGCCACCGGCCACTATGCACGGGTGAGCTGGAATGCCGACACGAGGCGCCACCAGATATCCCGCGGCAAGGACCCCGCCAAAGACCAATCCTACTTTCTCTCCCATCTATCCCAGGAGCAACTGGCCGACCTCATTCTCCCCCTGGGCAACTACCGCAAAGAAGAAATCCGGGAAATCGCCAGCAAGCTTGGCTGGAGCGACCTCCTGGACCGCAGCGAAAGCCAGGACTTCATCGCCTGCGACGATTACTCACCGCTCTTCAAAGAACGGGAATGCCCGCCGGGGAATTTCATCAACCAGGAGGGGAAAGTGCTGGGCCGGCACCGCGGGATTATTCACTACACCATCGGCCAGCGCAGAGGCATCGGCATTGGCGGCGGCATCCCTTTCTATGTCCTCAAGATCGACTCGCAGACCCACACGGTAACACTGGGAGGGAAGGAAGAACTCTATGCCCGGGAGCTCACGGCCAATCAGCTCAACTGGGTCGCCCTGCCCGAGGCGCCGGAGGCACCACTGCGGGTGGAGGCGCAGATACGCCAGCGGCATCAGGCCGCTCCGGCGGAGCTCATCCGGTTGGACACCGACGCTTCAGCCGTGAAGGTTCGCTTTGAGAGCCCCCAAATGTCGGTCACGCCGGGGCAAATCGTCGCCTTCTATGACGGCCCGACCGTTCTGGGTGCCGGCACCATCCTCAGCGCGTGCAATCCCTGAGCTGAGCCTCCGCCACCCTCTCGAAAAACTGAAGCTCTTCTTTGGGCGGAGAGAGCTCCAGGAGCTCCTCCCAGCTTTTTTCAAGCAGGCTCAATATCAGCTCCATTCGGCTTTGGGCAAGCCTCATCCGGTCAAACTTGGGCGCATTGCCCAGGAGCGCCAGAAGCCGCACCTGGAAGAGGAGGTTCCCCAGTCGCGGCTCCGCATGGAGGGGCAGATATTTCAGATAATCGCTGAAGAGACCAAAGAGCTCCGGCACCGGTATCTGCCGCTCAATGAGCCGCTCGAGCCTGCGCGCGTTGGCGTTGGCTGCGCAAAGCAGCTCATAGTCTCTGGCCAGAGCCCGATGCTCATCCAGAAGCTGCGCCTCCCGCAACGTATGGAGATCCGAGCGCCTGCTCAGGATAAACTCGAACTGGCAGAGATAGAACAGATCAAGCCGTCCGGCAAAAGAAGATTTCTGGCGGCGCGCCCCCTTGGCGATCAGAGAGATCAGCCCCTGCTCGCGGCTCAGAACATGGAGGATCAGGCTCGCATCGGAGTAGGGATAGAGCCGGAAGATAATCCCACGGCAGGAGCCCTCCTTCATCACGGGGCGATCAGTTTCTCCTCTCATTCGTTCTCCTCTAAGTGCTGGCGTTAAAAGAACAGAAATAAAGACGCCCCGCGGGATATTGAACCGGTTTGGCTCAGACTCCCGCCGCAAGCGCCTTCTCTACTCCCTAAACGAGCCGGTTTTATGATTCCGTATCGGGGAACTCATACTTTTCCCCAAAGCCGTAGTGCTCAATCACGTAATCGACATCCTTATCGCCGCGACCGCTGCAGTTGACCAGGATTGCGCTGGTCTTATCCTCGCGAGCGCGCCGGATCGCATAAGCCACCGCATGGGCTGACTCCAAAGCGGGAATGATCCCCTCATAGCGCGAGAGCTTGAAGAAAGCATCCACGGCATCCTCATCAGTCGCCGTCACATACTTGACCCGTTTGATCTGGTTCCAATAGGCATGTTCCGGTCCCACTGCGGGATAATCAAGCCCGCTGGCGATGGAGTGAACCGGCGAAGGGCTTCCATCAGCCTCCTGCAGCAGCATACTCTCAAAGCCGTGCAGAACCCCTTTCCTGCCATAGGTCATCGAGGCTGCATGGAGACCGGTCGTTTCCCCCTTGCCCAGAGGCTCCACGCCGCAGATTTCTACCGGGTCATTGAGGAATCCCGAGAAGATACCCGCCGCGTTACTGCCACCGCCCACGCAGGCGCAGACCACGTCGGGCAGGATTCCTGTCATCTCCAGAAACTGCTCGCGCGCCTCTATCCCGACACACATCTGAAAATCACGAACCATCAACGGGAATGGATGCGGACCCACCACCGAACCGATGCAATAGATGGAATCCTTGTAATTCTCGGCATACGACATGAAGGCGGAGTCCACGGCTTCCTTGAGCGTCTTGAGCCCGAAAGAGACCGGCACCACCTTGGCGCCCAGTATCTTCATTCGTCCGACGTTGGGAGCCTGCTTGGCGATATCGACCTCCCCCATATGGATTTCGCACTCCAGGCCAAAGTAGGCCGCCGCGGTCGCCAGCGCCACTCCATGCTGGCCGGCGCCGGTCTCGGCGATGAGCCGCTTTTTGCCCATGTATTTGGCCAGGAGCCCCTCACCCATGCAATGGTTGAGCTTATGCGCGCCGGTATGGTTCAGGTCTTCTCGTTTGAGATAGATTTGGCAGGTGCCCAGTTTGCGCGAAAGGCGCTCGCAATGATAGACAGGCGTCGGGCGGCCCTGGAACTCTCTGCGAATCCTGCGCAGCTCGTTAATAAACTGAGCAGAGCGGCAGATGGCGTTATAAGCATTGTAAATCTCTTCAAAAGCTGGAATTAACTCCGGCGGCAGGTAGCTCCCGCCATATTCCCCAAAACGCCCTTCAGCGTCAGGGAATTCCTTAAAATAGGTTCTATAGTCCATATCTCAATTATCTGGAAAGAGGCTCTCTTCTGCACCATGCAGGCATCCACCGCTCCAAACCGGCCTATCCTAAACGGTTGAGGGGCAATTGTCAATCGGACTGAGTCAATTTTCCTCTTCTCCTGGGAATAAACAGGGCGTGCGGCGCCGGCTCAGCGCTCTTTATCGTTGTAGGGGATGCCTTCCAGCGCCAGCAGCTTGCGTTTAATATGCAGCCCGGCCAGGAAACCACCAATCCGCCCGCCGGCTCCCAGCACCCGATGGCACGGAATAAAAACCGGTATCGGATTCCTCTTGCAGGCAGAGCCAACCGCTCGGACCGCTTTGGGCGAATCCGTACAGTGGGCCACCTCCGTATAGGTCCGCGATTCCCCATAGGGAACCTCCAGCAATACCTGCCAGACCCGCTTCTGGAAAGCCGTCCCCTCCGGCGCCAGCGGTGTCTTCCACCGTTTGATCTTCTTGCCCTGCAGGTAATCCTCCAGCTCCTGGAAGGCCTGCTTCAAAAGGGGGGATTCCTCCTCCTTCACGCCTTCGGGCGGTGGCCCTGCGCTAAAGAGAAGATGCGTGACGGCTCTGCCATTTTCAATGATTCCTATCGAGCCGATCTCCGTTTGGCGGTAACTGATCCGTTTCATCTTTTTCTATCCTTCAATTAAAGTAAAAAATACTGTTAAAAACTAGCGCTTAAGGGGGAAGCTGTCAACAGATGGAAAGCAAAAAACAGTTCCAAGAGTGGATATTTTGGGGCATTCTCTTTTTGGCGAAAATAATTCAAAACATGAGCGCCCCTGACAATATCAAACAAGAGGTCCGCGACAAACTCCGGGAGCTGGCCGAGCCCGAACTGCGGAGCTTCAACTCCGCACTCATCCCCGGCTGCTCCAACATACTGGGGGTGAGGAGGCCGCATCTGCGCAAGCTGGCCCGGCGGCTACTCTCGCAAGAGTGGCGCCGCTGGCTTGATGACCCGGACGATGAATTCCATGAAGAGACGCTCCTGCGGGCGCTCCTGGTCGCCAACGCTCCTCTGGAACCCGAAGAACGGCTGCGATATCTGCGCGCATTGGTCGAGAAGCTCCGGAACTGGGCCGATTGCGACCTTGCCTGCGAGGAGCTCAGGAAAATCGTCCGCAGCGAACCCGAGCGGTTTTGGGATTTCACCGAGTCCTATCTGGAGGAGCAAAGGGAGATTCCGCTCCGGTTCGGGATCGTCATGCTGCTCACTCATTTCATTACCGAAGAACGAATTGAGACGGTACTCGAACGACTCGACACCATCCGCCACGAGGGCTACTACGTGAAGATGGCTCTGGCCTGGGCGCTATCGGTCTGCTTCATCAAGTTCCCCGAACGGACACTGCGATACTTGCAAAATAACCGCCTTGATGATGAGACCTTCAACAAGGCGCTCCAGAAAATAATTGATTCTTTTCGGGTAGACCGGAAAACCAAAGACGTAATCCGCTCCCTCAGGCGCAAGGCACCGCCCCAAAAGAGTTGAATTTTCAGACACATCTCCACCGGAGCAGAAAATAATTCCCTCTGAATCGATATGCTCCCTTTAGAAGATTTCTGAAAAAAGGGGTAAATTTCAAAAAAGTTATTTAAATATCTCCCTTAAAGAACTATCCTGAAGCCAGTTTTTAATGCTATGAAAATGGCCACAATCTGCAAAAAATTAAGAATAGGGTTTCTCGCCCTTCTGGGATTGGCAATCCTGGCTTTAGTTTTTTTGAATCTTTGGGGAAGTTATCAATATCGCAAGATCACTCATAGTGAGCGCTGGCAAAACATGGTTCAGCGAATTACGGAGATTCCCAAGGGAGCCGACCTGCTGGGTTCTCAGCTTTTGAAAAAGTATCTTTTGGCCAAAACGAGTCCGCTAATCAGTGGCGATTATCTAAACCCGGAGACTTACTCTGAAATATACACCAACAGTAATGCCCTATCTCTCTGGATGGACAGATATCAATGACTTCAGAAAAAGTTACTGAAAAATATGCAAAAGAACAGGATTCCTCCTCTTCATCCCAAAGGCCCCCAAAAAACAGAAAACCGAGACCGGGAAGTCTGGAGACAACCGAGCTCCCCGATTATTCCTTGCAGCTTGAGCATATCCAAACCCGCATAGCCGAGATTGAAGCTTCAACAAATTCCGCCCGGAATGTTGTAACGAATCGAGTCGAATTGTTAAGAATGAATCGGATCGATCTGCAAACCTATCTTGATGAATGGGCTCGGGAAACCATTCAGAAAATGTTGCCCGAATGGAATTCATATCTTACCGAGTTTAATAAAACGACTGCTTCCACCGAGGCTTATGCGGCAATGACGCCGGACCAACAGGCTGCGGCTCTTTTGCTCGGGTTTCGCAAAATCGGAGATGAAACCTATGAGCTCCTCAAACAGTGCGTTGAAGAAAGCTCTTTCATTGACGCCTCCGATATTTCCTCCGAGCAAGAAATTTCGAACATTACTTCTACATATTTTCTTCTGAAGAATACAGCCATAAAGGTACCTGATCGGGCGGCACTGTATGCTCGCCTGGGGATGAAGGCAGAGGCGCTTTCAGAATTGGAGTACTTGTTTCATCTCTCCGAGCTCAAGCCTGTTCCTTCCAATGTAGTCTATGGTCTGATCGCCAATTTGATTCAAACTTGTACCTGCGAAACGATTCATCTTTTAATTTTGGAGGGAGCGTTGACCGATGAAGAGTTGCTTTCCATACAGTCCCGTTTGAACCACTGGAATCCCCTGAATTCCCTTGCGCTCGACCTGGAAGGAGATTCTCTTAATATTCATAATGCCTACATTAAAGAACGCCGAATCTACGGAAAACCCCCTCTGATCGCTGTTCTGCTCCGATATGTGATCCCCGGTATCGTCAGAATGAATGAGGCTGAATTGATCCAAATGTGCTGGGATTTACGGGATAGCTTAGACACACAGCAACAGGTACTGGACGATACCCGCTGGAACGCCGCTCTGAAACGGGGAGGAATCATCCGCTCCATCCTTGCCAATGAGAATGTAGGGGGGATGGGTATCGTCGATGACAGGTGGCTTCGTATCCAATCAACCCGGGATGTTACCATCCTGGGATGCGCACTGGAACGGTACTACCTCAAGAATGGTCGATACCCGGAAAAGCTGGAAGAGGAATTAGTCCCCACGTATCTGGAAACAATGCCCATCGGCTGGAATAAACAGGGTACCCTGAGTTATAAACTCGAAGGACCGGGATATGAATTAATTTCCAACAAGGATCCGAACCGAACCGAACCAGATAAGATGAGCGTAATCTGGAAACGGTAGCCCCCTGGGAGAAAAAAACCTTGTTTTTCTTTTTGCAGGGCCGGAATAAAGACTCCGACGCGTACAACCCGGTTTAAAAAATAAAGAGCGTTAGAGTGTGGCTGGAAGAAGCCATGAGGGAGGGGATCAATATATGTGTATAAGGTATTCCTAAATCAACCCTTACATTGAACATTCTCCTTCAGAACCTTTGCAGGATTTCCAGCAATAATCACATTATCCGGGAATTTTCCGCAAACGACGCTACCAGCCCCTACTACACAATTTTTTCCTAATTCTGTTCCTTTCAAGATAATGGAATTTGCTCCAATAAAACATCCATCACCAATTCTAATTGGCCTCATTAAAACAGCACTCTGTTCTCTGTTCTCTGTTCTCTGTTCTCTGTTCTCTGTTCTCTGTTCTCTGTTCTCTGTTCTCTGTTCTCTGTTCTCTGTTCTCTGTTCTCTGTTCTCTGTTCTCTGTTCTCTGTTC
>Ga0123334_1006111_pt1 | contig 11261 bp, 9 predicted proteins | sample BiotimSIPDNA_FD_89706 | JGI IMG/M metagenome (GOLD analysis project Ga0123334, IMG submission 89706) | Anaerobic biogas reactor microbial communites from Washington, USA - Biogas_R1 time_0 SIP DNA | ecosystem: Engineered > Bioreactor > Anaerobic > Unclassified | place: Washington, USA | collected... | reverse complement strand
GAATGGTGAATGGTGAATGGTGAATGGTGAATGGTGAATGGTGAATGGTGAATGGTGAATGGTGAATGGTGAATGGTGAATGGTGAATGGTGAATGGTGAATGGTGAATGGTGAATGGTGAATTGGGGGAAATCATTTTCTCCAAAGTCGTTCCTAAGGGGCATGTCACATGGTTTTTGAGTACGAAAGTGATGATTTTTTGGTTTGTTTTCGGAGTGGTTTTATTGGCGAAAACGAAGTCTTTTCGTCACTTGGTCTTCCTTTTGGTCTATCGCTTGAAAAATCATTTTCTCCAAAGTCGAACTTAGGGGGTATGTCACATGATTTTTGAGTACGGAAGTGTGAAAAATTCGGGCGTGTTTTTTCTTGTAGAGCCATCAGGTTTTGGGACTGGGACCTATGAGACGAATGGGACAAATGTGACCCATGGGACTGGGACCTGTGACTGGGACTATGGGACATGGCATTGGGTTTTGTAGGTTTTGGGTTTCAGGGACTGGGACGGGTCTGACGGGTCGGGCAAATCATTCATAATTCAGCATTCATAATTCATAATTCATTTGACTGGCAGCCTGTGTGGTGTTGGGGCTGTTTTTCTGGGCAAACAGGAATTCCTCAAAAGCCTATTCAAGGGGCATGTCACATGGTTTTTGAGTACGAAAGTAATGATTTTTTGGGGCGGTTTCGAGGTGTTTTTGGAGCGATTTCGCTGTCAACCACCAAACACAAACATATTAAGTTAAAATCACTTGATTTTTCGCAAATTTAGATGATTTTTTAGTTTCATCGGATTTGGATTTTTACATTAGATTGGATGAACCATGAATCGTCTTTTCTTGCTAGCCATATTGGTGAGCCTGACGCTAGCCGCGCAGGACATCATCATCGAAGATTTTGAGGGACCTGATTACGGGGACTGGACAGTGGAGGGCACTGCCTTCGGTCCCAAGCCTGCTTCGGGAACGCTTCCTTCGCAGATGCCTGTTTCGGGCTTTCAGGGCAAGCAGCTGGTCAATAGCTACTATGGAATGGACGGTTCGACGGGCAAGCTTACATCTCCAGTTTTTGATATCCAGCGCAAGTACATCACATACCTGATTGGCGGCGGTGGTTGGAAAGGCGAGACATGCATCAACCTCCTGATCGAAACCGCACCAGGCAAATTTGAACTCAAACGCACGGATACTGGTACGAATGTGGTCAGTGGCGGGAGCGAAGAATTGCGTCCTGCGTTTTGGGACGTATCAGAGTTCCTGGGCAAGAAGGCTCGGATTGAAATCGTCGATTCACGCACGGGTGGCTGGGGGCACATCAACATCGACCACATCGTCGCCACGGATACGAAGCCCAAGCTTCCCTTGTACGACATCAAGCTTTCGTTCCAAGCTGACAAGCCGTACCTGTTGCTGCCTGTCCGCAACGGTTCTCGGCAGGCAAGGACCAACCTGAATCTTGAGGGAAAAAACCTGAAATCTTTCGCCATGGCGATATCGGACAAGCCCGACTGGTACGCAACCATCGACCTCGCTGCGTACCAAGGCAAAAACCTCGAACTTCACATTGACAGGTTGCCACCTGAGACCGATCAGGCAGCCCTCTACAAGCTTTCCGACAAGACCGAGTTCCTGCTGGATCCGGCGCCGTACTCCGAGGCTGAACGGGCACAGATCCACTTTACTCCGTTCCGTGGCTGGAACAACGATCCCAACGGGCTGGTCTTCTACAACAACGAATACCATCTGTTCTTCCAGCACAATCCCTATGGCACCAGTTGGGGAAACATGCACTGGGGGCACGCAGTGTCCACGGATTTGGTCCATTGGAAGGAACTCCCCATTGCCTTGGAACCGGATTCCATGGGGGCGATGTTCTCGGGAAGCGCAGTGGTTGACCATGCCAATACATCCGGGTTCGGGCAAGACGGGATTGCCCCGCTGGTACTTGTCTATACGGCTACCGCCAATGGTTCGACGCAATGCCTGGCGTCATCGGTTGACGGTCGGACCTTCACCAAATATCCTGGCAATCCCGTACTCGGAAGCCAAACTCCTGGCAATCGTGATCCCAAGGTCATTTGGCATTCGCAAAGCAAGCGTTGGGTCATGGCGCTCTACGTAGGCAGGCCGCAAAACAGTCACACGGTCGAACTCTGGGCGTCGAAGAACCTCAAAAATTGGGACAAGCTTTCGGTCATCCAAGGTGGTGTCGAAGGCTCGCATACGCTTTTCGAATGTCCGGAATTTTTCGAGATTCCATTGAAGGGGACTTCGGAGATCCGTTGGGTTGTTTTTGGTGCGAATGGGCAGTACATTGTAGGTACATTTGACGGAACCAAGTTCACTCCTGAGACTCAGCCCCTGAGGGGGTTTTACGGTCATGGGCTTTACGCCGGCCAGACGTTCAATCACGCCCCCAATGGTCGGCGGATTCTCATCTATTGGCTTGCTGCCGCGACGCCGCGCCATCTCGGTTTTTCGCAAGCGATGTCTCTTCCGCAGGAACTCAAGTTGGTTTCCACGGCTGATGGTCCCAGATTGGCGCGTGCACCAATCAAGGAGCTCGAAAACCTAAGGGTCAAAACGACTACGATCGCCGAAAAAAACAACTCGATCAAGCTTCCGAACGAAGGATTCTTCGAATGCAGAATTCAGGCGAAACTAGGGCAAGCCGACACGCTGAGCCTGAACTTCAGGGGAACTAAACTCAACTACGATGCCAAAACGCAAATCCTCAGCAAGGATAACATCAAGGTCCCATTGGCGACAAAGGACAATGCCATTGATATTCATGCCTTCATTGACAACAATGGCATCGAACTCTTTAGCGAGGATGGTTTGGTTCATGCGACGTTTATCGCCTTCCCGAAAGCAGATGAGGTCGCCTCGGAAATCACCGCAAACAACCATATCGATCTTCGCGTAACCCATTATAAGCTCAATTCCATCTGGAAGTAACCAAAAGGAAAACAAGATGACAAAACGAATACTGGTATTGGGAGCAACTGGCGCAATGGGACAATACCTCGTCCCGAGCCTGGCAAAGAAAGGATATCAAATCGACACGGTTTCGCTGGACGATCCACCCTGGACATTTCCCAACGTGAGCCACGTCAAGGCTGACGCCAAGAACCAGGCATTCTTTTTGGAGATGATGTCCCGGAAGTACGATGCGATGGTTGACTTCATGACATATCCGACCAGTCAAATCGCGACGTACTTGCCCTTGGCGTTGAAAAGCGTCGGCCAGTACATATTTTTGTCATCTTGCCGGGTCTTTGCCGATTTGGAGCATCCGCTCAAGGAATCATCTCCTCGATTGATCGATGTGTCGGACGACCCTTGGTTGCTGGCTTCCGACGACTATTGCATCTACAAGGCTCGTGCTGAGAATGCGTTGCGTGCATCAGGCTTTAGCAATTGGACGATTGTTCGTCCTGCGACGACATTTTCCCACATGCGTTTCCAGTTGGTCACCTTGGAGGCGTACTTGACGGTTCGTCGAGCGCGTGAAGGGAAGGCGGTTGTGGTACCGATCGAGGCCAAGGACAAGCATGCCACCTTGAGTTGGGGTGGCGATGTCGCTGAAATGATTTCCGGGCTTGTGTTCAATCCCAAGGCATTGGGCGAGGACTTCAACGTCTGCTCGTCAGAACACCATGCCTGGGGTGAAATCGCGGAGTACTACCATGACATCTGCAACCTCAATGCGGTTTGGGTTCCCAAGGAAGACTACTACAAGATTCTCGGCGCCAATGAGTTCAATCCAGGACTTAGGTGGCAACTCGAATACGCAAGACTTTTCCAAAGGATTTCAGACAACTCGAAGATCTTGGCGGCCACTGGGCTCAAGCAGGAAAACTTCAGAACGCTCTACGACGGGCTGAAGCACGAAATCCAAAAGTTCCCCATACAGTTCAATTGGCCGGAATGGACGAAGCCTTCATACGATCGAATGGATGCTTACCTAAAGGATCAAAAACAATGAGAAAATCTTTTGCAAAACACAACCAGCCGCTGCTTATTGGAGTTGTCAGGGAACGAACTGCCAGGGATTCCATCGCCAAGATCCAGAGTTGCAAGACGCACGGAGCCACGGCAATTGACCTGCATCTTTCATGCATGGACGAAAGCGAGAGAACGATTGACCAGCTGCGAAGCGTAGTTAACGCATGCCCGCTCCCAATCCTCGCGCTCAACTACAACCATTCCTACGATTGGAAAGATACGCAAACCCCGGAGGAAGAACGAATTGAGCTGCTGATGAACGCTATCCACGCAGGAGCCGCGGCAATCGACCTGCAGGGGTACTCGTTCCATGAACCGTCAAAGCACAATTACTGCGGGGCTGCCGACTTCTCGTTCACCAAGGGAAATCCCAAGGAAATCATTACGGATCAAGCTGTCATTGACAAGCAGCGGAAGCTCATTGATATAATCCACGACATGGGGGCAGAAGTCGTTATCTCTACCCATCCCGGTGTCTTTCTCGACTGCCAGCAAGTCCTGGATCTGGCGCGCTTCCTCGAGCAAAGGCAGCCTGACATGATCAAGATCGTCACCCCTTGCCAAAACTATCTCCAACTAGCAGAGACCATCAAGACGCAGATCGTGCTGGAGCAGGAAATCAAGACTCCCGTGCATTACCATTCCAGCGGAAAGGCGGGACGACTTTCCAGAATCGTCAATCCGATCCTCGGTGGACACATGATCTTCTGCTCCGATGGATTCACGCCAAACGCAAACTTCGAGCAAACCGACCTCGCAACCACAAAAATCGCCCTGGATGCCTTGAACAATATCCTCCTATAGGTCATGAAACAGAAAATCCGCATCGCGCAACTCGGCATTGGACACAACCACGCCGCCGATAAGATGGCTTCGCTCAGGAAGCTTGACGAGTACTTCGAAGTCGTTGGAGTCGCTGAAGACAATGATTTCTGGCGAGAACAACGGAAAAACTACTCGCATTACCAGGGGATTCCATTCCTTTCGGAAGACGAACTCCTCAACGTTCCCAATCTTGACGCGGTCGCCATTGAAAAGGACGAACCAGGAATCATTCCCACGGCAATCAAGGCGGCCGAACGAAAACTCCATATCCATCTCGATAAGCCAGCAGGGCAAACCGTCGACGGCTTCGAGACTTTGCTCGAACTTTGCCAAAAAAACAACCTGGCCTTCCAGCAAGCGTACATCTACAGATATAATCCCGCAGTCCAGTTCATACTCAATGCAGTCAAGCAGGGATGGCTGGGCAATATCTTCGAAATCCATGCGGTGATGAGCAGGTACGACGGGGACAACCAGACCTACCGAAACTGGCTCTCGCAATTCAAGGGGGGGGCCTTCTACATCTTCGCAGGATACCTCATTGACCTCGTGGTCCAAATGCTTGGAATGCCGACGAAAACGACTGCTTTCCTGCAAGAAACACGTCAGGACGGGTTGATTGACAATGGGCTCGCCGTGCTCGAATACCCCATCGCAACCGCGACCATACGAGTCAGCGTGGAGGAAGTCGATGGCATGAAGCACCGCAGGCTGATCGTGTGCGGCACAAAAGGAACCGCCGAGCTTTGCCCGATCGAGGCGTCGGGCAGTCTCTACTACACGCAGCCATTGGTTGTCCGGCTGACGCTCAAGCACGCCCAGGATCCATACCCAGCGGGAACGACCAACGTGGATTGCGGTCCTTTGGGGGACAGGTACGGGAAGCAACTGCTGGAATTATACCGGGTTGTCCGGGAGGGCTTGCCGAATCCGTACTCATACCAGCACGAACTTAATATCCACAAAGTGCTGTTGAATGCTATTGACCAAAGGAGAATGAAATGATGAAGGCAATCGTTGTCAATGAGCAACGCCAGTTGATTTGGACTGATGTTCCAGAACCTGTTTTGCGCGATGACCAGGTGATAATTGATGTGCACGCCACAGGTGTCAACCGTGCGGATTTGTTTCAGCGTGATGGCAAGTATCCGTCTCCTCCTGGCTGGCCTCCGTACATGGGATTGGAGGTTTCCGGAGTCATCAGCGAGGCGCCATCGAATAGTAGTTGGCGTGTTGGCGAGAAGGTTTGCGCCTTGTTAGGCGGTGGCGGGTATGCTCAGCGTGTTGCAGTTCCATCGGGCTTGGTTTTGTCTGCTCCGGCGAACCTTCCTTTGGAGCAAGCGGCCGCTTTGCCCGAGGTTTTTGCAACTGCCTACCTCAACCTGGTTATAGAGGCAGGTCTTAAGTCTGGCGAGACAGTGTTCATCCAGGCTGGCGCGAGTGGAGTGGGGATTGCAGCCATACATCTTGCCATGGCGATCGGAGCAAAAGTCGTGACCTCGGTGGGAAGCGAGGAAAAGGCGAAGTTCCTGCGTCAATTGGGTGCCGACGTGGTCATCAACAGGAAGACCACTGATATTGCCTCTGTCCTCAAGGAGCATCCGATTGATGTCGCCTTGGATTGTGTGGCGGGCCCAAGCTTAGGAAGCTACTTGGAATGCATGTCCACGCATGGACGTTGGGTTATCATTTCGACGCTTGGTGGCGAAAGGGCGGAACTCCCATTGCGAACCATCCTCAGGCGCGGACTGAAAATCTTCGGCAGTACGCTAAGAAGCAGATCCGACCAGGAAAAGAGCGATATTCTCTTTCGGCTTGAGAGCGAGATTTGGCCGCGTATCGAGCAAGGGCAAATCGCTCCGGTCATCTACAAGATGCTTCCATTGGAAAAAGCCGAAGAGGCGCATGCCATTTTGCGAGACTCGAAAAATACCGGAAAAGTCATCCTGACCCAAAAGCTCGCCTAACCTATTCTGCCTGCGTTTTCTCTTGAAAAAAGAACAAATTTCGCCGAGGAATTTTCACGCTTTCGTACTCAAATGGCATGTGACATGCCCCTTCAGCAGGCAAGTTGCCGATAAGGGTGGGGGGGGAATTTACTCGGGCGTCTGTTTTGGAGTGGATATGAGGCTGGCAATCCACTTGGCGGCATCGATGGCGCTTAGTGCCTGGAGTTTCAGTTGCTGATAGAGGATATGGGTGCCGGATTGGAATTGCCTGGTTGCCAGCATCAGCCCCAGATAGACGAAGATCAGATTAAGCGCCAGGATGAGCGACAGCGAGAAGACGACGCCATTGATTTTCAGGTCTTGTTGCCCGTTGGAGATCGCGATAAAAGTCAGGACCAGATGATAGGCGTAGGTGACTCCGATGCAAATAGCCATCGTGGTTTCTGTCCATAAAGACAAATCCCGGAAGCAAAACAAGAGCAATCCGTAGAACCCGAGTATGAGGACCATGTAGAACGGGATGAAGTAAGGAGCCAGGATAATCCAAATATTGGGTCTGTCCACGTCAACGCTTCCCGATCTCAGGCGCAAACGAATATTTGACGTCTTGCGTCTGAAGAGAACCGCCACGGCCCAATGGGTCAACTCATGGCCAAAAACGTACAGCGGCAAGAGCTTGATTTTGGGGAAAACAAACAAGCCGCCCACCAAGCCGGCAGTGACTGCCCAGCCCAACGAGGTCGTCTTCCCTTGCATGATTAGGCGGATCAAGGAAACAACCAGGGCAATGGAGAGGAACCACAAGAAAAGCGTGGAAAAAAACTTGAATAATACGTGCAAAAAACGATGCATACCTAGGATACTGAAAGACAACAATTAGAAAGAGATATGAATGTATCGTGATTCCAGGTTTCTGCAACAAAATCCATTTTGGCAAACGTAGTTTTTAATCGAATTTCCCCTAAAGCCGGTTTGACAAGGCAACTATCGGGATTACTTTCACGGAATCGTTGAGGCATCCATCCAAAAATGAAAATCAGGAGCAAGAAATGAAGTATTTATTGTTGTTGCTTGTCTGTATGAGTGCATTTGCGCTCGAGCCGTTGGTGTTGGAGGATTTCGAGATGTTGGAGGGGGTGACGAAGACCGGCCAACAATCCTCGTTCAAATTGACTGACCAGGCCGCTGTCGGTTCCGGGGCACTGGAGGTTACACTGCCTGGCACTGTATCCTGTCGTCTTTCCTTTGGCATTCCCGAGAAACAGATTTGGAATGAGTACCAAGGGATATCGTTTCGCGTAAAGGGCGACGGCTCTGACGCTTGGGTGCCGATATCCCTTGTCAGTACCCAGGGTTCTTATAGCTACGTCTATTTTGTGCCGATGAAATCGACGTCATGGACAACGTACAAGGTTGGCTGGGATGAGTTCATTCCAGAGGCGGCTGTTGGCTTGATCGGCGAGCTGGGAAGCCTGCCGCCTTGCGGCATCGACATCTTGCGCTTCGGTTGCAGATGGACTATCTGGTACGACAACGCGCCGATTCCCAAGCATACGGCATGCTTCGACCATGTGCAGCTGGAGCCGGTCATTGACAAGAACCCAGGTGACTTCCAGCCCATGCCGGCCGGCAGATTTTTGACGAAGCTCCGCGAGGGCAAGCCTGTACTGATCCAATGCCAGGGGGATTCGGTCACAGCAGGAACCAGCCTCAGGGAAAAGGAGAAGACCCGCTACTCGATTCAACTCCAAAATATCCTGCGGGAATGGCTGGGCAACGAAGGCATAACCGTGCTCAACAAGGCAGTGGGTGGAGCCAGGGCAAACGACTTGAGAGCCTGGATCAATCGCGATTTCAACGGTGAAACCCCAGACTTGGTTACGGTTTGGATCGGGTACAACGACAAGTCGGGGGCAATCGCCCGGGAATACTACGGCAGGGCGGTCAATGACTATATCGATCGAGTTGCCCAAAAAACGAAGGGCGAATCCGCAATCCTGCTGATCGCAACAGGACCGGGAAAAGGACCAAGATTCACAATGATGGATGACTTTGCAGAGGAAATCCGAAAGATCGCAAAGGACAGAAAGCTGCTGCTTTTCGATGTCAACAATATCCTCAAGTCGCTGGGGCACGAGGATTTCTGCGAATTGATGGCGGATATGGCGCATCCCAACGAGGCAGGGCATCGAATGGTCGCCGAAAAGTTGGCGGATTTCCTGGTCGAAGCCGCGAAAATCACAACCCCAAAACCCGTTAAGCCACAAAAGCCAGCACCGCCAAAAGGGCAGGAATACGAGACCACACTTGAAGGCGATGCCGAAAACTGGAAACTGGAACCACAAGCGGAAGTGACAACCGAACTTGCGCAGGACAATGGAAAATGCCTCAAGTTGACGGCTGTCGAAAATAATCCCGATCATGTCCGTGCCTGGTCAACCCCAATCAATGTCATTTCCGGCCAAGTTTACCGAATCGAAGCCGATGTGCTCAACAAAATCGCAAAAGGAAGATATGGAATCTATATTGCGGAATACAGTGAAGGCGACGGAAAAGGGCAGTTTGACGGATTAAGCATGCACTGCGTCTTTGCACAGGCGGGAAATGCCAGGCATTGGACGCGACACGGCTCCAAATATACCGTGCCAGAAGGCATCAAGTCAGTCAGAGTCCTGGTCTGGAGTTCAAAGGATTCTTTAGGAACCCTGTACTTCGACAACCTTAAGGTCATCCCGAAATGAGTGCTGAAGTCCAAAAAATCCGCCGGATTGTTTTTCGGATATGTTTTTATATATGAAATGTGTGTTATAATATTATTTTGAGTTTTTCTGGTTGTCGAAACCAAGCATTTAGTTATTGAATCAACCCCCTAGAGGAAGGAATCAAGCGATGAAGAAGACGAAGGTCGGAATCGTAGGTTGCGGAATGATCAGCGATACGTACTTCAATGCGTCGAAGAAATTCAACATGATTGAAGTCGTTGCCTGCTCGGACATTATTCCATCACGTTCGAAGGCTAAGGAAGAGGCACATGGCGTTCCTGCGATGACGAACGATGAATTGTTTGCCCAGAAGGACATTGAGATTGTGTTGAATTTGACTCCGCCTCAAGTTCACTCGAAAATTGCGATTGATACGTTGAATGCCGGGAAGCACGCCTACAGCGAAAAGCCATTTGGCGTTGACATTGACGATGCTGCGAAGGTCATCGCCCTGGGCAAGGCAAAGGGACTGCGCGTTGGCTGCGCACCTGATACCTTCTTGGGTGGCGGTCAGCAGACCTGCCGCAAGATGATTGACGATGGTTGGATCGGCAAGCCCTTGTGCGGAACGGCCATGGTCATGGGGCGCGGACCCGAAAAGTGGCCGCAGGCTCCATTCTTCTACCGATACGGCGCAGGTCCGATGCTGGATCTGGGACCCTACTACGTGACCGCCCTCGTGAATATGCTGGGTCCCGCCAAGAGCGTCACCGCTTTCACAACAAAGGGATTCGAAGAACGTACAATCGGCGACAAGGTCGCAGAAGAATACCTGGCCGAAGGCCTGAAGCCATTCGGGACATACAAGGTTGATGTGACAACACACTTGACCGGCGTGATCGAATTCGTCAGCGGGGCAGTCATCACGATGGTTGCGAGCTTTGACGTCTATCGCCACGGGCATAGCCCCATCGAAATCTATGGAACCGAAGGCTCGCTGAAAGTTCCAGATCCAAATACCTTCGGTGGACCAGTCAAGGTGTGGCGCCGTGGCTATGCTGACTGGGTCGATGCACCGCTGTCACATACCTACACGGACAATAGCCGCAGTATCGGCGCAGCCGATATGGCGATTGCACTCAAAAACAATCGCAAGCACCGCGTCAATGGCGAATTGGCAAACCACGTCCTGGAAGTCATGCTGTCCTTCGACAAGTCCTCAAAGGAAGGCAAGAGAATCGAACTCAAGACGACCTGCGAACGCCCCGCACCACTGCCACTGGGCCTGGAAGTCGGCGAAATCGGCGATTGATAATAGACGGCGGCTTCGCGTAAGCCAGTAAAGTCTTTCAAAGGATGTTCCCCAAAAATGCAACTGGGGAGCATCCTTTTTTTGTGAATGCTGAATGCTGAATTGTGAATGCCGAATTGTGAATGCTGAATTGGGGAAAATCAGATTCTTCAAAGTCGAACTTAAGAGGCATGTCACATGGTTTTTGAGTACGAAAGTGTGAAATTTTCGGAGGGGCTTCTTGCGGAGTCAATGGGTTTCTGGGACTGGGACCTATGAGACAAATAAGACGAATGTGACCCATGGGACTGGGATCTGAGACTGGGACTATGGGACCTGACTTCGGGTTTTGTGGAGCTTGAGTTTCTGGGACTGGGACAGGTCGGACAGGTCGGACGGGTCGGACAGGTCGGACAGGTCGGACGGGTCGGACAGGTCGGACAGGTCGGACAGGTCGGACAGGTCGGACAGGTCGGACGGGTCGGACAGG
>Ga0123334_1006110_pt1 | contig 11262 bp, 8 predicted proteins | sample BiotimSIPDNA_FD_89706 | JGI IMG/M metagenome (GOLD analysis project Ga0123334, IMG submission 89706) | Anaerobic biogas reactor microbial communites from Washington, USA - Biogas_R1 time_0 SIP DNA | ecosystem: Engineered > Bioreactor > Anaerobic > Unclassified | place: Washington, USA | collected... | reverse complement strand
GGGCCTTCAGTTACTCAATATGAAATAGAATTGAGAGCAGGAACAAAGGTAAGCAAAATTGTTAGTTTAGATCGCGAGCTTTCTTTAGCTTTAGCCGCTAAATCAGTTAAAATTCAAGCTCCTATTCCTGGTAAAAGTACAATTGGAATAGAAATTCCTAATAAAGAAAATACACCGGTAGTATTAAAAGATGTTTTAATTAAAATGCCTACTTTATATGATAAGAGTAAGTTAGCGATAGGATTAGGTAAAGATATTATGGGTAATTCTATTTATGCTGAAATAAATAAAACACCTCATTTATTAATTGCAGGAGCTACAGGTTCTGGTAAGTCAGTATGTATTAATACAATTATTACTAGTATATTAATGAGAGTTCGTCCTGATGAGGTTAAGATGATTTTAATCGACCCTAAAAAGGTGGAATTAAGCGTTTATAATGGTATACCTCATTTGTTATCTCCAGTTGTAAGCGATCCTAAGAAAGCTTCTTTAGCACTTATAAAAGTAGTTCAAGAAATGGAAAGAAGATACGATGTTTTTACTGATAAAGAAACTAAAAATATTGAGACTTATAATCAATACGTAGAAAACAAAAATAAAGGTTTACTAGATACAGAAAAATTAGAAAAAATGCCATATATTTTAGTAGTTATAGATGAATTAGCAGATTTAATGTTAGTCGCTGCTAAAGAAGTTGAAGATTCTATTATGAGAATTACACAAATGGCAAGAGCAGCTGGAATCCATTTGATTGTAGCAACTCAAAGACCATCGACAGATGTTATAACAGGAATAATAAAAGCAAACATTCCTTCAAGATTATCTTTTGCAGTTTCTTCAAATGTTGATTCGAGAACAATTCTTGATCAAGGTGGCGCTGAAAAATTGTTAGGAAAAGGAGACATGTTATTTTTACCGATGGGTGAAAATATTCCGATTCGTTTACAAGGATGTTTTATTTCTGATGATGAGGTTAAAAGAGTGGTTGAATTTACTATTAAACAACAAAAAGCTAAATATGATGATAAAATGATCGTCAATGATGAATCAAAAACAGCTGATTATGGAGGAAATTCTGATGTGGAAGATCCTTTATATGAAAGTGTATTAGAATTTGCTATTGAGCAAGGAGAAATAAGTGCTTCAAAAATTCAAAGAAGGTTTAAAGTTGGCTTTAATCGAGCTGCAACAATAATGGATATGTTTGAAGAAAGAGGAATAGTAGGGCAAAATAAAGGTTCTAAACCTCGAGAAGTTTTAGTAAAAATTAATGATAGAGAAGAGTGAAAATAATGGGAAGAGCATACGAAGTAAGAAAAGCTTCAATCCAAAAAACAGGAGCTGCTAAGGCTAAGGTTTATTCTTTATATGCCAAAGAAATATATCGAGCAGCTAAGAAATCTACAGATCCAGAAGCTAATTCAACTTTAAAAAGATTAATTGAAAAAGCAAAAAGAGAACAAGTTCCATCTGATATCATTAAAAGAGCAATTGATAAGGTTAATAGTGGAGTGGATGAAAATTATGAAAGTGTACGTTATGAAGGTTTTGGCCCGGGAGCTTCAACTTTAGTAATTGATTGCTTAACTGATAATATAAATAGAACAATAAGTTATATTCGAACAGTTTTTGCTAAAACCAAAGCTAAGATGGGAGTTCTAAATAGCGTTTCTTATCAATATGATAATTGTTGTGTTTTAAGTTTTAAAGGTATGGATGAAGAGAAAGTTTTAGATGTTTTATTAGAAGCTGAAATTGATGTTCAAGAAATTGAAAAAGAAGAAGATTTAATTAATGTTTATGGTGAACCAAGCGATTTGTTTAAAATAAAAACAGCTTTGTTAGCAATTAATCCTGACTTAGTATTTGAAACAGATGAAATTATGTTATTTCCAAAAGATACAATTAAATTAAGTGGTGAAGATCAAGAACAGTTTAATAAATTATTACAATTATTAGAAGATATCGAAGATGTTCAAAATGTTTATCATAATGTTGAATTAGAATAAAAGAGGTGAAGTCATGAATAGTAAGGGATTTACTTTAATTGAATTAATTGGAGTTGTCGTTATTTTAGCTGTTATTTTAATTTTAACAAGGCCTATCATTGGAACAATGATGATTAATTCGAAAAAAAACGCTTTTGAAATTCAAGTTAAAAATTTGGCAGTTTCATTAGAAACAGAAAAATTAAAAAATCTTAGTTTAGATGTTGAATCAATTACAATATTAAATATTAATAGTATTATTGAATTTGATACTACTAATTTTGAATCTTTTACTGTTTCTTTAGTAGGAGAAAGAGTTTATCTTCGTGTTATTGGTAATAATGAATATGAAAATTTAAAAGCTTGTGGCACAAAAAACGAAACCTTTTCGGGTTTGATTGATGACCTGACTGTTTGTGAATAAAAGCTTAGAGTAAGAGAAATAATCTAGATATTAGATTATTTTTTATGTTATAATGTATAAAGATAGGAGTGGTCCCATGAAATCAAACTACGATGAGTCTTCGATAAAAATTTTAGAGGGATTAGAAGCCGTAAGAAAAAGACCAGGGATGTATATTGGTTCTACTGATAAAAGAGGTTTACATCATTTGGTTTGGGAAATAGTCGATAATGGAATTGATGAATGTATTAATGGATATGGAAATTATTTAAAAATAATTATGCATAAAGATGGAAGTTTAAGTGTCAGTGATAATGGTCGTGGCGTTCCAGTAGGTATGCATGAAAGCGGAAAATCTACTCCAGAAGTTGTTTATACAATGTTACATGCTGGTGGAAAATTCAGTGATGGTGGATATAAAGTTTCAGGAGGATTACATGGAGTAGGAGCATCTGTAGTAAATGCACTTTCTTCAACAATGGAAGTTACTATTAAAAAAGATGGTGGCGAATACTATATTAAATTTAAAACAGGAGGGAAAGTTGAAATCCCTTTAAAGAAAATTGGAACGACTAATAAAACCGGAACAACTGTTAAATTTATTCCGGATTTTGAAATCTTTGGAAATGTTAATTTTAGCTTTTCAACTATTTGTGAAAGAATGCAAGAATGTGCATTTTTAATTAAAAATTTAACAATCGAAGTAATCGATGAAATTATGGGAAGATCAGAAAAATTTTATTATGAAAATGGTGTAGAAGCTTTTGTTAATTATTTGAATGAAGATAAAACCGTTTTACATAATACAGAGCATTTTTTAAATACAAAAGATAAGATTGAAGTTGAGATAGCTTTACAATATACTGATTCTTATTCTGAAAACATTATTTCTTTTGTTAATAACGTTAAGACTATCGATGGGGGGACTCATGAGATAGGTTTTAAAACAGCTATAACAAAAGTTTTTAATGATTACGCTAAAAACAATGGACATTTAAAATCCAATTCTAAATTATTTGAAGGTGGAGATGTTCGAGAAGGATTGACAGCGATTATTTCTTTAAAAATTCCTGAAGCAATTTTACAGTTTGAAGGACAAACTAAAAGTAAATTAGGAACGCCAATCGCTCGTTCAATTGTAGAAAGTGTTACAACAGAAAATTTACAATTCTTTTTAGAAGAAAACAAAGATAAAGCTTTAATTTTACTTTCTAAAGCTATGAAAGGTAGAGAAGCTCGTGAAGCTGCAAGAAAAGCTCGTGAAGAAGCTAGAAAGTCAAAAGGAACTAAAAAAGAAAGAAATTTAAGTGGAAAATTAACTCCAGCCCAATACAAAGATCCTAAGAGAAATGAATTGTTTATTGTAGAAGGAGATTCTGCCGGAGGCACAGCTAAACAAGGCAGAGATAGAAAATTTCAAGCTATATTACCTTTAAGAGGTAAAGTTTTAAATACAGAAAAAGCTAAATTGGAAGATATTTTTAAGAACGAGGAAATTAATACTTTAATTTATACAATTGGAGCTGGAGTATCATCTGATTTTTCTTTAAAAGATTGTAATTATGATAAAATTATTATTATGACCGATGCTGATGATGATGGAGCACATATTCAAGTTTTATTGTTAACGTTTTTTTATCGTTATATGAAACCACTGATTGAAGCGGGAAAAGTTTTTGTAGCAACTCCTCCTTTATATAAAATAACTCATAATAAAACAGATAAATATTTGTGGAGCGATGAAGAATTAAAGAACGAAGTTAAAGATAAAAAGAATTATACTTTACAAAGATATAAAGGTTTAGGAGAAATGAATGCTGACCAATTATGGGATACAACAATGAATCCTGAAACTAGAAATATGATTAGAGTTAATATTACCGATGCTTCTTTAGCAGAAAAAAGAGTAAGTGTCTTAATGGGAGATGCTGTTGAACCTAGAAAAGAATGGATTGATGAAAATGTTGAATTTTCATTGGTTGATGAATTCCCAATCGAAAACTAAGGATGTGAAACATGAAAAACATAGTAGAGAGAATTAGTGATTATGCATTAGAAGAAATAATGGGAGAACGTTTTGGCCGTTATTGTAAAACAATTATCCAAAACCGTGCTATTCCTGATGTTCGTGATGGTTTAAAACCAGTTCAAAGAAGAATTTTATATTCAATGTATCGAGAAAAAAACACTTATGATAAGCCTTATCATAAAAGCGCTCGTGCTTTAGGACCAATCATTGGTAAATATCATCCACATGGTGATAGTAGCATTTATGAAGCGATGGTTAGAATGAGTCAATCATGGAAGATGAAAAACCCTTATATTGATATGCATGGTAATAATGGATCAATTGATGGTGATTCACCAGCAGCTTATCGTTATACAGAGTCAAGATTATCAAAAATTAGTGAAGAATTATTAAAAGATATCGATAAAAATACAGTTATCTTTTCACCTAATTATGATGATTCTTTATTAGAACCGACAGTTTTACCAGCTAAATATCCTAATCTATTAGTTAATGGAGCTATGGGGATAAGTGCTGGTTATGCAACAAATATTCCTCCTCATAATTTAGGAGAAATAGTAGACGCAACTATTTATCGAATTGATCATCCAGATTGTTTATTAGATAATATTTTAGAATTAGTTAAAGGTCCTGATTTTCCTACTGGTGGAATAGTCGAAGGAAAAGAAGGATTAAATCAAGCTTATAAAACAGGTCGAGGCAAGATCATTGTCAAAGCTAAATACATAATTACTAAAGATCAAATAATTATTAATGAAATTCCTTATGAAGTAAATAAGGCGTCTTTAATATCTAGAATTAATGATATACGTATCGATAAAAAAATCGAAGGTATGGTAGATGCTCGAGATGAGTCTGATAAAGAAGGATTAAGAATTGTTATCGATTTAAAAAAAGATGCTAATAAAGATATTATTATTAATTATTTGTTAAAGAATACCGAATTACAAATATCATTTAATTTTAACATGGTGGCAATTGTCGATCGACATCCTCGTTTGTTAGGAATTCTAAGTATTTTAGATAGTTACTTATCTTTTCAAAAAGAAGTAATTTTAAATAGAACACATTTTGATTTAGATCATTTTTCAGCACGTTTACATATTGTTGAAGGTATGATGAAAGCTTTAGATATTTTGGATGAAGTTATTAAAACGATTCGTTCCAGCAAAAATAAAGCAGATGCTCAAGAAAACTTAGTTAGAGAATATGATTTTACAATGGAACAAGCTGTAGCAATCGTTATGTTACAATTATATCGTTTAACTAATACAGATGTTAAAGCATTACAAGAAGAACAGACGAATCTTTTAAAATTAATTGCTTTTTTAAATAAAATATTAAGTGATAAAACCACTTTGAAAAAAGTAATGAAAGATGAATTGTTAAAAATTAAAAAAGAATATGATGTTGAAAGATTAACAGAAATAAGAGATGAAATAACTGAAATTAAAATTGATACAATTGATTTAATTCCAAAAGAAGATGTCATTGTTGCAATTTCAAAAGATGGTTATGTGAAGAGAGTTTCTAATCGTAGTTATTCAGCTAGTGAAGGAGAGACTTTATTAAAAGATGGTGATTATTTAATTGGATTATATAAAGTTAATACCTTAGATACAGTATTATTATTTACTGATTTAGGTAATTATTTATATGTTCCTGTTTATGAAATTCCAGATACAAAATGGAAAGATTTAGGTAAACATATTAGTAATCTTATTTCATTAAGTTCTGAAGAAAACATTATTTATTCTTTACCTGTTTCAGAATTTACCAATGATGAACAAATAACTTTCTTTACTAAAAATGGAATGATAAAAAGAACTAATTTATCAGTGTTTAAAGTTAGTCGTTATTCAAAAGCAATGTCTTGCTTGAAGTTAAAAGATAAAGACAAAGTCATTAAAATTACTAATGAAAAAGGAAAAAACATTTTAGTTATTACTAAAAATGGATATGCTTTAAATTTCAAAACCGAAGAAGTTAGTTTAGTTGGTATTAAAGCTAGTGGAGTTAAAGCAATTAGTTTGAAAGCAGATCAAGTTGTCGGGGGTCATTTATTTGATGAAGATAGTCGTTTATTAGCAATCTTTACTGATAAAGGGACTGGAAAAAGAATCAAATTAACTGAAATAGATACTATGAGTAGAACGAGAAAAGGAATTAGAATTATCAAAGATGTTAAAACTAACCCACATTCTATTATTACAACTTTCTTAACAGAAAGCCGTAATAGTTTTGGAGTTATTATTAATGATAAAACAATAACCTTAAAAGCTAGTGAAGTTACTATTATGGATAAAAACAGTATTGGAAGTACTTTGATTAAAGGCAAAATTAAAGCTATTTTTGAAGAACAAAGCTTGGAAGAAACTAAAGTTGTAGAAGAATCTAAAGAAGTAGAACAATTATCTTTATTGGATGTAGATAAAGATCTAAAAGATATTAATAACGTTCTAAAAGATATCAAAATAGATTAAGGAGTAATTATGAGAGTTATTAGTGGTTTATATAAAAATCGATTATTAAAAGGTGATGATTTATTAGGAACTAGACCAACTATGGCTCGAGTTAAAGAATCTTTAATAGCATTAATTCAAGATTGTATTAAAGATGCTGTTGTTTTAGATTTATTCGCTGGTTCTGGTTCTTTAGGAATTGAAGCATTAAGTAATCAAGCAAAGATGTGTTATTTTTGTGATAAAAATAACAAAGCTGGAGAAATAATTAAAGCTAATCTTAAAACTTTAAATGTTAATTTATTTAAAGTTTTAATTAAAGATTATCAAATTTGTTTAAAAAATTTTTTTCAAGATAAATTAAAATTTGATATTGTTTTCTTAGATCCTCCATATCATGAGAACATGTTGAAGAAGGCAATTGATTTAATTTTAGATTATGAATTACTTAATAAAGAATCTTTACTAGTGTGTGAAACAGATATTAAATTAGAAGAATTAGATAAATTAAAAATATGGAAACAAAAAAAATATGGAGATAAATATATTACGATTTATCGCTTAAAGGAGTGAAAAAATGAAAATAATTATTAGTGCTGGTGGAACTGGTGGCCATATTTTTCCTGCTTTAGCGGTTATTAACAAAATCAAAGAAAAAGATAAGAAAGCAGAGTTTTTATATATAGGAACTCATAATCGTATGGAAAAAGATTTGATTCCTCAAAAAAATATTCCATATTTATCATTAGAAACTTATGGCTTGAAAAGAAATAAGATTTTTAAAAACATTAAAACATTTTATTGTCTATTCAAGGCTTATTTAAAATCTAAAAAGATAATTAGAGAATTTAAACCAGATGTTATTATTGGATTGGGTGGTTATGTTACTTTACCAGTTATTTATGCAGGGCATAAATTAAAAGTGAAAACTATTATCCATGAACAAAATAACGTTTTAGGCAAAACAAATCAATTTTTAGCAAAATATGCAGATATTTTAGCAATATCTTTTCCTAATACTCAAGGTATAGAAAAATTTAAATCTAAAACAGTTTATACGGGTAATCCTAGTAGTGAAGAAGCATTAAAAGTTAAAAAGTTTGATAAAACAAAGTTAGGATTTACTAAAGAAAAAAAATTAATTATCTTTGTAATGGGTTCTTTAGGTTCTTATCAAATAAATCAACAAATGAAGAAGATAATTCCTTCATTAAAAAAACAACCCTATGAAGTTTTATTTGTTACAGGTCATAATTATTATTCTGAATATGAAAAATTACAATCAAAAAATATAAAGATAGTTCCATTTATTAACAATTTAACAGCTTTGATGAAAAGCTCAGATTTAATTGTTTCTAGAGCAGGTGCAACAATAATTAGTGAGATTACAGCTTTGTCAATTCCAAGCATTTTAATTCCAAGTGTTCACGTTACAGACAATCATCAATTTAAAAATGCTCAAGCTTTAATAAAAGAGAAGGCTGCTTATTTATTGGAAGAAAACGATTTTAATGAAAAGAAATTAATTTCTTTAATAAATAAAGTTTTAGCTGATGAACCTAAACTTAAAGAATTGAAAAAAGCTTTAATTAAGTTTCAAATTAAAGATAGTGCTCAAAAAATTTATGATTTAATCAAGAAATAGAGGAGACAAAATGAAAGAAATAATTAAATTAATCAAACAAAAAAAGATTGGAGATTTTTTACTTGATGAATCATTGAAAAATCAAACCACTTATAAAGTTGGAGGAAAAGCATCTGTAATAGTTTTTCCTAAAAATGTTGAAAAATTAATTGAGTTATTAAAACTAGTTAAGAATAATAATTTAAAATATAAAGTTTTAGGTAAAGGATCTAATGTTATTTTTAGTGATCGAGATTATCGAGGAGTTATTATTAAATTAGATAAATTTAATAATATTGAAATAAACAATAATTATGTTACAGCTGGAGCTGGTTTACCTTTAATACCTTTAGCGTATAAAGTTTCAAAAATGGGATTATCTGGTTTAGAATTTGCTACTGGTATTCCTGGAACCTTGGGTGGAGCAATCTATATGAATGCTGGAGCGTATAAGTCAGATATGGGATATATAACAGAAAGTGTTAAAGTTTTAACTCCTGAATATGAAGTTAAAGAAATATTCAATAAAGATTTAAATTTTCATTATCGTGATTCTTTTTTTCAACATAATTCAGGATATATTTGTTTAGAAGTGAGAATGGTTTTGAAAAAAGGTGATTCAAAAGAAATATTAAGTGTTATTGAAGATAGAAAACAAAGAAGACTAATGAGTCAACCTTTAGAATATCCTAGTGCTGGTTCAGTTTTTAGAAATCCAGAAAACGATTTTGCTGGAAGATTAATTGAAGAATTAGGATTTAAAGGTTATCGAAAAGGTGGGGCAGAAGTTAGTGAAAAACATGCCAATTTCATCGTTAATCGAGATCACGCTACAGCTGAAGACGTTTATGAATTAATTACTGAAATAAAAGATAAAGTTAAAAAGAATTATCAAATAGATTTAAAAGTAGAACAAGAATTTGTTAATTGGGAGTAATCTATGAAAAAAACAAAAACAAGAAAAAAATTTAATTTATTAAAGTTTTTAATTATTGCTATGGTTATCTATATCATAGGTTTTCTTGTTTATTCTTTTTTTACTTTTCCAATTAAAAATATCAGAGTTTATAATTCAATTATTTTGTCTGATCAAGAAATATTAAGAATCAGTAAAATTGATGATTATCCTAGTTTTTTCTTAACAAGTAAATCAGCAATTGAAAAGAAATTAAAAAATAACGATTATATTAAAGATGTTATTGTTAGAAAAAAATGGTTAGGAGTTATTGAAATTGAAATAATTGAAAAAAAGATTTTGTTTTTTGATATTGCATCTAATAAATTAGTATTGGAAGGCAATCATAAAGTTGATCCAATTAATCAATCTTATCCAGTCTTATCTGATTCTTTACCAACAGAAATTTATTTAAAATTTGAAAAGAAAATGGAATTATTAGAAGAAGATGTTTTGTTTAAAATATCAGAAATTAAATATGTACCTAATGAAGTAGATGAAGAAAGATTTTTATTTATTATGAGTGATGGTAATTATGTGTACCTTACTTTATATACTTTTGATAAAGTTAATAAATACAACGTTATTATTGAATCTTTAGAGAAAAAAAGAGGAATTCTTTATTTAGATTCTGGTAATTATTTTAAAGTATTAGATTAATTAAAAAAAATATAGTATAATGAATATTAATATAAGGGTGATTGCTAATGAGAAAAATATATACAGCGATTGATTTAGGTTCAGATAGTATTAAAATTGTAGTTGGTGAAATGTTTAGAGAAAAACTAAACGTTTTAGCAGCTGTTTTAACACCCTCTAAAGGTATAAAGAGAGGATTAATTGTCGATGCTAATGAAGCAATTAGTTCTTTGAAAACAGCTATTGAAAAAGTCGAGGGTAAATTGGGAATTAGAATTAAAAGAGCAATCGTTAATTATGATTCTCATAATCTTGTTTTTGAGGATGCAGATGGTTATTCAACTTTAACTAATCAAGAAAATAAAGTATATGGTGAAGATGTAACGAGATGTTTACAAGCTTGTGTTTATAATAAAATTTCTGAAGATGAAGAATTAGTTAATGTTTTGCCAATTGATTTTTGTTTGGATGGTAAATCAGGAATTAGAGATCCTAAGGGAATGGTAGGAAAAAAATTAGGTGTCAGAGCATTGCTAATCAAAACTCATAAAAAGAAATCGTATTCAATTATAACTATTTTAGAAAGTTTAGGGATTGAAGTAGTAGATACTTATATTACTCCAATTGGAGATTATTATGCTTATGCAGAAAAAGAATTTGAAAAACAAACTGGAGCAATTATTAATATTGGAGCAGATATAACAACAGTTAGTGTTTATGAAAAAGGGTTATTAAAAGACGCTAAAATAATTCCTCTTGGTGGTAACAATATCGATAACGATCTTGTTTATTTGTTGAAAATAAAAAACGAAGATGCTAAACTAATAAAGGAAACCTTTGCTTTAGCAAACAAGAGTTATGCTCAAAACACTGAAGTTTATGAAGTGTTTGATCGTTTTAAAAAAGAAATTAAATTGAATCAATTTGAAATTTCTGATATAGTAATGTCAAGAGTGATGGAAATTTTAAAATTTTCAAAAAAACAAATTTCACTCTTAACAAAACAAGAAAATAGTTATATAATAGTAACAGGTGGTACGAGTGAACTGCTTAGTATGACTTCTTTAGTTAAAGAAGTCTTAGGTGATAAAGCAAAAGTGGGGAACATCGATATTATTGGTATTAGAGATAATCGTTATGCTTCTTTATTAGGAATGAT
>Ga0123334_1006107_pt1 | contig 11267 bp, 12 predicted proteins | sample BiotimSIPDNA_FD_89706 | JGI IMG/M metagenome (GOLD analysis project Ga0123334, IMG submission 89706) | Anaerobic biogas reactor microbial communites from Washington, USA - Biogas_R1 time_0 SIP DNA | ecosystem: Engineered > Bioreactor > Anaerobic > Unclassified | place: Washington, USA... | reverse complement strand
CTCTCCACCCATCTCAGCGGACCGGTGGACACGCTCACCGTCAAGGTGGGGGACCATGTCAACGCGGAGCAGATCCTGGCCACCATCGACGTCTCGGCTCAGGAGCGTGAGCTGGACACCTAGCGCGCCCAGCAGGCGACCGGGGACGCCAGTGCGGTGTCCCAGCTGGAGCAGGCACAGCAGCAGTACCAGCAGTACAAGGACGGTCTCGACCAGGGGCTCAACCAGCAGGTGATCAGCGCTGAAGCCGCCCTCCGGACGGCCGACGGGCAGTACACCGAGGCGCAGGCGACCTTTGAGGCGAAGACCCGGGAACGCGCCACCGGATCCGAGGCGCAGATCAGGGAGCAGGGTACCGCCGTGGAGAATTCCCGCACCCAGGTCGTCTCCGCCGCCCTCGAGGCCCTGCGCAGCGGAGTGACCGCCGTGGACACCCTCGCCGGATCCGAACCGGAGGCTGGACAGCCCGGGCCGGCGGCGGAGAACGGCGCCGGGGCGGCAGGGGCGGTGATCGGCACGGCCGATTCCGTCAACCGCCTGCACGGCGCCGCTCAGACCCTCACCCAGAGTCAGCAGTCCTATGAGGCGACGCTGGAGAAGGTGGACCAGGACCTGGCCACCCAGCAGCGTGCCGTGGGGCAGGCATTCGAGGCGCGGAAGGAGGGGGCCATCGCCCTCGAAGCGGCGCGGCTGGCGGCGAATCAGCAGCTGGCCACCCACGCCAGCGCCGTCGACCAGGCCTACCGCAGTGCCCAGGCGGCGCAGTCGGCCTCTGCCCAGGGCAGCAGCCAGCTGCAGGTCGACATCGCCGCCCGCGATGTGCGGACCCCGATGAGCGGGATCGTCACGTCGGTCGCGGCGGAGGAGGGAAAACCGGCGGCAGGAACGCTGCTCACGGTCGCGGACGAGGGAGCGCTGCTCGTCCGCACCGAGGTCAAGGAGATCGACGTCCCGCAGATCACGGTGGGTGACACCGTCACCGTCACCACCCCGACCACCGGGGATCGTGAGTACCGGGGAACCGTGCGGCTCGTCTCCCCGGTGGCCTCACCGGGACCGGCGGCCGGCGCGGAACAGCCGAAGGACCCCGGCAGCCGGAGGGCGACGTTCCCGGTGGAGATCGAGATCACCGGGCCCGTCGACGGCCTGCGGATCGGTGGTACGGCCAAGGCCCGGATCATCACCGACCGGGAGACCGGGGTGCTGGCCGTGACCCGTGACGCGGTCCTCGAGGACAACGGGGTCTCTTACGCCCTCGTCCTCGCCGAGCAGGACGGGGAGCATCAGGTGCAGCGACGCCAGGTGCGCCTCGGCGCTGCCAACGACATCGACGTCGCCGTCGTCGACGGTGAGCTCGCGGACGGCGACCGGGTGATCACCCAGCCGTCGGAGTTCCAGGAGTTCGAGGGACAGGACGTGGCGGTCGATGACGCACGTGATTGAGATGCGCGGCGTCGTCAAGCGGTACAACAGCGGAACCCCCGCCGAGCTGACGGTGCTGCACGGCTGCGACTTCCACACCGACGCGGGGGAGTTCGTGTCCGTGGTGGGCACCTCCGGCTCCGGCAAATCGACGCTCATGAACATCATCGGACTGCTCGACCGGCCCACGGCGGGCACGTACACCTTCAACGGCACCGACGTCCTGTCGGTCGGCGACGACGAACTGGCCCGCCACCGCAGCCGCAACATCGGCTTCATCTTCCAGAACTTCAACCTCATCGGGCGTATCGACGCCGTCCGCAACGTCGCCATGCCCATGATGTACGCCGGGGTGCCCGCCCGGGAACGCCACGCCCGGGCCCGGGACCTGCTGGAGATGGTCGGCATGGCCGACCGCATGGACCACCTGCCCAACGAGCTCTCCGGCGGACAGAAACAGCGCGTCGCCATCGCCCGCGCCCTGGCCAACGACCCGGACCTGCTGCTGGCCGATGAACCGACCGGTGCCCTCGACTCCGCCACCGGGCGCATGGTCATGGACCTGTTTCACGAACTCAACCGGGACCACGGCAAGACCATCGTCTTCATCACCCACAACCCGGAGCTGGCCGCCGAGACCACCCGCGTGGTCACCATGGTCGACGGGGTCATCGACGGGAGTGCACCGTGAGCCTGAGAGAATCCGTCGGCCTGGCCCTGACCAGCCTGCGCGCGAACACGATGCGCTCCCTGCTGACCCTGCTGGGGGTGATCATCGGCATCGCCTCCGTGATCACCATCCTCACCCTGGGGCAGTCCCTCAAGTCCCAGACCGCCGCGAGCCTGGAACAGGCCGGCGCCAGCGACTACACCGTCCAGGTCCAGGCCCGCCCCGACCCCGGGACCCCGGAGAGCGAGGCCGCGGGACCTCCTGTGGCGGACGTGATCAAAGATCCGGACGACCGCATCTCGGCGGAGATGATCGACCAGCTCTCTGCGACTTTCGGGGACCGGATCACGGGTGTGTCGGTCGGGGACTCCTCCTACGTCTCGGGGACCATGACCGCAGGCGGCCGGACCCACGCCACCACTCTCAAAGGCGTCAACCCCGACCATCTGACCCTGAAGAACATCACCCTGGCCCAGGGCAGGGCACTCAGCGACGACGACGTGCAGGGGGACCGGTCCGTGGCGGTCATCTCCCCGGCCGCGGTCACGGAACTCTTCGGCGGGGACGCCCGCTCCGCCCTCGGGCAGGAGATCGAGTTCGAGGGGGACCAGGGGTTCACCTCCCTCGTGGTCGTCGGCGTCTACGCCGACGAGACCGGCGGGGGGATCATGTCCGGCGGGCCGGCCCCCTCGACGCTCTACGTCCCCTACCCGGTGGAACAACGGGTCGCGGAGAGCACCGGAACCTGGGACAGCGTCACCGTCCGGGTCGACGCCGCCGACAGCGCGTCCGGATCGGTCCGACAGGACCTGCAGAGGTTCGTCGACCGGTGGTACTCCGACAACCCCGACTACCGGGCGGTGATCACCGACATGAAGAAGGAGCTCGAGCAGTTCTCCACCATGCTCTCGTCGATGAGCATCGGGCTCTCCGCCATCGGCGGCATCTCGCTGCTCGTCGGCGGCATCGGGGTCATGAACATCATGCTCATCACGGTCACGGAACGGACCCGGGAGATCGGCGTCCGCAAGGCGTTGGGCGCCACCCGGCGTGACATCCGAACCCAGTTCGTGGTGGAGTCGATGATCGTGTGTCTGCTCGGCGGGCTCGTCGGCATCGTGCTCGGTGGTGCCTTCGGCATGATCGGCTCGACGCTGCTGGGCGCCCTGGTGTTCCCGCCCCTCGGCGGAGTCCTGGTCGCCCTGGTCTTCTCCCTGGCCATCGGCCTGTTCTTCGGCTACTATCCGGCGAACTAGGCGGCCCGCCTCGACCCGATCGAGGCGCTGCGCTACGAGTAGGCCCCTCAGCGACCTGCCGCGACGTGGATCTTCTCCAGGAAACGGGCGTAGCGGGAGCGGATCTCCGCGAGCGGCTCCACCACCTCGGCCGCGGAGATCTCCGCGACCTCCTTCCGTAGCGCACGCCGGGTGCGACGTTTCACCCCGTTGCCGATGGCCAGGCCGAACACCCCGGTGAACAGGCCCAGCAGGATGCCGAGCAACAATCCGCCGAGGATGAGGAGGGTGGGGATGGGCCAGCCCTCGATCTCGGGGATGATGTCGTCCATGAGCGGGTACAGCGCGCCGGGCAGGAACGCGGCCAGCAGATACCAGGCCACACCGACCAACGCCGCGAGCAGGGCGAGCCACTGGATGACGGTGAACAGGCCCCAGGCGCCTGACGGCTGGGCGGGCAGTGTCGTGCGGGCGGCGGCCCGGTCGAGTTCCTCGGGCAGCTCGTCGACGATGGTCTCGGTCCGGTCGACGACCGCGCCGGCCCACCGGTCGGGCAGACCCTCGGCGACGTCGGCGGCGTAGCCCCGCACACCCCGGTTGGCCACCGCACGCCCGGAGGCGTCCAGCGCCGGGAGGGAGGAGCGGTGGACGCCGGTCTCATCGGCCTCCTCGCGCAGGCCGAGGCGTCGCAACGGGTCGGCGCGCAGGCGCAGCATCCAGGAGGTGAGCAGCCACCCGGTCTTCTGGCCGAGGCGTTTGCGGTAGGCGGCGGCGGTGACGGCGGCGAGGCGGTCGGCGCCGGCGGCGTCGGCAAGCAGCTCGTCCATCCGGCGTTTCGCGGAGGCGGGCACCTCCTTGAGGGGCTTCTGCCCGGCCCAGGGGGCGGTGACGGTGGCCAGGTCGGCCTCGATGCGGGCGGTCTGGGCGGTGTGGGCGGCGGCGACCCGGGCGATGGCGCGGCGCAGGTCCTCGACGCCGTCACCGGTCTTCGCGGAGGTGGGAATGACGGAGACCTTCTTCAGGCCGTCCTCGCGCAGCAGCTGTTCGAGGGAACCGGCGACGGCCTTCCGGTCGGGCTCGCTGAGCTTGTCGGACTTGTTGAGCACCGCCAGGGTCACCGCGCTGTGCGAGGCGTGGGGGCGGATGAAGTGGTCGTGGATGATCGAGTCGGCGTACTTCTCCGGGTCGGTGACCCACACCAGGACGTCGACCTGGCCGGCCAACCGGGTCGCGATCTCCCGGTGCACCGGCTCGACCGAGTCGAAGTCCGGCAGGTCGAGGAGGATGAGTGGACCGGCCTTCGGGGCGAACTCCCCGGGGCGGTTGCGGCGGTCCTCCACCTCGAGCCAGTTGAGCAGCTCCTCGGAACCCACCGGGTCCCACACCGCGGCCAGCGGGGAGGAGGTGGTCGGACGGCGGGCGGCCGTCCTGCCCAGATCCTCGCCGACGACGGCGTTGAACAGGGAGGTTTTGCCCGATCCGGTGGCGCCGAAGAAACCGACGACGGTGTGCTCGGCGGACAGTTCACGGCGTTCTCCGGCGGCGTCGGCGACGCGCGTGAGCGCGGCGTGTTCGGCGGGGGAGAGGTACTCGGCGCCGAGGGCGGCGGCGTCGTCAAGCGCGGAGAGGCGCTCGGACAGGGAATGCTTGCGTCCGAACATCAGGCACCCGCCTGGGCGCGGACGTCACGTTCCGCGGTCTCGGCGGCGGCGATGAGCTCGGCGGAGGTGGTGCCGCGCAGCAGCTCGTCGGTGACCGGGAGGAACCGGGCCCGTTCGGTGGCCATGAGCTCGGCGATGCGGACGTCGAGGTCCTCGCGCGCCTGCTGGGCCATGCGACGGACGGCGTCCTCGCCGAAGATGGTCTCCAGCAACTTCTGGCCCACCACGGCGGACCCGCCCGCGATGGCGATCTCGCCGCCGGTCAGCCCTGCGGTGGAGGCGAAGACGACGAGCATGAGCGCGACGGTGATGACGTTGAGCCCGAAGGACATGATCCGGGCCTTCATCCGCTTGTCACCGGCGGTGTTCTGGATCGTCTCCACGAGCCCGGCCTGCCACTGCCGGACCAGCTCGGCGGCGCGCTCCTCGATGTGCGGACTCGCGGACGCCAGCGCCGGATCCGACTGGGCGCGCAGCTCCGGGGCGGCCGATCCGAGATGGGACCACGTGCGGGTGGCGGCGGTCTCGGCGGCGTCGACGACGACGGCGTGGAGGCCGGCCTCGATCTCCGTCTCCACCTCGCGGACCGGGGCGGGCCGGCCGGTGAAGAAACTGCCGATCCGGTCGACGGCCAGGGAGTACCAGCGCTCGATGGTGCGGAACGCGTCCGAGGTGCCCACGAAGTCCTGCCAGCGCTGCAGCACCTCCTGGCGGAGCAGGTTGCCGTCGCTCGTGGCGTCGATGACCTGCTCGCGGGCGCGCTCGTAGTTCGCGTCGATGACCTCGGTGAGCTGGCCGCCGAACTCCTCCTGCCGGCGGCGCAGATCCGCGAGCCGGTCCACCCGGTCGCCGAGGCTGGTGAGCGCGCCGAGCACGGTCTTCCCGGCCATGGCGCGGCGGGCGGCGGTGTCCTCGGCCAGGGAGTGCAGGTGATCCCGGATCGGCTGGACGAGGTTGTCCGGCAGCAGGGTCTCCACCTGGCCGGCGTCCGGGACCGTGTACAGGGTGGCCTCGCCGAGCCCGGCCTCCGCCATCATCCGGCGCAGGTCATCCGGCACGGTGGCCAGGGCGTCCTCGTCGACGCGATTGAGCACGACGATGACCTCGATGTCCCGGCCGGCGGCGTCATTGAGGAAATTCCACACCATCTGGTCCGCGTAGCGCGCCGGGGTGGTGACGAACACCCACAGATCCGCCGCCGCCAGCAGCTGGGAGGCCAGGGCCCGGTTGCGGTCGTCGATGGAGTCGAAGTCGGGGGCGTCGAGCAGCGCCAGACCCGGGCTCACCGCCCCGGAGGCGACGGTGCGCAGGGACGTCGCCGAGGGATTCGCCCCCGCCTCACCCTGCTCCCGCGCCAGGCCGGGCAGCACCCGGGTGGAGTTGAACCACGCCGAATCCGCCGGATTGGCCACCAGCACCGGCTGCCGGGTGGTCGGCCGGATCACCCCTGAGGTGGTCACCTGCTGGCCCACGATCGCGTTGACCAGCGTCGACTTGCCACTGCCCGTCGAGCCACCCACGACGGCCAGGAGCGGGGCGTCGATGTTGGCCAGGCGCGGCAGGATGTAGTCGTCGATCTGGGCGACCAGCGCCCCGGCTTCCACCCGGGCGGATTCGTCTGTGGAGAATTCTGTGCCGGCCAGCGCATCACGCAGACCGGTCACGGACTCCAGTGTCATCTCAGTCACCACATCATTGTGGCAGATGAACACACATGCGCGGTGCCGATCCGCCGTATCCTGGTCACCATGACGAGGTGGCGGGAGGTGGGCATCGGGCTGCTGCTCGTGCTCGGCGCGGTGGTGGTGAGCATTCTGGCGGTGATCGCCGTTGCCTGGTGGAACCTCGCCCAGCTCGACCGGGAGATCACGGAGGCGAATGAACGCCCTGTCCCGACCGCCACCTTCGACCCGGACGGCGGGCGGACCATCGCCGAGCGCACCCGGCAACTGCACCCGGACGCCTCCGTGTCCTCGGAGATCACGGCGGCGGACGGCGACAGCGGCAGAGTCGACCTCGACGTCGTGCTCGGGGACACCACCGTCGAGGAGATCGGCGGTGTCGTAGACACGGTCACCGCCTCGCCCGCCTCGGGGTGGGACATCCGTCTACAGGTGCGGGGAACCGTCGACGGGCGTGACGCCGAGGTCAACGGGCATGACGCGGCGGCATGGGAGGAGATGTCCCCGGTCCTCGCCTCCCCGCTCACCGAGGGACACCACCTGCGATTTGGTCTGCGGGGCGATCCGGAGCTCGACGTGTGGTGGCGTGAACCGGGGGCACAGAACTGCGACCTGGCGTGGGAGGTGGACGCCGCCGTCGACCTCATGGCCGCCCTCGGCGAGGAGACCGGCTGGACGGGTGACGGCGATCCCCGGGTGCGCGTGGCCCGCGACGCGTGCGGCATCGCGGATGTCTCCCTCGTCGACCCCGTGGACGGCCGGGAGGAGCAACATGCGGACCTCATCGCCATCGTGGACGCCGTCCCGCCGGAGGTCGGGAGGCTGCGCCTGCTCACCCACGTCGACGACCGCGGGACCCGGTTGTCGGTGAGCACCCTCGACCGGGAGCGTGAGCCGGTCGACGAGGACCTCGCCCCTGTCCTCACCCGGTGGTCCCACGGGCCGGTGGCCCTCAACGGCTCCCCGGTGTCTGGTTGACTGGTCCCATGATCCGCGCACTGAGAACGCTGGCCACGGGCCTGGTCGCCGCGACGGCCGTGGCCTGGACCGCCGCATGCGGAATCCCCGACGCCGGGCCGGTGCTGGAGACGATGGAGTCGCAGGCCCGGGAGCGGGGTCTGTCGGACCGGGTCCGCTACTCCGCGACCTCCGACGGCACCCCGGGGACCATGCCGACGATGATGGGCCCGCGGGAGGAGACCACGCCCGCCGGTTTCACGGAGCTGGTCGATCTGCTGCAGGACAACCTCTCGGCCGCGCGGACAGCCGGGTACGACACCCTGAACGGCAACGTCGTGTCCGTGGTGGGGGACACCGAGATCCAGATGCGGACCGTCCCCGGCCCCGCCACCCAGGAGGTCCTTGAGGCACTGATCGACCCGGGGGTCACCCGCATGGAGGTCAACAGCCCGGACACCCTGGTGCTCGAGGTGTGGCCGGAGAGGTACCGGACGATCGCATCCCTGGCCCCGCAGCTGACTCAGGCCCTGGAGGAGGGGAGACATCCCGGGGTCGTGAGGATCAGCCCGGTGCACACCGACAGTGCCCTGCACCTGCACCCGGGCGGGCTCACCGAGGAGGTGATCTACGACAGTCTCCTCCTCGCGGACCGGATGCGGGCGGCGGCCGGTGAGATGTACCTTCCGGAGATCCACGTGCGGGAGGGGAGGATCGACCGGATCCAGGCCCGGCACGAGACGATCGAACCGCAGTTCATCACCGCGCTGGCGCAGGTGGCACCGGACGGCACCGGGCTGTCGGTCGGGCGCCATGATGCTGTCATCGGCGGGGAGTCCGGGGAGCCGCCCGCGAGCGAGGAGGAGCGGGTGCTGCGGGAGCTGGTGGAGCGCCCGTCCTGAACTGCCGGTGATTTGGATTCTGCCCGGTGAGCGTGGTTGACTATCCGGGTTGACCGTGCTGGTCGGGGTCGGGTGCTTTTCCGGACTCGACGCCGAGACCCTTCGACCGTCTGCGTGACGCGTTCGTCGATAAGCAGGGGCAACGGCAGGACATACAAGACCAGGTGCGTGCAGGCCGGAAATCTCACGCACATCAATCCAGGTCAGGAGACCACAGTGATTCAGCAGGAATCGCGTCTGAAGGTCGCCGACAACACCGGTGCCAGGGAAATCCTGTGCATCCGCGTGCTCGGTGGCTCGACCCGACGCTTTGCCGGAATCGGTGACACCATCGTCGCCACCGTCAAGGAGGCCACCCCGGGTGGCAACGTAAAGAGCGGCGAGATCGTCAAGGCCGTCATCGTCCGTACCAAGAAGGAGACCCGTCGTCCGGACGGCTCCTACATCCGCTTCGACGAGAACGCGGCTGTCCTCATCAAGGCCGACAATGAGCCGCGCGGCACCCGTATCTTCGGCCCGGTTGCTCGTGAGCTTCGTGACAAGAAGTTCATGAAGATCGTGTCGCTTGCACCGGAGGTGATCTAGTTGAAGATCCACAAGGGCGATATGGTCCTCGTCATCTCTGGCCCCGACAAGGGTGCCCAGGGCAAGGTCATCCAGGCTTTCCCGAAGACCGAGAAGGTCCTCGTCGAGGGCGTCAACCGCATCAAGAAGCACGTCGCCAACTCCGCTCCGGAGCGTGGCGCCGAGTCCGGTGGCATCGTCACCCAGGAGGCACCGATCCACGTCTCCAACGTGATGGTCCTGGACTCCGACGGCAACCCGACCCGCGTCGGTTACCGCTTCGACGAGAACGGCAAGAAGGTCCGTGTCTCGCGTCGTAACGGGAAGGACATCTAACATGGCCGAGAACTACACCCCGCGTCTGAAGACTCGCTACCGCGAGGAAATCCGCACCAAGCTCAACGACGAGTTCTCCTTCGACAACGTCATGCAGATCCCGGGCGTTTCCAAGGTCGTCGTCAACATGGGCGTCGGCGAGGCTGCCCGTGACTCCAAGCTGATCAACGGCGCCATCGAGGATCTGACCCTCATCACCGGTCAGAAGCCGCAGCTGCGTCGCGCCAAGACCTCCATCGCGAACTTCAAGCTTCGTGAGGGCATGCCGATCGGCGCCCGCGTCACCCTCCGTGGTGACCGTATGTGGGAGTTCCTCGACCGTCTGCTGACCGTCGCCCTCCCGCGTATCCGCGACTTCCGCGGCCTGTCGGACCAGCAGTTCGACGGCCACGGCAACTACACCTTCGGCCTCACCGAGCAGACCATGTTCTACGAGATCGACGTCGACAAGGTTGATCGTCCGCGCGGCATGGACATCACCGTCGTCACCACCGCCACCAACAACGACGAGGGTCGTGCCCTGCTCCGCGAGCTGGGCTTCCCCTTCAAGAAGTAGGTAGCGTATCGACGCCGGCCCGTACCCGGCGCCGCGCCTTCACCCCCACCGCACTGCGGTGGGGGTGTCGTCGTTTCTAGGGTTCGGTGACCAGGTCCGCGTAGCGCGGATTCTTGTTGACGAAGGAGCGCACCGCCGGGCACGTGATCATCGCCTTGAGCTCCCGGGTGCGGATGTCCTCGAGGGCGTGGCGGGCCAGCTCCCCGGACAGCCCCTGCCCGGCGAATTCCTCGGTGATCTCCGTGTGCTCGAGGTCGACGGCACCCGCGAACAGGATGTAGCTGAGGTGACCCACCTCGCGACCGTCGACGGTGAGGACGTAGGCGCGGCGGGCGGTGTCATTACGTATCTGGTGGGCCATACCCCGGAGCCTAGCCCGCCGGGGTCAGGACAGCTCGCCGGAATAGAGGTTGAAGCGGTCGCCGCGGGTGAAGCCGGTCAACGCCAGTCCCGCCTCCCGTGCCAGTTCCACCGCCAGGGAGCTGGCCGCCGACACGGCCACCAGCCCACCGAAACCGGCGGTGACCGCCTTCTGCACCAGTTCGAAGGACGCCCGGGAGCTCATCACCAGGAGGAGGTTGTCCGCCGGCAGCCGGCCCTCCAGCAGTAGGTGCCCGATGACCTTGTCGGCGGCGTTGTGGCGGCCGATGTCTTCCCGGACGACGACGGCCTCCCCGTCGAGGGTGAATGCCCCGGCGGCGTGCAGGCCGCCGGTGCGGCGGAACTGCTTCTGCTCCTCCCGCAGGCGATCCGGCAGGGTGACCACGACAGCCGGATCGAGGGTGATCTGCGTGAGGGGCCGGTCGGAACGGCGCATGATCTGGTCGATGGAGCTGGTGCCGCACACCCCGCAGGCCGAGGACGTCGGCGTGAGGCGCAACAGCTCGGGCCCGGGTGGGGCGACTCCGGCGGCCAGCTCCACGTCCAGGACGTTGTAGGTGTTCATGCCGTCGACTCCGGTCGCTCCTGCACAGTAGCGGGCGGTGGACACATCTGCGGCGGAGGTGATCAGCCCTTCGCCGTAGAGGAATCCGTGGAGGAGTTCGACGTCGTGGCCGGGGGTGCGCATGGTAGTGGTCAGGGTCGGGCCACCGACGCGGATCTCCAGTGGTTCCTCGACGGTGACGGTGTCCGCGCGGGTGTCGGTGTGGACCCGGTCCCCGTCGACGGTGACCCGGGTGACGGCGAAGCTGCGGTTGAGGCGCCCCATCAGGCCTGCTCCTCGCCTACGAGCAGGGCGGTGAGACGGGCGATGCGCTCGCGGACCTCGGGCACGGGGTCG
>Ga0123334_1006106_pt1 | contig 11268 bp, 12 predicted proteins | sample BiotimSIPDNA_FD_89706 | JGI IMG/M metagenome (GOLD analysis project Ga0123334, IMG submission 89706) | Anaerobic biogas reactor microbial communites from Washington, USA - Biogas_R1 time_0 SIP DNA | ecosystem: Engineered > Bioreactor > Anaerobic > Unclassified | place: Washington, USA... | reverse complement strand
GAACTTTATGGAAAAGTACAGGAAGTTCCTCAGAGCGAAAAAACGCCCTTCTATCCACGGTCTCCTTATGCAGTTGCGAAGTTATACGCTTATTGGATCGTTGTAAATTATCGTGAATCATACAACCTTCATGCATCAAATGGTATTCTATTCAATCACGAGTCACCACGCCGCGGCGAAAACTTTGTGACACGTAAAATCACACTTGGAGCATCAGCAATCAAAGCCGGGAAAAAAGATTGTCTCTACATGGGAAATCTTGATTCGCTGCGCGATTGGGGTTACGCACCGGATTACGTTAAAGCAATGTGGATGATGCTTCAACAGGATACACCTGACGATTACGTTATTGCAACCGGTGAGATGCATACTGTACGTGAATTTATCGAGAAAGCATTTGGTATGCTTGATATGCCGATTGAGTGGCAGGGGACCGGGATCAATGAATACGGTGTTGACAAAAAAAGCGGTAAAACAGTTATCAGGATCGATCCGCAATATTTCAGACCTGCTGAGGTTGAGCAATTATTAGGTAACCCTGCAAAGGCAAAAAAACAGCTTAAATGGCAACCGGAAGTAACGTTCGAGAAACTGGTTGAGATCATGGTTAAAGCTGATTGGGATGCATTAAGCTCGGGAAATGTCGGAATTGTTGATTAATAGCAATTATTTGTGAAATGCATTGTGCATTTCACAAATTTTCTGTTTTTATATCTTTATATTTTTGATATACTCTAAATATTTGCAATAACATATTACTTACTTTTAGGTATTGCTGAGCGTAATTTTAAAACCGTTGCGTCTATGATTTAAATCCAATGGGGTTCCGGCAAAAAAAAATGCCGATTTCCATGTAAGTATGAGACACAATTGCCTGCAACTTTTTAGAGGAATTTTAAATGATACAAAAAAATCAGTTTCGATTTCTAATGATAACCGCACGTATGTTCTTCATATCACTTATTCTACTATTAACCTTCGCAGCTACTTCAACATTTGCTGACAGGGATGATTTCTCATGGCAGGATGCAATCCGTGAACTTGACACACTCCCCTATTCTCCACGCTTCATAGATTCACTAAAAAATAAATTCAATATCTCCAATGAAAGAGACCTGAGAACGCTTGTACCCAATACACCTGTTTATGCAAACGAGACTCTTGTCTATCGGGTATCTTGGGGGGCTATTTTCGCTGGCAATCTTATTATCACAACAAATTATGATTCTGTCAGCAATACCATTCGAATCGGCGGTAAAGCAGTTTCGAGTAATTTTGTTGGCGCTTTTTACAAAATGCGTGATTATGTAATCTCGACAATTGATGCAAACGGCTTGTACCCGTTGTTTTTTGAGCAGCATCTCCGGGAGGGCAAACGATATAAAAGTGATTCCTGGGTGCTCTATGATCTTCAAAATAAACAAGCACACGTTCACAACAGAAAATATAAAAATTTCGACACTCCACAATTCACACAGGACTATCTTTCTGTACTTCATTTCATTCGTCATTTAAAGTTACAGCCTGGTGATACCCTTACACAGCATCTCTTTATTAACAAGGAAATTCACCCGATGCTGTTTACCTGTCCAGAAAAAGAAGTTATCGAAACAGATAATGGAAAAATAAATACACTGAAACTTCAACCCCGCCTTGTTGGTGAAGGCCGCGCTTTTAACAGACGGGATAAACTTGAGGTATGGTTAACCGACGATTCAGTTCCAACACCGGTTCTGATCAAATCAAAAATCAAGTTCGGAAGAATAACCGCGAAATTAATATGGCGTAACAATCAAGCGGCTACGTTAGTACAGGGATAGTCATTAATGCACATTATTGAGACACTAAACAACATTGACACACAATTATTTGTTTTTCTTAATTCGATTATTTCTACTACACTGCTTAATTATTTTTTCGTAGCAATTACTGATGCCCGTTTCTGGATTTTTCCGGCAATTGTAGCTTCGATACTTTTTATAAGGAAGGAACATAACAAAGCATTAATCGTACTCCTTCTTGCTGGAATTACGGTAGCCATATCAGACCCGGTTTCTTCACAGATTTTCAAACCGCTCCTGCATCGCCCGCGACCGTGTCATCCCGATTACTTTATTAATGGTGCACATTTGCTTTTTGGTTTAAAATCATCACTTTCATTTCCATCATCGCACAGTACCAACATATTTGCGCTTGCGTTTATCATAACAATGTTTTATCCATCACAGTGGATCTGGTTCTTCTCCTTTGCCGTATTGATTGGCTTTTCAAGAATATATGTTGGAGTCCATTATCCCGGTGATGTCCTTGGTGGAGCACTTCTTGGGGTGATCATTGCATTGCTTGTTTACAGCGGTTATCTCTGTTCAAAAAAATGGATTGGTCTGAAAATTAACAGAAATCAATGAGAATCGCACAGATGCGAGGATATAATCAGGTAATTTTAGAGTATATTTGACCTGGCTTGCCAAATCAGAATAGATATTGGTTAATAGTTCAAGAAACTATAATCTGTGGTAGTACAAAACATAGTAAGCGAGGGCCGTTTCCAAATGCATGACCGTCAATGACAAGCACATACACTGAAAACAACCCTCTGAAAATACAGAAAAGTAATTGGTATTACTTTTTTTCTTTAATACGTGTTGATTTACCGGTACGGTCACGCAGATAATAAAGCTTTGAGCGGCGTACACGGCCTTTTTTCAATACTTTAATTTCTGCAACGAGTGGTGAATGAACAGGAAAAATTCTTTCAACATATACGTTGCCGGATGACTTCCTAACGGTAACGGTCTTGCTGATACCTGCACCACGAGTCTGGATTATAACACCCTGAAACTGCTGAATTCTTTCTTTGTCACCTTCTTTAATTTTGAAGGAAACATTGATTGTATCGCCAGGACCAAATTCCACATCCTGCTTTACCATCTGTTTTTTCTCAACTGCTTTAATAATGTCCTGCACAGGTTACCTCCTCGTAGAACATACTGGTTACTATTTGTTGTTTTATTTTTTTCTTTTTTTTTGTACTGTTTCCGGATGTGCAATGCAATATTTATCCCACAAATCAGGCCGTCTTTCTTTTGTAATCTTTACAGCCTGCTCGTGCTGCCATTTCTTTATATTCGCATGATGTCCGCTAAGAAGTATTTCCGGAACTTTCATTCCGTTAATATCCTCAGGACGCGTATATTCAGGATGGCTTAGCAGTCCGTTGTAAAAGGAATCTGCTTCAGCACTATCACGATTTCCTAATGCACCAGGCAAGAGCCGCGTAATCGAATCAACAAGAACCATTGCAGGAATTTCACCACCGCTAAGGACATAATCCCCGATTGAAATTTCCCTGTCAACGTACATATCAACAACTCTCTGGTCAATACCTTTATACCGTCCGCAAAGAATGATCAGCGACTTTACATTAATAAAACTCTCAACCACCTTATGATTGAGCAGCTCTCCCTGCGGCGACATATAGACCACCACAGGATTATGTTTCGCAAGCCTCTCCTTTGCATCACCTATACACTTAACTAAAGGCGTAACTTTCATAAGCATCCCGGCATCACCACCATACGGATAATCATCCACGGTTTTATGCTTTGTATCATCGCTGTGGTCTCTGATATTGTGAAAATCGATTGAGATTATCCCGTTATCAACAGCACGTTTGATAATACTGTCAGAGAATGCTCCCTGAAACATTGATGGAAACAGTGTTAAAATATCAAAGATCATACAATTCTATTTTCAGTCAGGCCGTACCTACAACAATTCTTCGACAAAATCATACTTTAACGTAATCTGCCGGGAATCCTTATCGATACTTACTACTGATTCCTTAGTTAATGGTACCAGTAGTGCATCACCCCGTTTCCGGGATATTTCTATTGTATCAGCAGACGGGAAATTGTGAACATGTATAACAGTACCAAGTTCAATACCATTATCTGTTAAAACTTTCATACCTACCAACTCAAAGTGATAATACTCATTCTCTTCAAGTTCAGGCAAATCTGCCTTTGCAATGTAAATATGCTTCCCTTTGAGCAACTCTGCACTTTCGATTGAATCGACCCCCTCGAAAAGACCAACAAATGTATTTGGCCTCTCATCAAGATCTTCGAGTACAATCTCTTCGCACTCTTTTTCGTTAACCCCAATATACAACGTATATGGGAGCTCCAGCGTCCCGAGTACAAATCCTGAAGGCTCAATACCAACCAGACCTTCAAGGCCGACAGTACGTGTGATAAAACCTACTGCGACAAGATCATTTAGTTCAGAGTTACGCTGCATCTGCACGTATCGTAACGATTAGCTCTTAGCTTTTTTGGCTTTGGGCTTACGGTTACGTTCCGGTTTGCGCGTAATACCCTCAATAGATTCATTCTTTTCAAGCTTTTCCTGTTTTTCAAAGAAACGATCCTGATCAAGAAGGTTCTTAACAGTCAGAGTTGGCTGAGCCCCAACACCAATCCAGTAGGCAACACGGTCTGCTTTGAACTCAAATTTTTTCGGATTAGCAGTTGGATCGTAGCTACCAAGCAGTTCAATAAAACGACCATCTCTCGCTGCACGACTATCAGCAGCAACTACACGATACTTTGCAATTTTGTTTCTACCCACGCGGGTTAAACGAATTTTAACTGGCAAGCTTAGCTCCTTGCACTAAAAATGAAAAGTTAATTGTTATTAGTTACGTATTTTCTTTTAAAATGGTGACAGACTTCTTAGTGCAGCAGCCTGCCCCCTCTTTCCTGCAATTTTATTCATCCGTTTCATCATATCTTTCATTGCATCAAACTGCTTTAACAGCTTGTTGATATCCTGCACAGTAGTTCCGCTACCGGCGGCAATACGACGTTTACGGCTTCCATCAATAAGTTGTGGTTTTTCACGTTCCATATTTGTCATGGAACAGATAATTGCCTCTATTTTATTCAATGCACCATTATCGACATCCGCCCCCTGAAGTTGTTTCCCGACACCGGGAATCATGGAGAGAAGGTCACCTAATGAACCCATTTTCTTTATCTGCCTCAACTGATCAAGAAAATCCTGCAAGGTAAAAATATTCTTCCGGATCTTCTTCTCAAGCTTTTTACTCGCTTCGACATCAACAGTTTCCTGAGCACGTTCAACCAGAGAAATAATATCACCCATGCCAAGGATTCGCGATGCCATACGTTCAGGATGAAATACCTCGAGTGCATCAGGTTTTTCACCAACACCCACAAACTGAACCGGTACACCGGTGACATCAAGAATGGAGAGAGCTGCACCACCACGCGCATCACCATCAAGTTTGGTCAGAATCACCCCGGTAAAATTGATCTCTTTATGAAACTGCTCAGCGACATTAACTGCATCCTGACCGGTCATCGCATCGGCAATAAAAAAGATCTCGTCGGGTTTCGAAAGATTACAGACATCTTTCAGCTCGGTCATCATCTCGGTATCGATATGAAGCCGACCGGCAGTATCTATAATGACAAGCGAATTATTCTCAAAATCTGCGTGTTCAAGCGCCTTTTTTGCAATTTCAAGCGGTTTGGCACCACGCTCTGAATAAACAGGAATTCCGAGTGATTTTCCAAGTGTTTCAAGCTGATCGATAGCTGCAGGACGATAAATATCGCAGGCAACAAGTAGAGGCCTGTGCCCCTGTTTTCTAAAATAAAGTGCCAGCTTAGCTGCTGCTGTGGTTTTTCCGCTACCCTGCAATCCAGCCATCACAATCACATTACGACGATTTGTGTGGAGTTTTATCTGCCGGGCCGCACCACCCATAAGTGTCGCAAGTTCATCATATACTACTTTTACAAACTGCTGTCCGGGAGTGATACTCTGAAGCACATCGCTACCAAGCGCCTTTTCCTCAACAGATGCAGTGAGTTTCTTTACTACACGATAATTGACATCTGCTTCAAGAAGTGCACGCTTCACATCGCGCACAGCCTCGGAAATATTGGCTTCCGTTAACTTGCCGCGTCCGCGGAGTTTCTGGAAAATGGCTTCAAATCTATTCGATAATTCGTCAAACATACTTTACTTCTACAAATAAAAAACACCCTGAAAACAGCTATCTGTCTCAGAAATTTATTAAAGATACGTTTTGGTACATCCCAAAACAAGGAAAAGTTGCTCTGCAATCAAGATTTAGGTGATTATATTAATTCCAACCACAATGTACAGTGATTACACCATGTTGAAACTACTACTTATACATACTAATGATATGATTGGAAGCGCAATCCTGTACCATTGCAGATCAAAAGCCCGAATTTCTGTCCGATGCTCAATATCAATTTTCACTGCATTTCATTTCACTCAGCCTTCATCCATCTTCCTACAACCTACTGTCTACGATGTATTTTCCTTCAGTATAACCATTCAAAGGAATAACAATGAATCACGAATACTTTATGCGTGCCGCTATTCAGGAAGCATTAAAAGCCTATGATGAAGGCGAAGTGCCGGTTGGTGCGGTTATTGTCAAAGAGGGAATTATCATCGGACGCGGCTATAATCGTATGGAACATTTACCGGATGCAACTGCACATGCTGAAATTATCGCTATCAGCGCGGCATCATCCCGGCTTGAATCCTGGCGCCTTGACGAGTGTACAATATATGTCACTCTTGAACCTTGCCTCATGTGCATGGGAGCCCTTATGCAGGCTCGCATATCTTCCATTATATATGGAGCATCCGATCCGCGTGCCGGAGCAGTTGATTCACATTATTATGCGCAGGAGATAGAACGCACCTATGGATATTACCCATCTGTTACCCCGGAGATCAGTGCACATGAATGCGCCAACCTCCTCACTACTTTTTTTGAGGAAAAACGGAAAAAAGAAAAAAGTTGAAAAAAGTACTAAAGTTTTATAGAAACCTGTCGATAGAAAGTGTAGGAGAACGTGGAACTTCAGGGACGAGTGGAACGGCAAATCCTTACGACTCCCTGACAATGCGCCGAAAGGAGGACTTAAAAGGCGCGAAAAGCAACTGTTTCTTGATAAGTAAAGATTAACATGGAAGGTTAATCGAACAGAATAAAAAAAAACACAGGGAGGTTTCTATGCGTATCAATCATAACATCTCTTCCATGACCGCGACCAATGCTCTATACAAATCAAATAGAGACATGGGTAAATCACTCGAAAAACTTTCTACCGGCCTTCGGATTAACCGCTCAAGTGACGATGCAGCCGGACTTGCGATATCAGAAAATCTACGCTCCATGGTCCGTGGTGCTGCCCAGGCACAGCGTAATGCAATGGATGGAACATCACTACTGCAAATCGCTGAAGGTGCTGCAAATGAAATATCTGATGTGCTTCAGAGAATGCGTGAATTGGCAATCCAATCTGCCAATGACACACTTACAAGTACAGAACGTGCTTATACAGATCAGGAATTTACCGCCTTACGTGATGAAATTGATCGAATAGCAAAAGTGACAAACTATAACGGTAAAGAACTTATCTCCGGCAATCCAGCTGGCCGCTTTGGCACAGCCGGAGCGAATACAAACAACGTATTCTGGATTGACGCCGGGGCGACAGTCGGAACTGACAGTCTTACTATTTCAATTGATACACTTACGGTTTCATCACTGAATAACGACTTGTCAAGTGCAACACTTGATTCTCAAACCGACGCTGCAAATGCAATTAGCTCCATTGATGCGGCTATTAACAGCGTAAACAGTACACGCGCAAACATCGGTGCATACGTCAACAGACTCGAACATGCGATCAACAACCTGCTTGTCAGTGAGACAAATCAGAGCGCAGCTGAATCTCTTATAAGGGATGTGGATTTTGCTAATGAATCTGCAAATTTCTCGAAAAATCAGATTCTTATTCAATCAGGCACTGCAATGCTTGCACAAGCAAATTCATCAAGCCAGAACGTGCTCTCCCTTCTGAGATAATTGAGTTTTTGCCAAGCGGGTTTCTTTCGATGGGTGTCTGCATGACGTAGACACCCGTTTCGTGTATTTTTATAAATCCCCTTTTTTTTTAAAACCACAATTTATTTTGTCAATTTGTAATGTGGTAATGTAATGTAATAACGTAATAACGTAATAACGTAGGGACAGGTCGCGACCTGTCCCTACCTACGTTATTACGTTATTACATTGCCACATATGAATATTCATTCCACCCAAATTCAAAACCTGTGCGTACAGGATACGCAGCTACTATTTTATGGATAACGATTTACAGGAGAATTGCTATGGATTTATGGAATGCGACCTCTTTAGGTCGCCAGACGTTTGATTTTGAATCATTAACAGCGACGCAACAGGAAAAATTTATTCAGTTTATGAACAACCATTTTCCCCCGGCAATCTATGCCCGCCACAGAGAGTACAGGGAAAAGGCGCTTCATGCTATGAACACGATGCGAAAAGCGCTTAATGGTGCACAACAGCTATTCCCGTCAGTGGTTCACTATGGATCTGTAAACGCATCTCCTGAGTCTCTAAAGGACCATGCGATTATTTTTACTGCGGGCGGTGAGGGCGAACGGCTTCGGCTCAGTTTACTTAAACAGGGAATTCCTGCAGAGGATCTTGAAGATTTTACAAAAGCAACATTCTACCTTCCGGACTTCTATAAGAAATTCGGTACACTCCATATCAACCTGGCCATGGTTTCATCATTATGCAGTAAATACAACATTACTATACCGGTTATTGTTACGACCGGACCTAAAGATTCAATCACAGCACGGGTGATTCCGGAAATCTTAAAACAGTATTCAAATTTCGGTTTAAAAAATATCAGGGTGATAGAACAGGATGAGCGGCTGCATCTCACCAATGATAACAGAATTGTGTGGCAGGCCGCTAACGAGTCAATAATCCCTGTAACAAATCCCGACGAAACCGGCGGGCCGCTCATGAAGCTCAAGGACAAGGGTGACTCAGGAGAATCGGTACTTGACTGGCTTAACAAAATAGGATGTACCCGTTCCATCGTTGTTCAGGCAACAGCACTCTACGAGCAGCGCCTGCTGCCCATGATGGCATCCGGGCTTAAGGGACACGATTGTCTTGCAGTCGGCATACTGAGAACATCATTTCCTGAAAAGGATCCGTTTGGAACATTTGTCACCCTTGACTATGGGACATCACAGAAAACTGTAATCCTTGAACAGGATGTACGTGATGCAATGACAAGAACAATCGTTGACACATCTGGAAAATATTATTTACCATACAATACCGGGTTTTATGCATTTGACAATGACCTGCTTGCAAACGACGATCTTCCTCATTTTGCTACCCCCCCAAAAGAGATTCTGCCCCACATCGAACGGGCATCAAAAATAGGGTATGCAGCAACCGATATTGTACCAGCAGCAAAAAATCCGGTTATTCTTGCAATGGATCAAACTATGTTTGGTGTGCTTAAAACAGCAGATGATCTGGTAATGCTTTCGGAACTTGGAAAACGTTACGGTCTTGACAAAGTATGTATGGAGTTTGACAAAAGACAATAATGACCGGGTGAACTATATTGCCTCCTTACCGCAGACAATATAATGTTCAACCGCACAGTACTCGCATTTTCAATATTATGATGATAACGTTGACGAATGTCCGGTGACGACTCTTAACAAGGCAGGTTGAAACAATGAGAACAATTGCAGTACTGAATCATAAAGGTGGCGTCGGCAAAACCACGTTCTGCGGATCGACCGCACAAGCCCTTGCACTTATTGGTTTTCGTGTATTAGTAATTGACAATGACAGCCAGCACAACCTTTCGTCAATGCTTGGCGTCGGTGTAAAACACCCGAATATCCGTGACGTTTACATTGCGGACAATTCCACTGCGCCATCACAGCTCCTGAAATCAGTGCGAAAAACTGATATTCCCGGGCTTCACATTATTACATCATGCAGAGATCTCAGTGATTCGGATGTACCTCACAATACACATCTCAAAAACGCGCTTCAGACATGTAGCCTCGGACGCTTCTATGATTACCTGCTGATTGATAACGCACCCGGTATCGATCATCTACAGGCATCTGCAATTATTGCTTCAGACGAGATTTTTGTACCAACAGAACTAAAACAATTTGCCGTTGATGGCATTGCGGAAATGGAGCTGACACTCCGTGAACGCTATCCTGATGGCGCCCGAATCACAAAGATCGTGCCCAATTTTTACAAAAATGTTAAACGTCAAAATTCGTTTATCGCAGCGTTATCAAAGCTTTTTCCGGGACGGGTAACAGAAACATCCATTCCGTTTGATTCTGTCTTTGATGAACTTGTCACCGATAATAAAATTCTGTTTCTGCACCGTTTGTATTCAAAGGGTGCAGCATGTTATATTAAGCTTGTTCATGAGCTGTTTAACCTTGATGAAGATACGGTCTGGGAACAGGTTAAAGGTAAACGGGATAACAAGATCAAGGATGATGCGAGAAAACGATTGACGGCACGTAAAATTGATGGAGGAATGAGCTGATGACAGATCAGAAAGGTGAATCAGTTTTCGAAAACGTCGATGAGTTATTAACAGATAAGATTATTAACCACACATTTCAACATACGGAACAGGAGGATAATGTGGTAAAAAAAACAGATACAGAAAACGATCATGATACAAATTGCGATTGCGAATGTTCAGACTACGATGGTCAGACGGAAAAACGCGAAAAATCCGCTGGTCTTTTGATTGTAATAGCTGTAATTGCTGTAACAGCACTGGCAATAGGCTTGAAGTCACTTTTTAGAAAAAAGTGACACGAAACTGTCAGGAAACGTATTGCATACGCATCTTGACAGTACCATTTCTTTCCCACCAGCAATTCATTCGATCTCGCGTGATAACGTCTCAAAGTAAACAATTTTTATAGCGTTTATATCACACTCTTTAACAGGCCAATACGCCTGATATCCAAGTGTTTTTCCTTGTTGAACATTGACAAGCCCCCTATCAATCTCCCAGTCACCAGGCATTTTCATGAAAGCGCGAATAGTATCAGCATTTGAAATCAGACATAGTTCTGTATTTGATACTTTATAAAAGTTATCTGATTTGTTGACAAACTGAACATATCCGAATACTTTTCCCTGTGATTTTGAAAAGGTCAACCCGCTGATCTTGACAAAAATTCCTGGAGCAGCCTCAAAGCCGATATCTTTTGATCCACATCCTCCGATGAAGATCACAACGCACGACAAAATTACCGCCAAAAGCGATCGTATCATAAGAACCTCGATGGTTG